>Ga0265338_10004140_pt1 | contig 19829 bp, 10 predicted proteins | sample 42126metaG_FD_193579 | JGI IMG/M metagenome (GOLD analysis project Ga0265338, IMG submission 193579) | Rhizosphere microbial communities from Carex aquatilis grown in University of Washington, Seatle, WA, United States - 4-21-26 metaG | ecosystem: Host-associated > Plants > Roots > Rhizosphere...
AGCGAGGTGCCGAGGCCGGGCACGAGAAGCCGGTATTCCCCGGGGATCGTGAAGTCGCTGAAATCCGCCACGAGCACCTTCTGGTAGGGCGCCGGAATTGTCCTGTACCCGATGTCCGGGCGGGGTGTCAGGCTGCCCGTGTAGACCGACTTGCCGCTGCGCGCGTCGATGAGCGCGAATCCGGACGACTGGGAAACGTCCATTTCCCCCATGTCGCCCAGGTAGTAGCCGATCATCGCCTTTTTCGGCAGCGACGGCGCGTAGCCCTCCTGGTTCACGTGGATCGCGGGACTGTAGCGCTGGGGGTCACAGGCGGCCGTCGCGACGATGGGCGGGCCTCCGCCTTCGCCCGCGGGGAAACTGACCTCCACGACCTGGACCGCCCCCTGAAGGTCGATGGCGCTTGCAACGCGGATATAGAATTCGGTGGCAATCCTCAGATCGCGCCGCGCCAGGGGGGCATAGATCACCCTGCGCTTTGCCCCGACGGCCGCGACCGCGACAGGTCGGCCCGCTACGGTGACACGGAAGGACGGCGCGTGGGGAGGCCCCTTTGCCGTTGCGGATATCAGCGTGAGTTCGAGGACCGACGGGGACAGGATCCGAAGCGTGCAGTCTCCAAGGGCGGGAAGACTCAGCGATTGCGTGTCCACCTCGGCCCGCAGTTGTCCGCGAAGCTCGGCCGCCGTGGGAGGCAGGCATAATAAGCAGCAGGCGAATAGACTACGATTCGTCACGCAGCCCTATCCTAAGGCAGAATGAACGCCGGGGCCATGGGGTGCTCACCCCTTCTGGCCCCGGCGATAGTCTAGCTGGAAAATCCGGCTGCTTTAACTCACGGGCTCATCAGCGACGGGAAAGGGGATACGGTCCGGTAGGTGCATGCTGGCCGTTTTTGGGCAGGGTGCGCATCTCGGAACCGTATATTTAGAGGAGGGTTGACGCCGGGGAATCGGAGGTCACGGGCCCGCGGACGAGCGGCCGATCGTGTCCCAGGTGACGCGCCCGTTGTAGAGCGCAAAATCCATGCCACTGACGGCGGATCCCTCGAGACCCACGGCGCTGGCGGGGACCGAGAGCTTGACCCACCCCCCTGTGGCGGGAAGCGGGCCCGCATAGTAGCGTCCGACGGTCCCGTTGTTGCCATAGGTGATGCTGTTGGAGCCCCAGTACGCGCGGTGCTCCCACGACGAGCCGTCGTTCCAGGCCAGCAGGATCTCCGAGGGTGGGTTCGCACTGTCCAGGTAGACCCAGGCGAACAGGGAGTCGCCTGCGTAGACCTGCATCTGCGCGGGGGCGCCGGTGAACGAGATCTCGTGCAGCCCGGATGCTGCGATGGTCTGCGCCGCGAGGGCTCCGGAATGCGGCGCCGGGCTGGCCGACACCCAGTTCCAGCCGTCGCCACCGTCGGAGGCTGCGGTTGCGCCGGCCGGCAGGAAGTCGTCGATCCAGACCTGCACCGGGCTGTTTGCCTGGAAGTCGTTCTCGGCGAACACGCGCCGGCCGTCGGGCCATTCGATCTCGACCTCAACCCACTGGTCCCCGTTGTTGACGGGCGTGACGACGTAGGTGGAGCCAAAGGCAGGCTGCTGGTCGCGCGCCTCCCAGACGATACGGGAGCCGGTCAGCTCGAGTCCGGAGACCTTGACGCTGAGCGTGATCGGCGCGCCCAGGGGGGCGACCGTGCTCGGCACGGTGATGGTCGCCGCCGGGGCGCTCCACGAGCCGCCCGAGCTCGAGGTCAGCGTCGCCAGGAACGCCGTGGCCATGAAGCTGCGCGCCTGGTTCACCGTGATGAATTCCTGCGTCACGTTGAAGGCGTCGCTCCACCGGTCATAGTACGGATACACGTTCTTTGTGCCGCTGTCGCTCGGATAGGAAAGCTCCGACAGCTCCGGTCCGTAGTTTGAGAGGTACTCGAAGCCTGCCGTGACCTGCCCGAGCGGGATGCCCGAGGGCGGCAGGATGCGGCGGGAGTTCTGCGAGAATTGGGAGACATTCTCGCGCTGGCGCTTGAGCCCGAGGCCGGTGAGGAACGTCACATTGACCGGATTGCTGCCTCCCTCGTAGTTCATGGCGCCGACCAGGGCGTCGATGTAGGCGGGCTTGGGGTCGATTTGGTAGGCGACCGCCATGTCGGACGCCTGGTCCAGCGAGAAGTACCATCCGCCGCCGAGGACGGCCTTGGTGGCTGGCGGAAAGGGGGTCGCGTAGGCGCTGTCCTGGGACCACGTCACGGCGTCGTCGCCGGCAGCCACGACCTGCGCCTTGCAGGCGGCGAGGAAGGCGGGGTCGAGCGCGCCCTGGGGCAGCCGGCCGCTTATCGCCGCGAACGCATACGCGCGGATCGCATTGCCCCAACCCTCGGACATGCGCCACCAGCCCCAGCGGAACGTGGACGAATCGGCGGGATTTGGAAACCACTGGAAGAGCTGGGCCTGGTACTGCGCCTGTCCCGTGGCGACAAACATGGCGGCGGCGGCCCAGGCGAGCTCGTCGTCGTGGGTCCAGTTGTCGCTGTAGAAGGTGACCTTCTGGTAGGCGCCGGCCTTGCCATGCTTGGCGATGGCGCTCGTCAGGAATTGCCAGCCCAGCTGGGCCTTCTGGAGGTAAAGCGCCGACGCCTGCGGGTAAAACTTCTTCATGGCCGGCGACGAGCCCGCCTCGGCGAGCGCCGCCACGGAGGCGGCGGTGACAGAGGTGCTCTTGGGCCAGACGACCTGCGGGTCGCCGTTCTCGGGAAGAACGTTGGACTCGTACTCGCGGTCCTTGGGGTACACCAGGAAATAGAAGCCGCCGTCCGCGTCCTGCATCTTCGCAAGGAAGTCCGCCTCCCACTTCGCCTCCTGCAGGACGTCGGGAATGCCGTCGCCGCTCTCGGGGATGCCGAGATTATCCATGCCGGCGACGCCGGCGATCGAGTCCACGCTGAAGATCAGGTAATGGACCAGTTCGGCGCTGTTTTCCGTGTACTTGCTGTAGTCTCCGGCGTCCCAGTGGCCGCCTGAGACATCCACGCTTCCGGTCGTGACGAACGGGTAAAGCGAGTTCGCCTCGCTCGTCAGCAGGGGCGCAGTCTGCGCCGGGTTGTTGCTGTTGGCCGTGCTTGCGTAGCCCGCGATCGTCTTCCATGTGAACGCGAATTGCGGGTCGGAGTCGTTTGCCGGAACCTGCGCGGGCGCCGTGTGGTCGGCGGCGTGCGTGAAGCGGGTGTAGGGGAGGGACGCGGCCGCGCCGCTGCGCTGCCCGAAGATCCCAAGGGCGTAGGTGCGGGCGAAGCCCATCGCTATGCCGTCGTTGATCACGAACGGGAGGGAGACGCCCATGCCCTCGACCTGGATCTGGTATTCTCCGGGAGTGGTGAGGCTGCTGAAGTCCGCGACGAACACGCGCTGGTAGGGCAGCGGGGCCGTCTGATAGCCGACGTCCTGGCGCGCCGTGAGCGTGCCCTGGAACACGACCGCGTTCGTGGTCGTGTCGATGATGCTGAAGGCCGTGGCCGTGACGGGCATCTCGCCCATGTCGCCAAGGCAATAGCCGATCATGGCCTTCTTCGGGAAACTTGGGACGTATCCCTCCTGGTTCACGTGGATCGCCGGGCTGTAGCGCAGCGGATCTGCCGCGACCGTGAATATCTCGGTCGCCGCCCAGATTTGCCCGTCCGGGTCCGTGACCTCGACGGCCTGGCCGTCCGCCACCGGACTGGCGAGCTGCAGGTAGAGGGCGTTGTCGATCCTCAGGTCGTAGGCCTTGAGCGGCGCAGAGAGGACGCGGCGCCTGAAGCCGACCGCCGTGACCGCGACCGTTCCCGTGCCGACGGTGACGGTGAACTGGGCTGGCGACGGCGCGGTGGAATGGCCGTTGCCGTCCACAAAGTTCCAGCTGGAAACCGGCGCGGGATCGGGCGCCTTTGTGCTGATCTGCCGAAGCTCGAGCAACGTCGGTGTGAGCACGCGCAGCGCGTGGTCGCCCACGGACGGCAGGATCAGGTTGGTGTCGTCCATTTCGCTGCCCGCAGGATCGGTGCCCAGCGCCGCCGGCAGGACAGTGGACGCGACCGGCGAGACGGGAGCCGGAGCCGGAGTTGGAACCGGAGTTGGAACCGGAGTCGGAGCCGGAGTTGGAACCGGAGTCGGAACCGGAGTCGGAGCCGGTGGCGTGGCGCCGCTCGGAGAGACCGGTGCAGTTCCACCGGATGTGATCGTGATCGTGGCGGTGCCGGCGGCGCCGACGACATAGGACGGGTCGGGCGACAGGGTGAAGACGGCCGTCTCCGGGTTGGCGCCGGTAGTGTTGGCCCTTGCCGTGATCGGCAGCGTCGCTGACGACGAACCTGCCGGAATCGTCACCGCGACGGGCATGTCGCCCTGGGGGAGCCGGTAGTAGTCGGTCCACTTCACAGCGGTGCCGGACAAAGCGTAGGAGACGACCAGGTCGCTGGTCGTGTCGCCTGCGCGGGAAAACGTGAGCAGGCCGGTTGATGAGCCGTCCAGTGCCGCGGCCGTAGTGGTGGCGACCAGGGTGACTGTCGGCAGCGCCGGGGCCGCCGGCAGGACCGCGGACGCGACCGGCGAGGCGGGAGCGGGAGCCGGTGGCGTGGTGCCGCTCGGAGAGACCGGTGCAGTTCCATCCGATGTGATCGTGATCGTGGCGGTGCCGGCGGCGCCGACGACATAGGACGGGTCGGGCGACAGGGTGAAGACGGCCGGCAGGATCTCCGAGGCCGGGTTCGCGCTGCCCGGGTGAACCCAGGCGAAAAGGGAGTTGCCTGCGTAGACCTGCATCTCCGCGGTGGCGCCGGTAGTGTTGGCCCTTGCCGTGACCGGCAGCGTCACTGACGACGACCCGGCCGGAATCGTCACCGCGACAGCCATGTTGCCATGGGGGAGCCGGTAGTAGTCGGACCACCTCACAGCGGTGCCGGACAGAGCGTAGGTGATGGTCAGGTCGCTGGTCGTGTCGCCTGCGCGGGAAAACGTGAGCAGGCCGGTTGATGAGCCGTCCATCGCTGCGGCCGTAGCGGTGGCGACCAGGGTGACTGTCGGCAGCGCCGGGGCCGCCGGCAGGACAGCGGACGCGACCGGCGAGCCGGGAGCGGGAGCCGGTGGCGTGGTGCCGCTCGGAGAGACCGGTGCAGTTCCATCCGATGTGATCGTGATCGTGGCGGTGCCGGCGGCGCCGACGACATAGGATGGGTCGGCCGACAGGGTGAAGACGGCCGTCTCCGGGTTGGCGCCGGTAGTGTTGGCCCTTGCCGTGACCGGCAGCGTCGCTGACGACGAACCTGCCGGAATCGTCACCGCGACGGGCATGTCGCCCTGGGGGAGCCGGTAGTAGTCGGTCCACTTTACAGCGGTGCCGGACAGGGCGTAGGTAACCGCCAGGTCACTGGTGGTGTCGCCTGCGCGGGAAAACGTGAGCAGGCCGGTTGACGAACCGTCCAGTGCCGCTGCCGGTGCGGTGGCGGCCACGGTGACCACGGCGAGAGCTGGCGTGCCGGTGGCGCCGGCGAAGTTCGCAAACGCCAGGGCGACCAGGAGGCAGGAAAGGGACGACGCGGCATGTTTCGCGGAAGGGGGTCTTTTCATTGAACCCGCAATAATGCCGGGTCCCCGCAAGACCGAATAGCCGTGTTGGTCTGATAATCATGTCAGATTCTTGGCCGAGCCCATGTCGGCGAATGGTGACTTCCCGTGTCAGTGTGTGTCTGACACAGGGTTCCCCGATGGTGGCGGCGCGGCACGCGGCCGCGTCGCACGTACGCAGGCGCTACGGCGTCAGGTTGACCCCGACCGTGAGCGGCCTGGACTTGCTGGAAATCGTATAGGCCCCCTCGTTCACGCCGACCGTCCGCACGAAGGTGTCGATGATGAGGTTCGCGTAGCGGGCCAGCACGCGCTCGGGCGAGTAGGGCACATAGACGATGTCGCCGGGTTCGAGGGCCACGTCGGACGCCTTCCCCTTAAGGACCAGGTTCACGGCCACGATCGCAATCTGCGGATGGGCGAGCGAGCCCCTCAGGATGGCGACATTCGGAAGGCTGGCCCCCGGCACGGTGCCGCCCGCAAGGGCGATCGCCTGGATCAGGGTCAGCGGCCCCGCCATCCGCTCCGAGCGCGGCTGCACGACGGCGCCCAGGATGTGGATCTCCCCACTTCGCAGCGACGGCACGAAGATGAAGTCGTCCGGCTGGAGGTAGACATTCTGGGAGAGGTCGCCGTCGCGAAGCAGCCTCTCGAAGTCGATCGGGACCAGGTGGCCGTTGCGGATGAGGAAGCTCCGGGACAGATCCGCCGCCTCTGAATACGAGCCGCCCGGAAGCGTGTTGACCCCAAGGCCGCCGGCCTCGGCCACGGCGTCGAGCAGCGAGGTGGGGCTTCCAAGGGCGTAGACTCCCGGAAAGTTGAGGCGCCCGAGCACCCAGACCTTCTGGCTTGCGACCGACCGCAGGACGAGGGTGACGACCGGTTTTTCGCGGAGGTATTTCCTCCACTCGTCCCCCAGGCGGTCGCGGGCCTCGGGAAGCGTGAGCCCCCACACGTCGATGCCGGGCAGGATGTCGTAGTAGACCTTGCCATCCGGACCCACGGTGACGGTGGCCTGCGGGGCGATGCCCCCCGCCACCTCGATCTCCAGCACGTCGCCGGGGCCGAGGCGGAAGGCGTCGCCCGAGGGCCGAAGCATCGCGAGGTCGAGCGGCCGCGCGGGCAGCGCGCTGAGCTCGGCGGCTGCGGGCGACGGGATCCCCTGCTTGGCGGTCGGCAGGGTGTTGCTTTCGCAACCCGAGAAGCTGAGGAGACCGCCGGCGAGAAGGGAAACGAGCGCAGCCCGTGGGAAACGCGTCATGGCGAGGGCCTCGAAATGATGCTGGGGCCGACGTTAAGCCCCGTCCAGGTGACGACCGCCGATTCCACGAAGGCCGACGCCGCATGGTCGAGAAGCTCCTCCGCCCTGATCCAGGGCCGGTCGGAGACATAGACCAGGTCGCCGGGCTGCAGCGCGAGGTTCGGCGAGTTCCCCGTGAGCGCTCCGGCGATGTCCACGGTGTAGGCCACGGGGTGGTCCAGCGATCCGCGCAGCACCAGCACGTGGGTCTTCCATGCGCGCTCGGTGAAGCCGCCGCGCGAGACGATGGCCGAGAGCGCGCTGACATTCGGACCATAGTCCACCGGGCCCGGCAGGTCCACGGCGCCCAGGACATAGATCAGCCCGGAGCTCGAGGCCGGGAAGTACAGGTAGTCGTTCGGCTCCAGGGCGGCGTTCTGGGAAAGGTCGCCGCGCGTGAACAGGCGTTCGAAGTCCACCGGCACGCGGCGGCCACCCCGGGCCAGGAAGCTTCGCGAGAAGTCGACCGCATCGACGGTGTCGCCGTTGGAGACGCTGGTTTCAAAGCCGCGCGCGAGGGACACCGCCTCGATGATCGTCGTCGGACGGTCGAGGTAGAACACGCCCTTCTGCACGACCGTGCCCAGCACGTAGTACTTCTTGCTGTGATAGGAGACGGGCGTCACGTAGGCCTCCGGGGCGCGGCGAAACCTGGCGAGCTCGGCGTTGAGGCGCCCGCGGAGCTCGTCGACGGTCAGTCCCGCGGCGCTGATGTTCTCCGCCTCGAGGTAGGAGATCGTGCCGTCGGGCCCGATGGAGACGTTCTCGCGCGTGAGCTCGGGGGATCCGGAGAGGTGAAGGCTGAGCACGTCGCCCGGTCCGAGGGTCAGCCGTTGCTGCCAGGCCGCGCGCCGCGCGGGGGCGTCGACGGAGAACGAGGACGGCGCCTCCGGAGGCTGGGTCAGTTCGGCCGCAGCGCGGGCGTCCGGCGCGGCCGCGAGGGCGCAGAGGAGCATCGCAAGCGCGCCGTTCCCGAGCCATCGGCCGAACCGGCCGCTTAGCGGCGTCGCGCGCTCCCGGTTGAAAAAGGCGCCCACCAGGTTGCAGCTGGCGTGGCGCAGGGTCTCAAGGTCTGTGAGCGTCTCCGTCGCGCCGGTCCTGTCGCCGTCGACCAGCCAGACGAGGTTCGGGAGGGTCTTGGCGAGCAGCACGGATTCGGCCGCGAGGGCCGGCGGAAGGTCCACAAGGATGACCACGTGGTCGATGGCTCCCCAGGCCTCGAGGGCCAAGCGCCACTCCTTGCGGCGCTCGAGGTTCCATATCCAGCCGGGAAGGGGAATGCTCACGACGGGAGGGCATTCCTCGCTCGTCAGCCGCGTGACGACCCGCGCGGGCGCCGACAGGTCGCTCGCCACCAGGGTGGCCCCCTGCCGCGAGTCATCCGGCGCCGCGGCGGGCAGCCGCTTCTCAGGGCGCGAAGCCTCCGCCGATGGATCCCGGGCCGGCTGCGCGACGATTGTCAACACGCGGAATCCGCAACTCCTGGCGGCGCGCGCGAGCAGGCCTATCCAGGTCGACCGCCCGTCGCCGGCGTTGGCTGAGGTGATGCCGCAGATCATGCCGTGGTCGGCCGGGGTGGTGAGCCTGCCCTGCAGGGAGGTCCAGGCGCGGAACGCCCACTGCTCCTGGCTGGAGGGGGACATCTGCCGCAGGTCGCCCAAGGTTGCGAGCAGCGGCAGCCCGGTGACGCGCCGCACGTCGGCGCGGGTCTTGATCCGGTTGTCCAGGAACTCCCCGAGCAGGATCTGGCCGGCCGAGCCGAAGAGGCCCACGATCGCGCCCAGGCATGCGAAGAGAGCGATCTCAAGCCGGTACCTCAGGATCCTCGTCGGGCTCACGGCGGCCGACAGGAGGACGCGGAAGTATCCCGGCGGATTGTCGCGGAACGGCTGGATCGCCCTCTGGCGCTCGATGAGCAGCGCGCGGTTGGTCTCCAGGGCCCGGACCCGCTCGCTCATGGCGACCTCCTCGGGCGTGACCCTGCCGTAGAACAACGGGGAAATCGCCGGCGTGGGCGCCATCCGGGAGCGGGGCGCCTGGGTGCCTGCGGGCGGCGAAGCGGTCTGGCGCTGATCCTCCTCCAGCGCCGCAAGCCGCGCCCGCTGCTCGCGCACGAGCGGGTAGGCGTCGGTGTAGCGCACGAGCAGGTCATCCAGCTGCTCGCGGGCCGCCTGGATCCTCTGCGTGAGGCCGTCCGTGGACTCCGCCGCCGCGTCCGTGCTCGACACCAGGGAGGCCACGGTCGTCTCGCTGGCGGCCGGGATCGCCCTGTGCGTGGAGGCGATCTCGCGTTCAACCTGCGCAAGCTGGCGGTTCAGGTTGTCGCCGACATCGACCGCCTCCTGCCGCTGGATCGTCTGCGTGTACGCGATGGCCGCGGCGCAGTACCGGTTCACGGTGTCGATGGCCACCTCCGGGGAATTCCCGGATGCCGTGACCGTCACGACGTCGTTGTTCCTGTCAAGTGTGACCTCAAGGTGCTCGGCCAGCACCTTTGCGGAGACCGGCGGATGCAGGTGGGAGCCGACTTCCTCGAGAAGCCCGGGCGCCTGAAGCATCACGACGAGGCTCGGCGCCACCAGGGCTCTGGGGTGGTACGCGTCGTCGACCGACGACGGCTCGTAGCGGATCAGCTGCGCGGTGGACGTGAACGCGCGGCTCCACACGACGCTGGCGAGAAGGGCGCCGGCGATCGCCGTGACCGCCGTGACGGCTGCGATCCAGCGCCAGCGGCGCGCCCAGATGTCGAGAACGGCCCAGGCGCCGAAGGGGGAGGGCAGGAGTTCCCTGCCGTTGGTATCAGTCATAGTATGCATCGGTGCGGGTTGGCTGTGCTGCGTTTGGACGAGGGGGGATCGAAGGGGCTCCATCGGAGGGGGCGGGGGGTTTCCCTACTTCGCGCCGGGGGGTGGGCCCAAGTCCATGGAGCGGCGCTCCACGAGCTGGTTTTGGAACGCGTAGTGAACGAGCTCCGAGTTGTTGGACATGTGCATCTTCTCAAGCAGCCTCGCGCGGTAGGTGCTCACGGTCTTGACGCTCAGCGACAGCTCGCGCGCGATCGCGCCCACGGGCTTGCCCGAGGCGATGAGCCTCAGGATGAGGAACTCGCGATCGGACAGGCTCTCGTGCGGGGCGGCCTGCACGTCGTGCACGATGAGCGACGCCAGCTTCTCCGCGAGCGCGGCGCTGACGTAGCGGCCGCCGGCGACGGCCTTGTTCACGGCGCCGACCAGCTCCTCGGGCGCGCTCTCCTTTGTCATGTATCCTGAGGCGCCCGCCTTCAGCAGGCGGACCGCGAACTGGTCCTCCGGGTGCATGCTCAGGATGAGGACGGGAAGCTTCGGGCGCTCGCGCTTGATCTCCTTGAGGACCTCCAGGCCGCTGCGCCCGGGCATCGTCAGGTCGAGGATCACGACGTCCCAGGGCTCCTTCCAGACGCGCTCGAGCGCCTCCTGGGAGTTGGCCGCCTCGCCGAACACCGAGCGCTTGAACGCCGCCGCCAGGATCTGCTTCATGCCATGGCGCACGACAGCGTGGTCGTCTGCAATCAGGATTCTCATGCGACACCCCTTTTTTGGACGGTCGCCTCGGGCATCGGCACCCGCATCGTGACCGTGGTGCCCCGGTCGGGCAGCCCGAAGAAGAAGACCTGCCCGCCGACCTGGGCCACGCGCTCGCGCATCCCGATCAAACCAATCGACCGGGCATGGACGACCTCCTCCTCGGATATGCCGCGGCCGTTGTCGCTCACGGTCAGAACCATCTCGCGGTCGACCTGCGCGAGGCGCACGTCGACGCGGGTCGCCTTTGCGTGGCGCACGATGTTCGTGAGTGTCTCCTGGAAGATGCGGAAGCACATCGTGTTGAACTCCCTGTCCCAGATGGTCTCGGTCACCTCGATCCTCACGTCGCAGCGTATGCCGGTGCGCTCCTGGAATTCCGTCGCCTGCCACTCGATCGCGGCGGCGAGGCCGAGGTTGTCCAGCACGCCGGGCCGCAGATCTGTCGCGATCCGCCGCACCGTGATGATCGTCTCGTCGATGCGGGCCGACATGGCCTTGATCTTGCGCTTCAGCACGCTCGCGCTGACCGGCTTTCCGGAGAGCCACGCGAGGTCGAGTTTCAGGCCGGTCAGCGCCTGTCCGAGCTCGTCATGAACCTCCCGCGCGATGCGGGTTCGCTCCTCCTCCCGCACGAACCGGAGATGACCGGTCAGCTCCCGAAGCTGGTCGTGCGAGCGCCGGAGCCGCTCCTGCGCCTTCTGATTCTCCCGCCGCTGCTCGGACTCGCGCAGCGCGCGGTTCACGGCGGGGACGAGGCGGGCGAGCCGGGTCTTAAGGACGTAGTCGGTGGCGCCCTTCTTCAGCATCTCGATGACGATCTCCTCGCCCAGGACGCCTGTGACGAAGATGAAGGGAACATCGGGCGCGAGCTGCTTGGCGATCTCGAGGGCAGCGCTGCCGTCGAAGGCCGGCAGGAAGAAGTCCGAGAGGATGATGTTGGGCAGCTGGTGGTTGATCTCGGCCTCGAGCGCCTCGCCGGACTCGACGATTGCCAGTGAGAAGTGCAGGCCGGAATCGAGGAGGGTCTGCTGGATCAGCTCGGCGTCGGGCTCGCTGTCCTCGACAAGTACGATGTGCAGCGTCGGATCCGCCGGCGCCGGCGGCCCCTTTGCGGGAAGACGGGCTCGCCCCCTCACGATGAACGCATTCGGCATCGCCTCGACCGGCCCGCCCGCGGCCCTCTTCTCGGCTTTCATTGGGGTGTGGGGATGCATTGGGGTTCCGCGAGCTCGCCGGGGAGGGAGAAATAGAACGTGGCGCCGCCGTCGGGCACGGCATCCGTCCACAGGCGGCCGCCGTGGCGCTGGATGATCCGCTGGACGTGCGCCAGCCTGATCGCTCCTCCCCTCGACTCGGAGGACGGACGCGGCCCCGGGACCGAATCGAACATCTGCTCGCGGTGCTTCATGTCGAAGCTGGCGCCGTTGTCGCGGACGAAGAACACCAGTTCCCCGTCGCCGGCCTGCACACCGATCTGGATGCGCGCGACCTCCCGCGCCCGCGTGAACCGGAGGGCATTGGACGCGAGGCTCAGGATCGCCTGGCGAAGAAGCGTGGGGTCGGCCCGGACCGTCGGAAGGCGTCCGATCAGCCATACGATCCGCCGGTCTCCCTTCCCGGCGTCGAGTTCGTGGACGATCTTCCTAACGAGGGACTCAAGGTCAGTCGGCGCGAAGTGCATCTCGCACAGGCTCATCCGGGAAAAAGCGATGACCTCGTCGATCATGTGTCCCATCTGGCCGGTGGCGTTGGCGATCCTCTGGACGTAATGCCTGCCCTTCTCGCCCAGGTCATGGCCCGAGTGCTTCGACAGGAGCTCCACGAACCCGCCGATGACGTGGAGCGGAGAGCGCAGGTCGTGGGAGAGGGATTGGATAAGGGTGTCCAGCTCCTCCCGGGCGGCGGCCAGCTCCTCGGCTTGCCGCCCCACGCGCAGCTCAAGCCTGGCGTTCAGCCGCTCGAGCTCGTCGACCGCGGGCTGCGGTGCCGATCCTTCTCTTTCAAGTTGTCTGATCACGGTGGTGCGGGGCGGCGCGCCCCAGATTGGCTTAGAGTGTAGTCCCCGGGCCGTGCGCCAACGAGTGGGTGGGCACCTTATCTTGATGCGGGGACCCACCCCACGGGACGTGCGTCGCATCCGGGCTTGGGTAGCGGGCGGCAGCCCGCATGTAGACCCCCAGCGTGGCTTTCGCCGTCGCATCCCAGTTGAAATCGCGCGCGCGGGAGAGGCCCGCCCTGCGCAGGTCGCCGCGCCAGGCGGGATCGATGGCGGCGCGGGTCAGCTGCGACTGTATCTGTTCTATGTCAAGGGGTTCCAGGAGGCCGGCGGCGCTTCCCACGGTCTCATCCAACGCTCCCGCCCGGGACGAGAGGACCGGGCAGGCGCACGCCATGGCCTCGACGGGAGGCATTCCGAAGCCCTCGTAGAGCGACGGAAAGACGAAGACATCGGCTGCGCGGTACCAATCCGGGAGGTCCCCCGGGGGCACGAAGCCCAGAAGGTCGATCTCCCGCGCAAAAGGTGAGGCGCGGACCAATCCGCGGATGGTTTCCGCGCCGTGCCAGTCGCCGCCGGCCAGGACAAGCCGCCAGGACGAACCCGTTGCGGCCTTGAACCGGCTGAAGGCGCTGATGAGGCTCGCGTGGTTCTTCGCCGGATGCTCGAGGCGCGCGACATAGAGGAAGAAGGGGCCGGTAAGTCCGCGCCTGGCGCACACGGCCTCCCGCGCGAGGGCCTGCGATCCGGGACGGAACTGGGCGTGGTCAAGGCCGTTGGGAATCACCGTCAGCCGCGAGGCCGGCACGTGGAAGAGGGACTCGACGTCGCGCGCGGTGACCTTGCTGACGGCGACGATCTCGTCCTGGCGTTGTGCAAGCCGTCGGGCGACCACGCGGCCGTAGAACATCCGCGCCGGGTCGTACTTCCCCGCCAGGTGGAACGGCGCGAGGTCGTGGATCGTCGAAACCAGCGCGCAGGGTCGTGGCCAGAGCATCCGCCGGTAGCTCGGAACGTGCAGGACCCCGATTCCATGGCGCCGCAGGAGGCGCGGAAGCTCGGCCTGGTGCCAGAGGATGTCCCTGACCGGCGGCCGGTGCCGCTCGGAGACGGCCTCGAGGCGCATCGGGCCGGAGGCAAACTCGAGGAGCGGCATGTCCTGCTCGAGGACAAAGAGCGTGATTTCATGCTCGGCCGCCGCGGGAATCAGGGCGCGCACGAGCGAAAGCACGTACTGGCCGACTCCAGAACGGCCGCGCTGCATGACGGAGGTCGAAAGAGCGATCCTCACGGCCGTGCCTTTCGCCCCGCCTTCGCGCTCGCGCGGCGCTGGCGCCAGCGCTGCAGCAGGATTGCCGGGAAAAAATGGAGCAGGTCGTCGGCGTAGCGGCGGGTCAGCCGACGGGGTTCCTGGAGGAGCCGGAAGAGCCACTCGGTTCCGCTGCGCTGCATCCAGACCGGGGCCCGCGCCATCCGGTCGGCGAGGAAATCGATGGTCGCGCCCGCCCCTATCATGACCGGGACCCCCAATTCCTTGCAGTGGGTTGACATCCACATCTCCTGCTTCGGGCAGCCGAAGCAGACGAGCATGACATCCGGCTTTGCCGCGCGCACGCGCAGGGCGATTTCAGAGTCGTTCATCTCGCGCAGGGGCCGGTAGGGCGGCGAATAGTGCGCGACGGCCGGAAGCGTGGGATATGTGGCGGCGATCCGGCGTGCGGCCTCGCTGGTCACATCCGGGCTGCCGCCGAGCAGGAATACGCGCCAGCCACGGTCGGCGGCCCTCTTCAGAAGACTGGGTATCAGGTCGGACCCGGCCACCCGGCAGGGCAGGGCCTCGCCCAGCCAATGCGAGGCCCAGACAATGGGCTTGCCGTCGCACAGGACCAGGTCCGCGCACACCAGGATGCGGCGCAGTCCGGGGTCGCGCTGGGCCTTCACAAGGAAGTCGACATTGGGCGTGACGACATAGTGGGCGCCGCCGTCGGCGACCATCGAATCGACGCGGTCGACCGCGTTCTCGAGGGTCAACGCGTGAAAGGGAACGCCAAGAATGGCGATGAGCTCCTCCAGCTTGGTGGGAAATGCCGGAAGTTGGACAGTGAGAGACACCTCTATTCCGACAGCGCGCGGCGGAGGTTGGAGATGGGGTAGGGGACCCAATTTGGGCGGGGAAAGCCTCTCCAGGCCCCGCGGGTTGGGGTGGACACCCCCTTCCGCGAGGGCCCGAGGGCGGCTATTTTGGAAACGCACCCATGACGCTCCTGCGGTTTCTAGTCCGGTATTCGCCTGCGATGGTCATCTGGACCTCGCTTGCGGCGCTATTGAGCGGCGCCTTCAGCACCGGGCTTCTCGCGCTGATCACCCTTGCGATGAACCGCCACGGCAGCCTCAGCGCGACGCTGGTCGTCGCCTTCTGCGCCCTGGGCCTGGGCCGGTTTCTGACCAATGCGCTTGCACAGGTTACGCTTGCCCATTTCTCGCAGGCGACCACGGCGCGCCTGCGCCTGGACCTCGTGGGCAAGATTCTCTCGGTGCCGCTGCGCCAGATCGAGGAGCTCGGCGCGCCGAGGCTCATGGTTGCGCTCACCGAGGACATCCTGGAGATCACGCAGGCGACGCTCAGCATCCCCATCTTCGCCTTCAACTCAGCCGTGCTGCTCGGCGGCGCGGTGTACCTTGCCTGGCTTTCGTTCCCCGTCTTCCTCGGGATGTTCGTGTTCGGGGTCATCGGGGCCGTCACCTACCGCCTGCTGATCCGGAGCGGCTTCGGACACCTGGTCGCGGCGCGCGACGGCCAGGACCGCCTCTTCCAGCACTTCCGTTCACTGACGGAGGGGATCAAGGAACTGAAGCTGCACCGGGCGCGCCGCGAGTCCTTCCTCAAGGAGGACGTCGCGCGGGCCGCCGCCGTCTGCCAGAAACACAGCGTTGCGGCCGAGCTTCGCTTCATTCTCGCGCAGAACTGGAATCAGCTGCTCTTCCTGGCACTGATCGGCCTGATCCTCTTCCTCCTGCCCCGCGTGGAGGCCGTGAGCCAGCAGGCGATGACCGGCTACGTGATCGCCACGCTCTATCTGATGGGGCCCCTGGCGGGCCTGCTGGGCAGCCTCTCGGTGTTCAGCCGTGCGAACGTCTCGCTGCGGAAGGTGGAGCAGCTCGGGCTCGCGCTGTCGGCGCACCCGGGCGACAACGGGATCTCGGCGCCGGGCCGGTTCGCGTCGGAGCCCTTTGAATCCCTCGAGCTCGTCAAGGTGATGCACCGCTACCATCGGGAGAGGGAGGATGAAAGCTTCATGCTCGGGCCGATCGACCTTGTGATGAGGCCCGGCGAGCTCGTGTTCCTCATCGGCGGCAACGGCAGCGGGAAGTCAACGCTCGCGAAGGTGATCACCGGCCTGTACCCGCCGGCGGGCGGCGAGATCAGGCTGAACGGGCGCGTGATCGGCGATCAGAACCGCGACGACTACCGCCAGTGCTTTTCCACCGTGTTCTCGGACTACTTCCTCTTCGACCGCATCGTCGGGGCGGGGGGCGCGGACACCGACCGGCGCGCCCAGGAATACCTCGAGCGCCTGCATCTGAACCACAAGGTGTCGGTCAAGGACGGCGTGTTCTCCACGACGCAGCTCTCCCAGGGCCAGCGCAAGCGCCTGGCGCTCCTGTGCGCCTACATCGAGGACCGGCCGTTCTACCTGTTCGACGAGTGGGCGTCCGACCAGGATCCGCTGTTCAAGGAGGTGTTCTACACCCAGCTCCTGCCGGACCTGCGTTCGTTCCACAAGGCGGTGCTCGTGATCACGCATGACGACCGCTATTTCGACTGCGCGGACCGCCTCATAAAGCTGGACTACGGCAAGATCACCCTCGAGCGCGCCGCGGCACTGGCGCCCGCCGCCCCGGCATAGGCTTAAAGACCCCGCGATAAGTAGGGCTGGACCCCAGCAACAGAGGCGGCCGAGGCGCATCTAAAAAGCGGACAAATTATGGGACTCACTATGAACAAAACCCACCTGCAAATGAGAAGCGTCGCATCATCGGCCAAAATGCGCCGCCTTAGCTGCCTTTTTGCCGCTGCCGTGGCGGTGCATGTCGCTGTGGGAGAGGCGCATGCAAGCACATACGCCTTCTCGCTCCTCGCGGGAGACGCGAATGCGCTCGACCACACGAACGGGACGGGGGGCAATGCGCGTTTCTTCAATCCCTCAGGGGTCGCCGTGGACGGCGCGGGCAACATCTATGTCGCGGACGGCGGCGACCACACCGTGCGCATCGTGACGGCGGGCGGCACCGTCAGCACCTTTGCCGGCACTCCAGGCCAGGCGGGCAACAATGACGGCGCGGCCACCTCCGGCGCCCTGTTCCTGTACCCCTATGCGGTCGCCGTGGACGGCTCGGGCAATGTCTATGTGGCGGACAGCGGCAACCAGAACATCAGGAAGATCTCTGGCGGCAGCGTGAGCACCCTGGCGGGCACGGTGGGAATCGCCGGCAGCACGGACGGCACCGGCGGCGCCGCGCTCTTCAACCAGCCGCAGGGGATCGCGGTGGACGGGACTGGAAACGTCTACGTCAGCGACACGAACAACAGCACGATCCGCAAGATCACGGCCGCGGGCGTCGTGACGACGCTGGCCGGGGCCGCGGGTCAGACGGGGTCCGCCGACGCCTCGGGCTCGTCCGCGCGCTTCGCCTATCCCTTAGGCATCGCCGTTGACACTGCCGGCAACATCTACGTGGCGGACAATGAAAACAGCACGATCCGCAAGGTCACGCCGGCAGGGTCGGTCTCGACGCTGGCGGGCTACGCCGGCAGCAACGGCACCACCGACGGCCAGGGTAGCTCGGCCCAGTTCAATCACCCGAATGCGGTGGCGGTGGACGGAGCGGGCTTCGTCTACGTGATCGACACCTCCAACCAGACCGTCCGGGAGGTTTCCCCGGGCGGCAGCGTGTCGACGCTCGCCGGGACGCCGGGGCAGGGCGGCAGCGCCGATGGCACGGGCGCGGCGGCAAGCTTCTTCTATCCGGGCGGCATTGCGGCGACGAGCGCCGGGGTCGTCTATATCGCCGACACGGGCAACCACACACTTCGGGCGATGAACTCCCCGGGCGTCGTGACCACGCTCGCGGGGAGCCCGCCGCATGAGGGCAACGCCGACGCAACCGGCAGCCAGGCGCTCTTCAAGTATCCCTACGGGGTCGCAGTTGACGGCTCCGGGCATGTCTACGTCGCCGACTCGGGCAACAACACGATCCGTGTCGTTACCACGGCCGGTGTCGTGACGACCCTCGCCGGCGCGGGCGGCGTTCCTGCCGGCAGCGCAGACGGCGTGGGCAGCGCAGCCCGGTTCAACAACCCCGCCGGCGTTGCGGTCGACGCCAGCGGCAATGTCTACGTAGCGGACCAGGGAAACTCCACGATCCGCAAGATTGCGCCGGGTGGAACCGTTACGACCTTCGCCGGCACGGCGGGTGCCACCGGGAGCACCGATGGCACGGGGGCGGCCGCGCGGTTCGACGCGCCCGAGGGCGTCGCGGTGGACGCCGTGGGCAACGTCTATGTGGCGGACACGAGAAACGACACGATTCGCAAGATCACCTCGGGCGGACTGGTCACGACGCTGGCCGGCGTCGCCGGCCAAACCGGAAGCGGCGACGGCGCAGGCGGCTCCGCCCGCTTCAACGGACCGTGCGCCGTGGCGGTGGACGGCTCGGGAAACGTGTACATTGCGGACTTTTTCAACGCGACCATTCGGAAGATCAACACCTCCAACACGGTGTCGACCCTCGCCGGCACAGCCCAAAAATTGGGCTTCACGGACGCCACCGGCTTCGCGGCGAGTTTCAACCAGCCGTACGCCCTGGCGCTCGACGGCTCGGGCAACCTCTTTGTCGCCGACACGTACAACCGCGCGGTCCGCGAAATCTCCCCGGGCGGCTCGGTTACGACGCTCAACGGGTCGCAGTGCCGGTTCTACTATCCCCAGGGCATCGCGGTGGACGGCTCGGGAAACATCTACGTCGCCGACGGCGACAATCAGGCGATCATGTCCGGGACGGCCTACAGCTTGCCGCAGGGGGGCACCACCATCCCGAACCAGGCGGTGACGGTGGGCCAGAACGCCACGTTCACGGTAACGGTGTCGGGCCCGTCGCTGACCTACCAATGGCAGACGTCGGTGGACGCGGGCGCGACATGGACCAGCGTCAGCAACAACGCGATGTTCAGCGGAGCGACAACGGCCGCCCTGACCCTGACCAATATTACGATCAATATGGGCGGCGACATGTTCCGGGTGCAGCTCACGAACCCGGCGGGCTCGAGCCTCAGCGGGACGGCGACGCTGACGGTGTCAGGAGGGTCCGGCGGTGGCACGACGGGAAGCGCCCGGCTCATCAACATATCGACCCGCGCGCAGGTCGGGACGGGTGGAAACATCCTCATCCCAGGTTTCGTGATCAACGGCAGCGGCACGGAGACCCTCCTTATCCGCGCCGACGGGCCCGCACTGACGGGGTTCGGGGTCTCCGGAGCGCTTGCCGCGCCGAGCCTTGTCCTGACCGCCCAGGCGACGGACGCCACCCTCGCCACGAACACGGGCTGGGGCACCAACTCGAACCCGGCCCAGATCGTCAGCGTGTCGGCCCAGGTGGGTGCCTTCGCGCTCGCGAGCGGGAGCGCGGACTGCGCCGTGATCGTCACCCTGCAGCCGGGCGCCTACACGGTGCAGGTCTCCGGGGTGGGCGCGACGACGGGAGTCTGCCTGGCCGAGGTCTATGAGGTTTCGTACACCGGGTCAGCGCGGCTCGTGAACATCGCGACCCGGGCCATGGTGGGCACCGGCGGCAATATCATGATTGCCGGCTTCGTGATCGCGGGCAGCGGCTCCGAGGAACTGCTCGTGCGCGGCGACGGGCCGAGCCTCACGGCATTCGGTGTCTCCGGCGCCCTTGCCCAGCCAAGCCTCACCCTAATAAACCAGTTGACGGGTGCCACAATCGCCTCAAACACCGGCTGGGGCACGAATTCAAACCCCGCACAGATCACCAGCGTCGCCGCCCAAGTGGGCGCCTTTGCCTTTGCACCCGGCAGCGCCGACAGCGCGGTGATCGTCAACCTGCCGGCGGGCGAATACACGGCGGAGGTCTCCGGGGTCAACAGCACGTCCGGAGTGGCGCTCGCCGAAATCTACGAGGTCCCCTGAGCCGACATGCCTCCCCTAATTCATGGGGCCCGGCCCGAACCCGGTTGTTGTTACCGGCGCCTTTCCCGGGCGGCCGCCGGAGGCATCAAAGTAGGATAGCGCCCCATATCGGCAAGGCCGCCCGCTCTGTATGTTCCAGCCCTAGCCCCTCCGCTTCTCATCCCTGCGCTCGTCGCC
>Ga0265338_10004142_pt1 | contig 19828 bp, 19 predicted proteins | sample 42126metaG_FD_193579 | JGI IMG/M metagenome (GOLD analysis project Ga0265338, IMG submission 193579) | Rhizosphere microbial communities from Carex aquatilis grown in University of Washington, Seatle, WA, United States - 4-21-26 metaG | ecosystem: Host-associated > Plants > Roots > Rhizosphere...
AGGTTCGTTTCCGGCCCAAAACATCCGTCTTTATCACTTCTTCAACCGCCGCAGTCGTAAGTGTCATATCGTATATGCTACGACACCTATGACGCCGTCAGATAGAGGCGCTTGGCGCACCGCTTACAAAATCCCGCCCGACGCGTTTAAAACTAACTGACCAAAGTTACCTGGCCGCAGGAACAACCGGCCAGTGCTTAATCCTTGAAAAGCAACGGCGCGAATTCCCGCAAGCTACGCCGCCAGGTCAGGAACTCGTGAGCCGTGTCCGGCGAAATATAGGCGGTGTTCTTGACGCCGATGCTTTCGAGCGCGTCGTGATTGGAGTTAATGTTGGCCGGGTTCTCGCGGCTGCCGCAACTGGCGAACACAACTTTGACCTTCTCTTTGAAGCCCGGCGTCGTCATGACGTCGTTCGTGGAAATCACGCCGCCGCTGAAAAGTCCGATATGGGAGAACACATCGAGATGCTTGAGGGTGATGCCGTGAGTCTCCATACCGCCCATCGAGAGGCCGGCCATGCCGCGGTGCGGCTGGTCGGCGATGGTGCGGAAATTTGCATCAATATACGGGATCAGCTCGTCAACGAGAACCTTCTCAAAGGCGGCGTTGCTGCCGAAGCCCGCCATCCCACCGCGTCCACCAAAACCGCCGCGACCGCCCCGACCCGGTCCGTTCGTGCCGTTGGCAGCAAATGGGTTATTAGTTCCGCCGCCCGGGCCGCCAGGGCCGCCGGGACCGCGTCCGCCACGGCGTCCGCCGGGGCCACCGCCTTCGTTGGTCAAGCCGTAAGTCATCACGATGATGAACGGCTTGCATTTACCCTCCGCCAGCAGGTTGTCCATGATGAGATTGGCGTGGCCTTGATTCCACCAGGCCGTTTCATCCTCGCCCCAGCCATGCTGGAGATACAGCACCGGATAGTTTTTGCTCAGATTCTTGTCGTAATCAGGCGGCGTGTAAACAAAGGCGCGCCGCGCAATGACCGAGTTTGTGAGCTTCGACGGAAATAAAACGAGTTGCACCCGGCCGTGCGGAACTTCCTTTAGAGAATAGAAGTCCTGGTCATGCGCAGGAATTTCGATGCCGCTTTCCCAGCGAGTTGAACCGTAATAATTGCCGGTGCCGGGGTCGTTGAACATTCCCCCGTCGATCGTGAGATGGTAATAGTGGAAACCTTCATCCATGGGACCGGCCGTGGTGCCAACCCAGGCGCCATCGTCGGCTTTGGTGAGCTGAGTGCCGCCGCGTCCGCCAAGGCCCAGGCTGACGCTGACGCTTTGAGCGTTGGGGGCCGCGATGCGAAATCGCGCGTAGTTTTGCGAGTTGACCTGGGGATATTGCTGGCCGGGCTGGTTCAAGCTCGAGGGCTTGAAGTCGTCCAGCACCGTCTGGTTGGTTTGCGCCATGGCTGGAATAGCAGCCAGGAGCGTCATGCCTAGGATGGTCGTTTTCATGATTGTTTAGCAGAATCTTATTAGGAGTGTGCGGTCTAGGGGTTGTTTTCGATCGGTGGGGGGAATAAATACAAGCGGCGTTTCCAGCTCGCGAACTCGACGCTGACTTGTTGCCGGGGGAGCAAACATATCGGTGATGTTCTTCTGGTTTGGTTTACCGTTCGCGAAAGCGCACTATAGGAAAAGTTTTCTGAGTTGGCTAGAACGAACTCACGGGGTATGCAATCGCGCAATCACGAGCGTCACTCGACACGTGCGCCGGAGCGCCGAGCATTGCTCGGCGCCCAACCTCCCATAAACACGCGGAGCAATGCTGGCCTTGATCGTTCGTTGTGGCGAAGGACTCTTGCGCCGCGCCCGCAGCCGGTGCCTCGGCGCGCTCACCGAAACCGTCCGTGACCAGACCCACATCGGGAACCTCAAACCACTCACTTGGCTTCCTGATATTTGAGAGGGATACCAGACTGTCGCGGATCTCTTTCTTCCCATTCTGCCGATTGCGGTCGCAGGCCAATGGACTTTATGTCTATTGCCGGGTCATTGTTTACGTATTGGCTCTGAACGAACGGGCCAAACGTCATGGTATAACAGAAGCACCGCGTTTCACCGCCCCAGGTGGAACACGTCGCTTCCGTTCGCGCCGGCAGACGGAGGCTGCGGATTCACAATCCGGGTGGAACAACCAAACAGCAACCCGAGCGATAAACAAAGCCACAGGCAAAATCTGAACGGCATACCTGAACAATTATTCACAGCGATCTCGGTGATTCATTGCTATCACATTTGCGCATTTTCCTGCAATCCAACCACACCGCTGCACGGTTCCTATGGGGTCCCTCACCCCGTATGGTCTCAATACGGCTCTGGCGGCACAAGCGGGAGTGTCGGCAGACGCCTGGTCGGACTGTTTCGAAGGTGTAGCCGCCAGGTAACCACACGCCGCGTCTTGCCTCGCAGGTGTACGAGATCGCGGATCAGGTAAAGCGAGCCTCCAGTACTTCCCTCACTTGCGGTAACACCTGGAATGCAGGAGTTTCTAGCGCATGAGACAGACCGCCAGGAAAAGGCTCTCACGGTTTTTCTCCATACTGGGACCTGGCATTATCACAGGTGCCGCGGATGACGATCCGTCGGGAATCACCACCTACTCAATGGCGGGGGCAACGCTGGGAACCGCCATGCTGTGGACCGCGCTGATAACCTGGCCTCTCATGGCGGCCGTCCAAATGATGTGCGCACGCATCGGAATGGTGAAAGGCATGGGTCTGATGCAAGCGCTTCGCGAAAAGTTTCCGAAGCCTGTTATCGTTATCTTCTCCCTGGCTTTATTCATTGCGAACACATTCAACATAGGCGCGGATCTGCTCGGCATGGCAGATGCCGCTCAAATGCTCATTGGAATCAATGCCGGCATTGCCGTGACGCTGTTTGGAATTGTTATCACTGTCAGCAGCATCAAATGCAACTACCAGCAAATCGCGCGCATCATGAAATGGCTGGCGCTCGCCCTGTTCGCTTATGTCATCACTGGATTTGTTATTCATCCAAACTGGCGGGCAGTGCTCCACGATGCCGTTGTCCCTTCACTTCCACACGGACACAAAGCGCTGGGGATGTTGACCGCAATTTTTGGAACAACCATCAGCCCGTATTTATTCGTCTGGCAAGCATCTCAGGAGGTAGAGGAACAAAAAGCTCACGGTTTGAATCGCTTGAGTCTGAGGCGAGGGGCTACCAAGCGGGACCTCACCTGTCGAGGTATTGACGTCGGCATCGGCACCTTCTTCTCCAATCTCGTGATGTTTTTCATCATTTTGACAACCGGTCTGACGCTGCATCAACACGGAATCACGGACATCTCGACATCAAAAGAAGCTGCCGAAGCGTTACGGCCGCTCGCGGGAAATTTTGCCGCGACTCTGTTCACCGTTGGAATCATCGGTGTGGGCATCCTTTCCATTCCCACACTGGCAGGTTCCGGCGCATACGCTTTTGCGGAAACGTTTGCCTGGAAACAGGGATTGGACGCAAAGCCCAAAACTGCCTGGCGGTTCTACACGGTGTTTGTTCTATCAATGGCCGCAGGTATGGCGATGTACTTTTTGAAGGTCAATCCGGTGAAGGCTCTTTACTGGACGGCAATCATCAATGGTATCCTTGCGCCTTTCCTGCTAATTGGAATTCTGTTGGTCGCATCCGACAAAAGGCTCATGAATAAACAACCCAGTTCACGACTGGCGTTGTTTTGCGTTGCAGCGACTGCATTGCTGATGTTTGCTGCCGCCATAGGAATGTTTTTATTTTAGTTATGCGTTTCAACTTTGAAAACTTTGGTTTCAAGAACAATGGTGAACGCGCTCCGCTGCGCGCACCTTCCCTCGCTTCCGATCGCGGAATATTTTGGTCAGTTGGTGCGCTTCAATTACAAAGATTTGACAAGTTTGCGCAGAGGGGCAGTGTACTTGGACTCACCACGGCCACTTGAAACAAACTCCGGCGACGCGATAAGACTCATCTTTCGCCAGATCCGTTTTCGGAGGGCGGCGTCCCTCATAATCCACAGGGGGTTTTGTTAGGGCTAATCCACGTCATAGTCGTGCAGTCGCCAAAGAGCGTGCGCGATGTTGCCATTTTGTAAGCGCACTGCTGCTGTTCGCACAGGCAGCACACCGAGCGCGCAATCATCAGCTCTTCGTCCGTGCGAATGACGCGAACCGTGGCCCGGCTGGCGTCCGTGGAACTCGCCTCCCGAGGTTTCCGCATTGTGAGACGCCTTCCGCATTTGAGGCCGGGTCTTGATGCCAATCCTGCTTTTAATGTGCTTCGGGAATGGAAGCGAGATTCCGGTATAAGTGATTAGTATTGTTAATTATTGAATAACTAATATAAGGCGAACTACCCGTAGCGTCTGCAAGGTTTTCCTGCTTATGTCAACGATATGAAAGCATTGGTTTACAACTGGACCCCGCGATGTGCGGGTGAAGAAGGCGCCGGACACGAAGATCGAACGGCCCTTGACGCCTTCACTGAAGAATTGACAAAAACACTTTCTCGTGGGGAATCGATGCCCGCTCACTCACCCGCGTGACGTCAATGAAGGAGCGGCGCGGCAAAAGGCAATTTCTGTCAGTTATCAGTTTAATATTATGAACAAAAAAACATTTACCCGAGGTCAGGCAAAAACCATCGGTGACCAATTGGGCATCCGCTGGGATAAGTTCGATCTTGAACAATTCCGCGCGGGTCTGGGTGTTGAATTGGAACATGGCGCCGTTAATCAGACGACCGACGTTACTCACGACGACCCGCTGAAGACCGGCAAAATCGCCTTGGCGCATCTGACTGAGTTTCCTGACTACTACACCCGGCTTTCAAAAATGGAAGCGGAAGCCAAAACCTTCTGGGCTTCAAAAAAGCCATCGCCTCGATCAGTGACACGAAAGACCACGACATGAACACGATTACCACCAAAGACGGAACGCAAATCTACTACAAGGATTGGGGCACAGGGCAACCCCTCGTATTCAGTCACGGATGGCCGCTGACTTCGGACAGTTGGGAAGCTCAGATGATTTTTCTGGCTTCACAGGGTTATCGCTGCATCGCGCATGATCGTCGCGGCCATGGGCGATCGAGCCAGCCGTGGAATGGTAACGAGATGGACACCCTTGCCGACGACCTGTCGCAGCTCATCGAAACGCTCAACCTGAAAGACGCCATCCTGATCGGCTTCTCGATGGGCGGTGGCGAAGTTGCCCGCTATATAGGCCGCCACGGCACGAAGCGCGTGGCCAAAGCCGCGCTGATTTCGGCCGTCCCGCCTTTGATGCTGAAAACCGCCGCCAATCCGGGCGGCTTGCCGATTGAGGTGTTCGACAAGATTCGCCTTGGTTCCATCGCTGACCGTTCGCAGTTTTACAAGGATCTCGCCAGCGGACCGTTCTTCGGCTTCAACCGGCCGGGCGCGAAGATTTCACAGGGCATGATTGACTGGTTTTGGCTGCAAGGGATGCAGGCCGGTCACAAGAACACCCTCGACTGCATCCGAGCGTTCTCCGAGACGGACTTCACCGAGGACCTTAAGAGGTTCGATGTGCCGACGCTGATCATTCACGGTGACGACGACCAAATTGTGCCGATCGGAGCTGCGGGTCTGGCCTCCTCGAAACTCGTCAAGAACTCGACCCTGAAGGTATATGCCGGCGCACCCCACGGCCTGATCGCCACGCACAAGGAACAACTCAACGCCGATCTTCTGTCCTTTCTAAAGGTAGAAACACTTGTCGGCGCAAGATTCCCCGCGCTGCATCAATGAAATGGCGGCACGGCAAAAAAGCAATTGTTCATCACTGTTCAGTTCGCCGATTGTGCGGCTGCGGCGCGCGTGGTGCGGATCGAATCTCAGATTTATGAAAACAACCCGCTCCGATCCGACCAGCGTTCGGGTTACACCCCGCGCGGCCAAGTTTTCACTGGCGGCGAACTATGACCCGGAGCTGGTTCCGGCACTCGCCGCGTACCCGGTAGATGAAGTTTATGGCAGGTTCCCCACCGACGGTATCAGTAGTGGCCGCCCCCGCTACTTGGCGACCCCGCTGTCGGAAACTGATCTGCGGAATTACATCCGTCTGCTCGAGAGTCATGGCATTGCCTTCAATTACCTCCTGAACGGCGCCTGTTTCGGCAACCGCGAATGGACACGTCCCTGGCAGAAAAAAGTGACGGCCCTGCTGGGCAAGCTGGGTGAAATGGGCGTGCACCGGGTCACCGTGTCCACGCCATTTCTTCTGGAACTGGTAAAAAGCCGGTTTCCCGAACTCAAAGTAAGAGTCGGGATTTATGCCCAGGTGGACACGCCTCGACGCGCCCGCTTCTGGGAAGAACTTGGGGCGGATTCCATCGTTCTGGAGAGCTTCTCAATCAACCGAAACTTTCGCCGCCTGGCGGCCATCCGCCAAGCGGTCCGTTGCGATCTGGAATTGATCGCGAACCACGTCTGCCTCATGAACTGTCCGATGCAGACCTATCATCAGAATGGTTTCGCCCATGCCTCCGACGACACCAGCACGCTCTTCATTGACTACTGTTTCCTGCGCTGTTCGCGGTTGCGGTTGACGGACCCGTCGCAGTTTATCAAGTCGGCCTGGATTCGGCCGGAGGATATCGCCGCCTATGAAGCGATGGGATACACAAACTTCAAGCTTCTCGAACGTGGGATTCCGTCGGCGGAACTGCTGCGGCGCGTCAAGGCCTACAGCGAGCGGCGGTTTGATGGCAATCTGGCCGAACTGCTGCTGTCGTATGGCTTCAAGCAACCGGTCCGCAAGGAATCCCTGTGGAGTCTGCGTCACTTCTGGAAACCGCGGCAGGTGAATCCGCGGCGACTGAAACCAATGCTCGACCTGGCGCGCCTGCAAGGCTGGCTCTCGCCGCTGCCGGAGTGTCCGATCCGGGTGGAGGCACGGAAGATCCCGAAGAATTTCCTGGACGGTTTTCGCGACCGTGACTGCGCCTCTCTGGACTGCCATACTTGCGGTTATTGCGAGCGGATTGCCGCGCAAACCGTTTCGATTTCGTCCGAGTATCGCACCGAGGTGTTGAAAAAATATGCGGAAATGGACGATACCATGGTAACGGGAAGGCTCTGGGGTGTTTGAATCACGTGCCACGGCAACGGAGTTCCTGGACCGCCCAGACTGCGACCCGGCGCTAGCCGCGGCCAGCTACCGTTTCATGGAGACGGTCAATTGTCACTTCGGCGGCATCCGGATAGTCCGGCGTTTTCTGGCCGCCGAAACTGCGGGACGCCATGGCGGTGTCCCCCTCCGCATCCTCGATATCGGGTCGGGAAGCTGCGACGTCCCGCTGGCAGTTAGCCGGTGGGCGCGCGCGAACGGCATTCCCCTGCACTTCACCTGCCTAGAAATGGCCGGCCATGCGGCGGACATTGCGCACCGGCAACTTGACCGGGCGGGTGACCCGGCGGTGCAACTGCTTCAAGAGGATGTATTCACCCACCAACCAGCCGAACCATATGATTGTGCTGTGGCGTCCATGTGCTTCCATCATTTCAGCAATGCACAAATTCTCACGCTGCTGCAGAAGCTCCGCGGTTTCGTGCTCAATCGCGTACTGATCAATGATCTCCGGCGCTCGCGACTGTCGTCTCTGGCGGCACGACTGCTGCTGACCGGCACCGGTGCGCCGACAGGGGTCCGGCATGACGCACTCCTCTCCGTCCGGCGCGGCTTCAAAATCAGTGAACTGAGCACTTTGTTGCGGCAGCTCCACAGTGTCAGGGTTTCCGTGGAGCCGGCCCGCTGGTTTCGAATCGCCGCCATCATCCAGTTCAAACGAGGAGCGAACTCGTGAAGACCATCCTCAGAGGTCTGGGCAAGGCCCACCCCACCGGACCCAACGCTGGAAGAAGCCTGCGAATTCTTCACTACGCATTTCACCCTGAAACCGGCGGAACAGGATTTGTATCGCCGCACTCTCCTGGACGGCAACATCCAGGGCCGGTCTCGGGGGATAAATGCCAAGACGCGCACCCCGGACTTTTTCCTCTCACCCCTCTGTATCGCCTATTGCACTGATCTCCACCCATGTATCTACACGCCCTCGCCACCGCCCTCCCACCCGCAGCTTTCACGCAAGCCGAATGTTGGAACATCGTGCAACGATCCGAAGCGCGCCAGCGTCTCAATCGCCGCTCCGTGCTCACCCTGCAAGCCATCCTGCGACATGACAGCGGCATTGCCACCCGGCATTTCGCGATGCCAGACATTGAGCGCGTCTTCTCGCTGACGCCCGACGAACTCAACGATGCCTTCCGGGTGGAAGCGCCCCGGCTCGCCGCCCGCGCACTGGCCTCAGCGCTGGCGCAGGCCAGCCTCCTTGCTCGCCAGGTGGACGCATTGCTCATTTGCACATGCACCGGCTATCTCTGCCCCGGGGTGACCAGTTACGTGGCCGAACAACTCGGCCTGCGTACCGATGCGTTCTTGCAGGATCTGGTGGGTCTGGGTTGTGGCGCCGCGATTCCGTGCTTGCGGGCGGCGGAAGCGATTCTGGTGGCCCAGCCAGGCGCGGTGGTGGCCTGCGTGGCGGTGGAAGTATGCTCGGCGGCGTTTTATCTAGACGACGATCCCGGCGTGCTGGTGAGCGCATGTTTGTTTGGCGACGGGGCCGCCGCCACGATCTGGCGCGGCACGCCGGGACCAAGCGGCCTGCGTGGCGGCAGGTTCAGTACGCTGCATCAACCCGAGAACCGTGATCGTATCCGGTTTGAAATGCGGCAGGGCAAACTACGCAACCTACTCGATGCCTCGGTACCCGGACTGGCCGCCGCAGCCGTGGAAACATTGTTGGCGGGTGAACGCAATCGTGCCGGAGCCCGATCCATCGCTCGCATCATCGCGCACGTCGGCGGCCGCGATGTGCTCGATGCGATTGAGAAATCCTGCCCTGGCTTCGACCTTACCGCCAGCCGAGAGGTATTGCGCGAGTGCGGCAACATGAGCAGCCCCTCGGTGCTGTTCGCCCTGGAACGAGCCTTGCGCGACAGCTCGCCCAATGAAAAGGGCGACTGGTGGCTTACCAGTTTCGGTGCCGGCTTCAGTGCCCACGGCTGCCGCGTCGGACTTTGATGGTGACGGATGAAATGCCCCGCCGCGAATATACCCAACTTGGGCGTATTGGCCCCGCATCGTCGCCTATCTCGGCTACGATCCTTTCACCAATCCGGCGCTCGGAAGACCCAAAGGCAACGAAGCACGCGGCGTTGCCTTTTCTGCGCTCACGCCAGCCACAACTTTGGGCCAAAAGCTTATCAAGAGGCGCATGGAATTGAAGAAGACCCAGCTCCAATGTGCACAGGAAATAGGGGGGAGTATCAAAACATTGCACGGCTGGGAAACCGACCGGCGTTCCCCAATTAATTATCTGCGGAAGCGAATAATTCAATTCCTTGGATTGAGTCCTTTTTGACGACAATCCCTGTCGCGAGCGATCGCATTGTTCCCCTCCTTTTTCAGTTCGGTACCCGATTTTATGCCTATCATAGGCGGTTTGCGTATCTTCCATCGACGCGCGCAATTGCGTCGCCAGCTGGCTGGTTGTAGGATTCCGCCTCGACGACGCCGCTGGACACAGCATAGCGAGTCAAATTTGCAATGTGGTGGATATTCAATTTGTCCATCAGTGATTGCCGATGTTTTTCCACCGTTTTGATGCTGATACAGAGCACAGCGGCCATCTGTTTGTTCGAATATCCTTCGGCAATTAATTGCACGATGTCTTTTTGGCGATCGCTCAATGCCCGGGCGGCGCCGGCAGTGGGACGGACTTCACGATTTCTCCACCGTTGCAATAAGCACGCGGCAATCAGCGGGCTGAAAAAAGCATTTCCGTTCCTGACTTCGCGGATTGCGTGCAGTAATTCCTGTGAAGCGGTTTCTTTCATCACATAACCCGTGGCACCCGCTCCCACGGCCTGTTGTACATGCTGTTCGTCCCTGTAACTGCTGAGGACCAACACTTTGACGGAAGGTGCTTTAATGGTAATCCTGCGGGTTGCTTCAATCCCGTTTAACAGCGGCATGGCAAGATCCATCAGGACCACATCGGGCTTAAGTCTGACAACTTCAGCCACGGTTTGGTGGCCATTGGAGGCTTCACCGACGATTTCAATATCTTCGTCTGCTTGTAACAACAGCCGCAATCCTTCCCTGAAAATGGTATGGTCGTCAGAGAGAAAAACGGTGATTTGTTTCATGATTTTGTCGCCAGATCATGGGCTCGCTCCTCTCGGCGCGTTCCAATGAAGGGTTGGCGTTTCGGGGCAAAATCCATCGTGGTCGAACGCACGAGACTCACGACTCCTTCCATGGGAGATTCTGCCGCAATCTCTTGCGGCAACGTATTGTGCGTCAGCCAGAAATTCGCGATGGCTTTGACCATGTCATAAAGCTGGCTCGCTTCCGATGGCTTGGTTAGAAAGCCGTTAGCGCCCAACTCGTAAGCAGTCGCGATGTCGGCGTCTTCTGACGACGACGTCAGCATCAGAACGGTCAAGGCGGTCCCGGGTTTTCGGCGGATCCATTTCAGAACGTCCAACCCCATGACGTACGGCAATTTCAAATCCAGCAGCACGAGACATGGAAATGGATATTTTTCGCGATTGGCAAACTTTCCGGCCCCTTGCAAGTAGTCAATAGCCTGCTGCCCGTCAGTGGCGACCTGAACCGGATTCGTCACTCCTGCTTTCGTCATGGCGTATTGAAAAAGAAAAACGTCGTTGGGATCGTCTTCGACTTGGAGAATGGTTTTCATAACTTATGCTTTCTCAGTTGCGCGGCTTAACAGGCATCAGGTCCACGAAAAACGACCTGTTAATCGCAGTAACCCTTTGGCGTTGCGTTAGCCATAGGCGGCGCAAAAATGGCGATTGGACCGCAAACTTCAGAGCCATCCCCGCGTCAGCTCTGTTTCATCAATCAAAAGATAGACCAGTAAGAGCGGAGGGATATTATGGGATTCACCGCGGGGCAGGTCCCCATTGGGACGTTCCCTTAGCGGCATAAGGATTTCTAAACATATTTCAAAAACAGTCTGGGGCATTCAACGTATTGATGCATCAGTCGCAACTGCATTAGAGTCCTTACTCAATGCAGACTATCACGTCGGAAATCGGAACGGCCACCATAATCGGGCATCCCAAATTAGACCGCGACACTAAGGAACTGGAGATAGAGGCGAGAATCCGGGAGTTTGTCGCGCGCGACCTTTTGTTTAGTGAAAACGGCTATCCTCATAAGGATGAGGATTCTTTCTTGCAACACGGAGTTATCGATTCGCTAGGCGTCCTGGAACTGGTGGCGTTTGCGGGTCGGGAATTCGGTGTGCAAATCCAACCGGCAGAAATTACGCCAGAAAATTTTGATTCGGTCCGCCGGTTTGCGAACTATATCCGCCGCAAGAAAACTTTAACAACGGAGGGCACTCGTGTTACTTCGTGATTTTCTGGAAAGTTCTGCAGAACTGCTTCCAAAAAAACTGGCGCTGGTCTGCGGACGCGAACGGCATACTTACGCGGAATTGGATGCGCGAGCCGATCGGCTTGCGCAGAGCCTGATTGCGCGGGGCGTTCGGCCGGGCGATCGCGTGGTAATCCATCTGCCCAATTCCGTCGCGGCGGTGGTGAGTATTTTTGCCGCGCTAAAGACGGGCGCGATTTTCGTGCCCGTGAACGCCACGACGAAAGCCGAGAAGTTGGCGTTCATCCTAAACAATTGTCGCGCGGCAGTATTAATCTCCGAATTGCAAAACCAGCCGGTTCCGCAGACGCCGTGGCTCAAGACTGTTATAGCTCCCGGTCTGAACGGTTCCGCGCACCACGAATCCCCCGCCCTCCTCGGATTCGAACAAGCTGAAACCTCTTCCCACGCGAAACGGCCGGTGCGCAGGAATGCCGACGACGACCTGGCTTGTTTGATTTACACCTCGGGCAGCACCGGCCAGCCCAAGGGCGTGATGTGCGAGGAGCGCAATATGGTGTTTGCTTCCGGCTCCATCATTCAATATCTCGAGAACACCGAGGCGGACATCGTGCTGAACGTCCTGCCGCTCTCATTCGACTACGGCCTGTATCAATTGCTGATGACATTTCGCTTCGGCGGCACGCTCATTCTGGAAAACTCGTTCGCGTTTCCGTTGGTGATGCTACAGCGTATCGCGGAAGAACACGTGACGGGCCTCCCCGGCGTGCCAACCATTTTCACGCTGCTGCTGGGACTCGACCTCCGCGCGTTTGACCTGTCGAGCCTGCGTTATCTCACCAATACAGCCGCTGCGCTGCCGCCAAACCAGGTGCTCGAACTGCGGCGGAAATTTCCACGGGCAAAACTGTTTTCGATGTACGGCCTCACGGAAACCAAGCGCGCGCTTTATTTACCTCCCGATAAACTGGAGCAACGGCCCGGTTCGGTGGGCATCCCGATTCCGGGCACGGAAGCATGGCTGGAGGATGAGGAAGGCCGCCGGCTGGCGCCCGGAAAAATCGGCGAACTGGTCATTCGCGGGCCGCACGTGATGCGCGGCTATTGGGAAAACCCCGAGGCAACGGCAAAACGATTTCATGCGGTGCCAACTGGCGAACGACTTTGCTACAGCGGCGATTTGTTCCGCCAGGACGATGAAGGATATTTTTATTTTGTCGGCCGCAAGGATGACATCATCAAGAGCCGCGGTGAAAAAGTTGCGCCGAAGGAAATCGAAAATGTTCTCTACAACCTCCCCGGCGTTGCCGAAGCCGCCGTCATTGGAGTGCCGGATCCGATTCTTGGCCAATCCATCAAAGCCTTCATCGTCACCCGCAAGCCGATGAGCGAAATGCGCGTCCGGGCGCATTGCCGCGCGTCCCTCGAAGATTTCATGATGCCCAGGGAAATTGAATTTCGCGACACGCTCCCGAAAAACGCTTCCGGAAAAATTGACAAACTTGCGCTCGCCAGTGAGGGCCCTTCGGATTGTATCCCGGTGAATACCTCCGCGCTTAATCTCGAAACCCGAAACTGACTTCTATCGCATGTGTGGCATAGCCGGCATTCTGAATCGCGCGGGTGACGAACCAGTCACCGAAGGCGCGTTGCGCCAGATGCTCGCGCTGATTCGCCACCGTGGCCCGGATGAATTCGGCGTTTTTCTCGACGACGGCGTCGGCCTCGGCAACGCCCGGCTCTCCATCATTGACCCTGGCAACGGCCAGCAGCCGATTGGCAACGAAGACGGCTCGCTGTGGATCGTTTTCAACGGGGAGATTTTCAACTACCCCGAACTCCGTCCGGAACTTGAGGCGCGCGGCCATCAATTCACCACCAACACCGACACGGAAGTATTGCTGCACTTGTTCGAGGAATTCGGCCCGGATTGCCTCTCGCGCCTCAATGGCCAATTTGCTTGTGCAATCTGGAATTGCAACGACCGAAGCCTGTTTCTTGCCCGCGACCGCTTCGGAATCAGGCCGCTCTTTTATGCGCAGAAAAACGGCTCGTTCATCTTCGGTTCCGAAATCAAAGCCATATTCGGCAGCGGACGCGTAGCGCGGCAATTCGATCCGGTTGGCATCGACCAGGTTTTTAATTTTTGGAGCACGGTTTCGCCGAGGACGGCTTTTCAAAATGTCGTTGAGTTGCCGCCGGGCCATTGGATGCGCGTGAACGCCGGCGGAACCGAAATTCAACGCTATTGGCAATTGCAATTCGCCGAAACGGCGGCGCAAGACACTGACTTTAACGAGCGGATGGTTCAACAGCGGGCGGAGGAATTGCGTGAATTACTGACCGATGCCGTGCGCGTTCGGTTGCGCGCGGACGTTCCCGTGGCCGCTTATCTCAGCGGCGGGCTGGATTCGTCGGTCATCGCCGCGCTCGTGCGCGACATCGCGCCCGAACAGTTGAACACCTTTTCCATTTCTTTCCACGACGCGAAATTTGACGAGAGTGAATTCCAACAACGCATGGCGCGGCACCTCGGCACCAGGCACGAGGTTATTTCCGCCACGCATGAAGACATCGGGCGTGTCTTCCCGGAAGTTGTTTGGCATTGCGAGACGCCGATTCTGCGCACCGCGCCCGCCCCGATGTTTTTGCTGTCATCGCTCGTGCAGCGGCGAGGCTTCAAAGTGGCGCTCACCGGTGAGGGGGCGGACGAAATCCTAGGTGGCTATGATATTTTCAAGGAAGATAAAATTCGCCGTTTCTGGGCAGCGCAGCCGAACTCGAACCTGCGCCCGCGTCTCCTCCAGCGGCTTTATCCGGACATCGCGGGCATGAATCAAACCGGCGCGGGCTTCCTGGCCGCCTTTTTCCGCGAAGACTTGGCGAGCGTAGAATCACCCTTTTACTCCCACGCGATTCGCTGGCGCAACGGCGCGCGCAGCCGGCGATTTTTCTCCGGCGACCTGCTCGCATCGGCGGCACACGGCACTTCGGACGCGCCCCCCATGGCATTGCCCGGAAGATTCCACCGCTGGGGCGCACTCGAGCGCGCCCAACATCTCGAAATCTCGCTCTTTCTCGAGAATTATCTGCTCTCGTCGCAAGGAGACCGGATGAGCATGGCGCACGGGGTTGAAGGGCGATTTCCATTCCTCGATTATCGTGTCGCCGAATTTTGCGCCCGACTGCCGGCGCGATTGAAATTGCGCGTGCTCAAAGAAAAGTATCTGTTACGCCGCATGGCCGTGCCGTTCCTGCCTCCGGAAATCACCGGGCGCCGCAAGCGTCCGTATCGCGCGCCCATTCACCGCGCGTTCTTTCACGACCACGCGGAAAGTTACGTTGACGACTTGCTTTCGCCTGAATCATTGCGCGAATCGGCTTTGTTCAAACCTGCCGCGGTAGCGCACCTCGTGGCCAAATTAAAATCCGGCGAGCGCATCGGCGAAACTGATGACATGGCACTGGCGGGAATCCTTTCCACACAATTGCTTCATCACCAGTTCATCGCAGATTTCCGTCTGCCCGCTCCGTTGGGGCCGCGCGACAATGTAAAAGTTTGTCTCGGCCACAATTGTGCTCCGGTACTTTCTCATGCATTTTGACAAAAACATTCTTGATATCGACGCAGCCGCGGAGACGGAACGGATCGTAGCGTGGCTGCGTGAGGCCGTGCGCGGGCAATTGCATCGGCGCGGAGCGGTGATCGGCATCAGCGGCGGCGTCGATTCCGCGGTGGTGTTGGCCTTGTGCGTCCGGGCGTTCGAAACGAGGCAGGTTGTCGCGTTGATGTTACCAGACCGCGATTCTTCGCCCGAAAGTGAGCGGCTCGCGCGAGAACTGGCGGCGACGTTTGACGTTGAACCGCTGCTGGAGGACATGACTCCGGCGCTGGCGGGCTTTGGCTGTTACGAGCGGCGTGATGAAGCGATTCGCCGCGTCGTCCCCGAATACAATCCTTCGGCCGGCTATCGCGCAAAGATCGTTTTACCACCCGATTTGTTGGATGGCGACACGCTGAATGCTTTTTCCGTGACAGTAGTCCGACCCGATGGCTCGGAATTAAGCCGTTCGCTGCCCCCACCGGAATTTCTACAAATCGTAGCCGCGTCGAACTTCAAGCAACGCGCGCGGATGGCGATGCTTTACTACCACGCGGAGCTGAAGCATTTCGCGGTGATCGGGACCGCCAATAAAAACGAGCGGATGCAGGGATTTTTCGTGAAGCACGGCGATGCGGGCGTGGACTGCGATCCGATCGTTCATCTGTACAAGACGCAGATTTATCAGCTCGCCGAATATCTCGGCGTGCCGAAGGAAATCCGCGAGCGCACACCCACATCCGATACATACAGCGCGCCGTGCAGCCAGGAAGAATTTTTCTTCCGACTGCCATTCGCAACCATGGATCTGCTCTGGTGCGGGCAGGAAAATAAGTTTTCAGCGGAAGAAGTCGCCATGACACTGGACCTGACGGTGACGCAAGCGCAGCGCGCATTCAACGATCTCGCTCGCAAACAGCAAACCACTGAATTCTTGCGGCAGCCACCCCTGCACATTCCATCAGTAGGAAAGACGGCGCAACCAAGGTTATCTCTCACATGAAAAATAGGCCGGGGTTGCGGCCGCTTTCTCGTGAGATCTTTCCAGTACAGAAATTGCTCACCGTCGCGCAATTACTGCGGAGGGTTGAACTCCATTCCGGACGGACGGAAAAATCGGAGAATCGTTTTCGTGATGAACAAGATGATTTCTCCGCGTGTTTTTGCACTTCCCTTAATCCTCAGCGTGCTGCTCGTTTCGTCGACTGAAAACGCCCGGGCACTCGACCCAATGTGGGTCTTCACCGTTCAAACCACCGCCACGGTTCAAACCAGCCCACCGCAAATCACGTTGCACTGGCCGCCTGAAGTAGGCAACGCGCCGGGCCAATTCGTCGCGAACAGTTATTCGATTTATCGCAAAAGCAAAACCGACACTTCATGGGGCACACCCATTGCGGTGTTGTCCGGCACTGCGACGAATTACACCGACGCCGGCCTGAATGTCGGTGCGACTTATGAATATCAAATCATCAAAGAGGCGACGGCTTACGGAACATTCAATTACACCGGTTACGGTTATATTTTCTGCGGAATCCAGGCCGCGCTCACGGAAAATCGTGGCACGGTGATTCTCGTCGTTGAGACCAATGCAACGGCAAGCCTCGCGGAAGAACTCGCGCGGCTGCAAACGGATTTGATCGGCGACGGCTGGCAGGTGATTTCGCACGGTGTTTCAAGCAGCGACACGCCGGCCACGGTCAAGTCGCTCATCGTCGCAGATTACAACGCCGACTCGGCGAATGTGAGGACGGTTTTCCTTTTGGGCCACGTGCCGATTCTGCAATCAGGCAATTTGAATTATGACGGGCACGGCGCCCGTCCCATGCCAACTGATGCTTATTACGGTGACATGGATGGCGATTGGTCGTCGCTCCCGGACTATTTGCCATCCGATGTGGAACTGGAAGTTGGCCGGGTGGATTTTTCCAACCTGCCCGGGGTCGGAGCGGCGATTCCGTTTCCCAACGAAACGGAAATGCTACGAAATTATTTAAACAAGGATCACAACTGGCGAATGCATTCGATCAGCGTTCGCCGTCTCGCGCTGATGGCGGATCGTTTTGGAAATTCCGACAACAATGAACCAAAAGCGGCGTCGGCTTACGGCAACTTTGCGGCGTTTGTGGGATTGGAAACCGGCAATGCGACGCAGGGAAACACAATTCAGGCTGACGTTTCAGACATTGCGGCACCTGCCAACCGCTGGATTAGCATGTTGACGAACAACACGTATCTCTGGACTTACGCGTGCGGCGGCGGATTCGACACGGGTATTAGCAGCCTCGGCCCGCATGGCGAATACAACGCCGTGTGGACAACGGATATTGTGAACCAGGACCCGAAGGCAGTTTTTTACATGCTCGAAGGAAGCCATTTTGGCAATTGGGACGTGGCCGACAATATCGAGCGAGCCGTGCTGGCCACGCCGACGATGGGTCTGGCCGTTTGCAGCATCGTGGGACATCCGCACTGGTTTGTTCATCACATGGGGCTTGGCGAAAGCATCGGCTATGGCACGCGATTGACGATGAACAACGGCGCTCTTTACCAATCGTGGTCGAACACTTTTCCACGCGCGATTTACATCGCGCTGCTTGGCGATCCGACGCTGCGAATGGAACCGATCTCGCCCGTCTCCAATTTGAGCGCGAACGCGGGCGGCGCCGGAGTCGCCCTGAATTGGACCGCCTCGCGGGACAACGTTTCCGGCTATCACGTTTATCGAGCCGCGACGCCGAGCGGTCCGTTTACGCGCCTGACCGATTTGCTGGTTACCGGAACGAAATTCACCGACCCGGGCTCTGCCGGCGGCACTTACATGGTGCGAGCAGTCGCATTGCAAACAAATCCGAGCGGTTCGTATTTTAATCCGAGCCAGGGCGTTTTCGCGGCGGTCGGGAATGGCGATCCAGGAACAAACAACGGCACAGTGGCGGTGGAAATCATCGGCTGGGGTACCGTCGTGCCGAATTACAACGGCAAGCCGTTGAAAACTGGAAAAACCTACGCGATGACCGCCAAACCGGACAAAGGTTTCAAATTCGTAAATTGGAGCGGCAGCATTACGAACAATTCGCCCAAGTTGAAATTCGTGATGACGGCCGGCCTAACCTTCACGGCCACTTTTGAGGACGTTAAACGCCCGGCATTGGTAATCACCTATCCTCGGGCCGGAAATAAAATAACCAATTCGGTGATTACCGCGACCGGCCGGGCTTCCGACAACTCCGCCGTGATCTCAGTATATTATAATCTCAACAACAACGGTTGGATGCTTGCCTCCGGCACGACGAATTGGACTGCACCGGATCTTACGTGTGCGCTTGGTAAAAATACGATTCAAGCCTGCGCCGTGGACGCGCACGGGAACGTTTCTCTGACCAACCGCATTAATTTTAACCGTCGATAACGCCTGTTTTCAAGCTATGCACGCACGGCCTCGTCAAATTTTGGACGCCACGGATATGGGCGTCCCGGCGCCGGTAGTCCTGGGAATAGCAGAAACATCTTTAACTACAACCAATGAAACTCCTGGGACCGCCAACTGAAAATTCGAATGTCTGGTGCCGGGTGAGAAGGCTCGTGGCCTTGCAGCGGAAGGAAACGGCTGCGAGTTCATCGATCGTGGAAATTCAACCCAAGGGCACCCGATCTCCGCTGTTTCTCGTGCACGGTGTTGGCGGTGGAATGTTGTGGGGCTATAGCAATCTGGCGCGCCAACTCGGTGAGGAGCAGCCGATTTACGCGTTCAAGTCGCGCGGCATAGATGGGTTGGAGGAGTTCACACGGATCGAAGACATGGCCGAACATTACGCTGCTGACCTGCGGCGATTTCAGCCGCAAGGACCATACTATCTTGGCGGCTATTGTTTCGGCGGAAATGTCGCCTACGAGATGGCGCGGCAGCTGACAGTTCAAGGACAGAAAGTGGCGCTCCTGTTACTGATGAATTGCTGGGCGAACAATTCGAGTTATATGCGGATAAATTGGACACCCGCATTTTTCGCGAAGTTTTTGTGGAACCTGGGGTTGCGGTTGAACCATCAAATTCGCCAGGGCGTGCGGCAGCCGCGCGATTATTTCAAATGGCGTTGCGCGTGGATTGGAAGAAGGAACAGGGCGTTTTTCTCAAAAAAGATAGAAGACGAAGTGGCGGTGAACGACGTGGTCAATTTTGCTCCGCAGCCGGAGCAGGCGCGCAGGTTATGGCGAACACACGTGCAGGCATGGCTGCAATATCAAGCGCGACCTTACGCGGGTCGGATCGTGTTGCTACGGACGCGAGGACATCCGCTGGTCTGTTCGTTCGACCGTGCGATGGGTTGGTACGGTTTCGCTGCGGGTGGCGTGACCGTGAAAATTTGCCACGGCGATCACGAAAGCATTCTGGAAGAAAGAAATGTTGCCTACACGGCCCGCCAGCTCAAAGCGGTGCTAGCTGAGGTGCAAAACCAGAACACCGGCCGGCCGAAACTGGTTTTCAAAACGAAAGACGAATCGTTGGTGTCGTCGCAGCAGTTGTAATTTAAAAAAAGTGAGCGACGTGTTAAGTCCACAATTGGCGGTCGAGTGAGCGGTATTGAATCGCTTCGGACACGTGGTCACCCACGATGTTTTCCGCGCCGGCCAAATCGGCAATCGTGCGGGCAACTTTCAGGATGCGGTCGTACGCGCGGGCGCTCAGGTTCAAATCGGTCATGGCAAATTTCAGCAAATCTTTGGTTTGCTCGCTTAGGTCGCAGAATTGTTTCAGCTCGCGCGTGCCCAT
>Ga0265338_10004143_pt1 | contig 19827 bp, 19 predicted proteins | sample 42126metaG_FD_193579 | JGI IMG/M metagenome (GOLD analysis project Ga0265338, IMG submission 193579) | Rhizosphere microbial communities from Carex aquatilis grown in University of Washington, Seatle, WA, United States - 4-21-26 metaG | ecosystem: Host-associated > Plants > Roots > Rhizosphere...
CTGACGGCCTGTATTGTGATTGCGCTGCTTGATCTCACAAAGCTCTTCCTGGCGCCGGACGTATTCCATGTGGCGCTTATCCGGACGCTTGCCCTGTGCTCGCTCGCGATGGCCCTCGCCTTTGCAGGAGCGCGACTGGGCCGGGCGGCGATGGTCCGGACAGCGTACACGGCGGTTGCATTCGTAGTCGCCAAGCTCTTGTTTGAGGACCTGCGGCACGGGCACATGGAGTTCACTGCCGGGTCCATTTTTGTAGTAGCAATAACGCTGATCGCCGTGCCGCGCCTGACGCGCCGGACCAGCGGATCAAGGGAAAGCACAAATTAGGACATACCCAAAAGGCTGCGCGTACATGCCCAGGCCAGCCGGGCAAAAGCTCGCCGCGCACGCTACCCCGCCGGGCCGCCGGATTCAACCAGCTCGCCGGATCCATCATTCCCCGCCCCGGCTCAAGCCGTCACAAGAACGGGCTTTGGCGTCGGCCGCGGCGCCGCCGCTTGTGGGCGGAGCCATCCCGCCGCAAGCCACGCGCGCGGTACAGAAAATTCGCTCCAGCCGCAATCCAGGCAAATGCGAATATCCGGAGACGGCGTTACCGGAGGATGACTGAGGGTGCGCGGCCCGTTGCGATAGAGGCGAATTTCGGCCGGAACGGTGACCAGAGCTTCAGAGCGGCATTTTGGACAAGACACGGTTCCACCTCTTCCAGATAGGTTGGAGGATGGCAGATCGCTGGGGTGGCCCCACTGTAGCGCGAAAACGGTTCAGGAATCAACAGTAATTTCTAAAGTCACCTGCCGAGAGGTGACTTTAGTGATATGGGAGCTCTCCCGGAAGCACTGCTGCCAGAAGTGAAAGGCCGGGGTCAAGTTGACCCCGGCCTCATGGCTGAATTGTTGTGCGCTTCAGAAGGTGACGTGAAAGCCCATCGTGATGGCCCTGTTGCCGCCGATGGTCCCCGTCACGGAGCCGAAATTCGCAGCGTTATTCGGGCAGTAAGTCTGGCCGGAAACGTACCCGTTCGGCGTGCAGTACGATTGGCCGTTCTGCAGTTTCGGACTGATCGTCAGCGACCTCCCTGACCCGGATGCGTATGGCACCTGGTCCAGGTTGCTCAATGCGGATTGTTGATCCGATGGATCGTTTGAGGTCACAACCTGGCCGTACCCCAGATAACCGCGGTACGTGCCGCAATTGTTGTCGCCGCCGTACGCGTCGATCGCCGTCGTGGAGCATCCGTTGTTCTGGCGCATCTGCGCCTGGTCCTGCGGAATGTCCATGCTGGTGCTGTTGGTCAGGTTGAAGATGTTGAATTCATATTGCGCCTTGATCCTTTCCGTGATCCTGAAACCCTTGCGGATCGACAGATCCATTCGCTTCTGCGGGGCCTGCCGGAAAATATTGCGCTGGCCCACATTGAATGCGGTCTGGTAGATATCCGACGGCTCCGATCCGGAAGAAACCGGGATGCCGTTGGTCCCCGGCGCCAGGTAATTGATGGCAATCTGCGAGGGATCGATGTATGGAAGAAAGTTACCGCCCGCGTCACGGAATTTCCCGGGGTTGCCGGTCAGGGCAGTCTTCGGATGCTTGGGATCCTTGATGCCAAGCACCGGGTTCATCAGCGTCGGAAAGTTCCCGAAGTTGATGCTTCCCACTGCGCCGTAGAACTCATACAAGGACCAGGGTTCCCCGCTCTGCAGGATGCCCAGTCCGGTAAAGTGCCAATCGTTGGTGATGTAGGACGCAAGGTTGTTTTCCTTCACCGCGTTGGGCACATCCACCTGGAAATTGACGGTGAAAACGTGGGTGCGGTCAAAGTCCGACGACGCCCATGAGTCCCGCAGGTGCTTCGGATTGTTCCCCGTAAAGAACAGGCCGATGTCGCTCTGCTCGTCCAGCGTGTGGCTCCACGTGTAGCTGGCGCCAAGCTGGAAGTGCTGCGCCAGGCGCTTTTCCAGGTGCGCTCCCAGTGCGTCATATGCGGAATTACCCACCGTCTTGAAGTCCGCTGCATTCGGGCTGTATCCAACGTACGGAGTTCTGAAGTCCGTGTTGCCGGCGTCAAACGTGTTCCACGGCTCCTCCACGATCGGGCAATAATCGTAAATGCCGTATTCGCCGTAATCCGGGAGCGTGCAATTCGGTGAATTCTGATCGATGACTTCCATGCCATAGCTGGCGGTTTCGCCCCAGATCGGATTTGACGCGGTTGCAATACCCGGCTCGTTGATCGGTATCGGGATCACCGCATGGCGTCCGCGGTTGCCGGTGTATCCGATAGAAGCGGCCACCGAGTTCGTTGGCTGCCATTGCACGTTGAGGGTGTAGTTCATGGTGTACGGAAGGACGTTCTTCTTGTCGTACACGCCAAAGTTCAGAGGCGTCGTGCACAGGAAGTATCCTTCCTGGCTCTGCCAGCCGCTGCAGTTCTTGCCGAACGCTGAGAAGTAGCCCGAGGGCGTGCCTGTCATCTGGTTCAACTGGGCCTGCAATGCGTTCACCATCACCGCCGGGTTCGAGCTCGGCGGCGTGTAGATTCCGCCCTGGCCTGAAGTGGCAAAGGCCAGGTCGCCCATCGGGTTTTCCAGCGTAAGTCCGCTGTCGGAGTTGCCCGTGGCAAGACTCACCAGGGGCGCCGATTCCGTTACTCCAAACGGCCCGCCAATCGAGCTGCCCGCCGGCTGCGAGAGATAGGTGAACAGCTCTCCGCGATCGTAGTAAATCCCACCCCCGCCGCTGATCACCAGCTTGTTCTGGAAACGCTCCGGCGTCCAGGCAAAGCCCACGCGCGGCGAAATACCCCACTGCCGGCCCGTCAGCGTCGAAGCCGAGACTCCCGACGTCGGATTCTGCTTGTTGTTCCCGGCGATCACGATTCCTGAGTTCTTCACCTCGAATCCCGTGGTCGTCGTGCCCGTCACGTCATAGAGCGCAGGATCGAAGTTGAACATGTTGCCGTATTTTTCCGTCATTCCGCCGTGATAGTCGTAACGAACTCCGGCCGTAATGCTCAGGTTGCTCTTGGCCTGCCACTTGTCCTGCAGGTATCCGTCAAACTCGTTGGTGCGGTAATAACGATCGGCGTTATTGCGCCCGGTCGTCGGATCGATGCTCTCCACCACGCCGGAGCTGTGTACCTTGCCTTGCAGCAACGTGTCAAAGTCGCTGACGACTGCCTGGGCATGCCCTGTGCGGTTGTTCGTGATGTTCAGTTGCGTGTAGTTGTAGCCCACGCCTGCCATCAGGGTGTGCTTGCCCACCGTCAGAATCAAGTTGGTGGATGGATTCAGCCGGTTCTGGTAGTACCCCATGTTCACAAATGCGCCCGGAACTCCCGCCGGACCAAGATAAAGCGACGGCGAGTATTGATCCGCGTTGCCGAAGTTCTTGATCTCAAGGCCGGGAAGAATGTCCGCCACCAGGTTGTCAGGCTGCGCCGCGCTCACTCCAAGGTTGCCGCCCGGAAGCGTCTGCTTGTAATCGCTGAACGTCCCCATGCGTACATATCCCAGCCGCTGCTCCCAGTTCAGCTTCTGCCCGATGGTCGTCGTGTTGCCCAGCGAAAATACCTGCGACCCATTGTGCGCCGTGACCGGAAATCCTTGCGTGGCTGAGAAACCGAAAGGCCGTGTCACCGGCGCGTCCTGGTAGTAGTACTTCGCGGAAACACGATCCCCCTGCGTCACATCGAAATCGAGCGAGATCGTTGCCTGGTCCGTCCTCAGCACTGACGTTCCCACCAGGATCACGTTCGGCACCCCGTATTCGTAGCCCTGGCTGGATTGAGCCGAAGGAATCAAGTACGAACCATCGGGCATCTTGGCATTCAACAACGCCGATGCCACCGGATCTATCGTGCTGGGCGGAGTAAAACTGTTTTGCCCTGAAGCCCAGGATAGGTCCGCAGCTTGCAGGCCGGTTGTGCTCCGGTCGTCAGTCAGTCCGCTGGGAACCGTCATCTCTGAAAGGCCGGTCCCGTTGTCTTCATACACGCCGCGCTGATATGCGGCAAACAAAAACAGTTTGTCCCTCTTCAGGGGGCCGCCGAATGCAACTCCGCCGTTCATGCGCCGGAGCCACGGATTTACCTCGGACTTGGGAAACACGCCAATCCCGTTGTTCACGTGCAGGTCGTATCCCTGGTTGAAGAAGTACGGCGAGGCATTCATCATGTTGTTCGAGTACATGCCGTAGAACTGCCCGTGCCAGTTGTTGGTCCCCGTCTTGGTGTTCACGTCAATCTGCGCGCCGCTCGTCGCCCCTTGCTGGGCGTCGTACATTGACGTGTTCACGCGCAGTTCCTGCGTAAACTCCGGCGGAGGCGACGGCAGGCTGTTGCCGTTCGACCCGTACACCGACGTGCCCACTGAAAACGAACCGCCCACCGTGGGCGCGCTGCCGATATTGAAGTTGTAGCGCTGCGAACTGTCGCCGCTCGAGCTCTTGCCGTTGAACAGGTTGGTCGAGTCCACGCCGTTCACCTGAAAGGTGTTCGACGTGTCGCGCTGCCCGTTCGCCCAGATCGGCTGGTTGCCCAGCCCGGCATTTGAGTCCAGGTTCGACAGCAGTTCCGCATTCACGCCCGGCGAAAGCACCGCGGCCTGCGTAAAGCTGCCCGTGGCCAGCGGCGTCATGTCGATCTGCGCGCTGTCCATCGTGTAGCCGTTGGTCGCGTCCGACGCGTTCAGAAGCGGATTTGCCGTCACTTCCACCGACTCCGACGCGCGCCCCACCTGCAGCTTGGCATTTACCGTCTTTGCCTGCGCTTCAAGCACCTGGACCCCGTCAATCGTCGTCGTGTCGAACCCTTCGTGCCCCACTTTCACCTTGTATGTGCCCACAGGGAGATTGAAGAACTGGTAAAAACCGCTCCCTTGCGTCGTGGTGGTGCGGGTGACGCCAATGGCCGACGACGTTGCCGTGACGGTGGCGCCGGGAATGGCCGCCCCGGTCGGATCCAGAACGGTGCCATTGATCGAGCCCAGTGTCTGTTGCGCTGACAACGGCAACAGGCACGCAAATGCGGCCCCAATGGCCAGACTCCAGGTTGCGACACTCCTCCAAAAACGATCCATTTGCTCCTCGCAGATAGGGCGGTTGGTCAACATGTTTGTTGTCGAGACACAGCGAAAGTGCAAGTTTAAGAGTTCCCAAGACTGTATCCCACATGGGAAAAATGGACGGTATATGAATAGTGCGTAACGCAACCGTAAAATCGCAAGGTGAAAAGACGTGGCGATCCTGCCAAGAGAGTGGATTTGTTGTGGAAAACTGCGAAGCGATTCGACCGGAGGGCGATGGCCCGGCGAAACACCCAGTGCCCCTCGCCAAAATCCGCACCCCCGCTCACTCCGCTAAACTCAATCCGTGAGCTTCCGCGAGTTCCTGGGCAATACCGTCACCGTCACCCGCTTGCGCGAATCCGTCCGTTCCGGCCACGTTCCCCAGGCAATGATCCTCGCCGGCCCGCGCGGCGCGGGCAAGTACACGCTTGCGCTCATGTTCGCCCAGGCAGTCAACTGCCTTCAGCCCACTGAATCCGACGGCCTGCCCGACTTCTGCGGCCGCTGCCGGAACTGCCTCCGCATCGCCGAGTCCGCCAATCTCGACGACCGCGTAGCTGAAGCCGTAGCCGCCCGCGACGATCTGCGCGAAACCGACAAGAAGGAAACACGCATCCTCATCCAGACCCATCCTGACGTGCTCGTCGTCCCGCCCGATCCGCCGCAACTGCTTATCAAGCTCGGACAGGTCCGCCAGGTCATTCACAACGCATACTTCCGCCCGCCCGTGGAGGCCCGCCGCGCCTTCACCATTTTCACCACATCCGCCTTCATGAAGGAGGCGGCCAACAGCCTGCTCAAGGTCCTTGAAGAGCCGCCGGAGCACACTTCGCTCATCCTGCTGGCGGAAAATCCGCAGGAGCTGCTCCCCACGATCCGCTCCCGCACTATCGTGCACAGGCTGGGCGCGCTTCCGGTCGCCGAGATCGAGGCGATGCTGGCCGCGCGCCGCCCCGAGCTCAAGCCACAGGACCGCAGCCTCGTCGCGCGCCTGGCCCAAGGCGCCGTGGGCCGCGCCCTCTCCTTCGACCTAGCCGCGTACCTCACCAGCCGCCAGGACGCCCTCATCATCCTGCGCACCGCGCTGGGCGACCCCGACTTTTCAACGCTCTTCCGCGCCACTGAAACTTACCGCGGGGGCGCCGATGGGCAGGAGAAGACCGTTAGCCTTTTGCGCGCGCTGGGGAGCATCATTGAGGACCTTCTGCTGTGTGTGGCGGGGACGCCGGCGCTGATCCGCAACATTGATCTGGCGGCGGAGCTGGAGCGGATGGCCACGGGCCTGACAGTCGATTGGATCGATGGGGCGGCCCGCGCCCTGGTCCAGGTGGAGTCGGGAATGCGCCGCAACCTGCTGCGGTCCCTGTCGCTGGACGCTATGGCGGTGAGCCTTGAAGGCCGGTTGGGCTGAAAAGCGCGCAAAATAAAAACGGCTATGTGTTGTGGAATGTGGCGATTACGCCCTAAAACCGCAGTGAATTGCGCACGGTTTTCCGGGGGGTGCCGGGGAGGCGTCTGGTGGGGCTCGTAATGGTGACGCCGGATTGCATGGGCTTCGGTCCTTTGCCGCGCTGCGGCCATTGACGGCTGCGCCCGCCTTGGGGGCGGGCGCAATTCTAAGCACAAATAGACTTTAACCCGGATTCCCGCACGCTGGATGTGATGGCGGATACAAGTGTGAGGCGGCGGGGTTGGCGGGGCTGGCGGAGCCGGGACAGGCACGAGAGGGGATAGTTTCGCCTAAGATTCGCCTTTTCCGCTTGCCCGATTGCACACGATTCTGCACAATAAATGGTGCGTTTGGGGGTAGAATCTGGCTAGCACGCCAGAATGGAGGCTAAATTGTGGGAATAACAAGGGATAAACGCCGCAAAGGCGGGTTTGGGGCTTGCCGGCCGGTGGAAGAGCTGCGGGAGTGGAAGCTGGAGCAGGCCCGGAACCGGTTCAGCGAGGTGGTGCGGCTGGCGGCGGCGGAAGGGCCGCAGCTTGTGACCGTGAACGGGCGGGAGGCGGCGATCATAGTGGCCCCGCACGACTACCGGGAGCTGCTGCCCACGCCGGAAGACCAGGCGCCGCTGGCGGAATTTCTGGCGGGGCTGGGGTTGGGGGAGCGAAGCGTACACCGCGGCGGCGGTGGAGACAGGGAGCTGGAGCTATGAAGGGTTGGCTGGTGGATACGGATGTGATTGCGGATTTGTGCAGCGCGACGCCGAACCGGAAGGTGAGGAAGTGGATTGAGGGGCAGCCGGAGAGCCGGCTTTTCCTGAGCGTGCTGACGCTGGGCGAGTATTGGAGGAGCATTGAGCGAATGGAGTTTGGGGACGCGCGGCGGCCGGTGCTGGAGCGGGCGGTGGATGCGCTGGGGCGGCGGTTTGAGGGGCGTGTGCTTTCGCTGACGGACGGGGTTGTTCTGCGCTGGGGAGCGAAGAGCGGGGCGGCAACGCAGATCACGGGGGCGCCGCCGCTGGTGCTGGTTGGGTTGCAGGCGGCGCTGGCGATGGAGAACGGGCTTTACCTGGCGACGGGCCTTGGGTGGCAGGTGACGGGCATGGGAGCGCAGGTGTTCGATCCGTGGAAGGACGATCCGGCGGGGTTTGGGGTTGGGTGAGGCGTCAGGTGTCAGGTGTCAGGTGTCAGGTGTCAGGTGTTGGTTGATTGCATCGTGCAGGTGTTCGATCCGTGGAAAGACGATCCGGCGGGGTTTGGGTTAGGTGAGGCGCGGGTGGGAAGGGGCTTGCGCTCTTCTTGTTCCCATCCGCCGCAGCGTACTCGACACGGAGCGCCGGTAGTTGGTTGGTGGCCTCCTTTGGGGCCCGGGCCACCCGGCTATGGTGTTAAAACTTCAAGCTCGGTAAAGGCTTCGAAGTCTTCCCGGTTGAACGTGTAGATTCTCAGGATGCCATTTGCTTTCATCGTCGCTACAAGATGCAAATCGAAGATATCGCCGCCGGTCACGGGACGGCGGCGAAGCAAATCCATCAACCCGTCCACGGTGACGGCGGGGACAGGCAAAACCTGAACAAACGAAAGCAAGCCTGAAATCGCGCTCAAGGCGTCTGTGGGAGAGCGCGGCTTTGAAACGCGCCGCGCATTCGTCACCACGGAATAGAATTCGCAGAGCGTCTGCAGGGTCACATAAACGACAGTGGATGTGGCGCGTGCGGACTCAAGCAAAGCGCGAGAAGCAGCATGTTGCGGAGCGTCTGCGTCCAGTGCGTAGACGAGAACATTTGCATCGACTAGCCCAGGTGCAATGGGCAGCCCGGGTTCAACGGGCATCGTCGTATATCTCCCGACGATGAAGTGTTCCGGAGCCTCCGAGATGCCAGACGGGCAATTCGCCGGCTTGGGTTTCTGCCGCTTCGGCAATGATCTTGTCGATAGCCACGCGCACCAGCTCGCCTGCGGTCACGCCTTTTTCCTGCGCCAAGGCGATGAGTCTGGCCTCCGTTTGCGGCTCCAAAGGCAAAGTAATTGTCATACTGCGCGCTCCCTACAACGATTATGCCCTGACACTCCACTCTAAAGCGAACCGCAGTGCAAGGCTGCGAATAATCGAGGTCTCAATTGCGTTTTAGGTGTCGTGGTCGCAATTGGAGCGGGAAAGGTGATGACGCCGAATTTGGTGGTTCAAGGGTAGCAGTTTGTTGGGCGGGGGTTGGGGAAGGCGTGACGGAAGGACGGGGCAGCCCGGGCGGAGGCGGATCGATGGCCCGCGCGGTCTTTGCATTGGGCGCGGCGCGGAGATTGATTCCGGCAAGCCGACTTCCCGATACCAATCGCCCCTGCGGCGGCGGCGCAAATTCTTCCGCTGCGCTTTGCGGATTCCTCTCCCCAGGCAAGCTGTGGTCCCTCTCCGCCAAAGACTTTGCTTGGCGCTTGGGAGTTTACTGCGCCCCATGTCCGTTCCGGCAATATGTCCCGATTCACTCGCGACCAAATTCAAAAGGAGAAACATCATGTCCAGCTACAAAAACAACGTCCACCTCGAAGGCAACCTCGGCAAAGACGCCGAAAAGAAGTCCACCCCCAATGGCGATGTAGTCAACTTCAGCATTGCCGTCAACGAGCAGTGGGAAGACAAGGACGGCGCCGAGCACAAGAAAACCGATTGGTTCCAGATTCAGGTTTGGGGGCCATTGGCGAAGTTCGCCTCTACCCTCAAGGCCGGGACGCCGGTCATCGTTGAAGGCAAGATCAAGCCCGAGACGTACACGGCTGACGGCGTGGAGCACAAGACGTTCTCGATCAAAGCCGACTACATCCGGAAGATCGACTACTCGACACCGAACGAAGCCAGCGAGAGCAAGGCGGCCAAGCCCGCCAAGAAGGCCAAGTAGCAACCGCGCAACCTGAAGGCGGCTCTTCGGAGCCGCCTTTACCTTTGCCCAGGTTCGCGAGTTTGGGATCAAATAGACTGATTGTCCACCCTCCCGGTGCCTTACGATAATTGAAGCACCGGAGTAACCCGAAAAATGGCTCTTGAGATCGTCCGAAAGCTAACGCCAGAGGAAGAGGAACTTCTTCGCAAACGGGAGGAATTGACCTCCGTCCGAGCCGCATTGGCGGAACGCGAACTGGAACTGGCCGATTTTCGCGCTCAGTTGAAGAGCTTCGAAGGTCGCTATCTGCGGCAGGTCGGCGTACTTTATGCCGAACTGGATGACTGGGAAGCCAAAATCGCAGAGATTGAAGCGTCGCTCAAGCCTTCGGCGACGGCAAGCCAGCGTGCCCAGGAAACGAGAAAACGGGCGGAGGAAACCCACGAGGCTACTCATGGGGAGGCGTCGAAGGCGAGAGATTTTCAGCCATCGGCGGACCTGAAGAGCCTCTTCCGGGAAGCTGCCAAGCGCATCCATCCCGATTTTGCCAAGGACGAGGTAGACCGGGAAATCCGGACTCGGTTGATGGCTCAGGTCAACGAGGCCTACAGTCAGGGGGATGCCGATGCTCTCCAGCGAATCCTTGATGATTTTGGGAATTCGCCCGAATCTGTACAGGGTGAAGGCGTCGGGGCCGAGTTGGTTCGTATCATCAGGCAGATTCATCAGGCAAAAAAGAACATCGCGGCCATCGATCAGGAATTGGAAAGGCTATGCGCCAGTGAGATCGCACAATTGAGGCAGGACGTTGAAAAGGCTGAAAAGGAAGGGCGAGACCTTCTTGTGGAGCTTGCGGCCAGCGTTCAAGCACGGATTGCCGACGAAAAGAAGAAGTATGACGGTTTCGCGATGGAGCTAAAGAAGCATGACTGATAAACATGACCTCCTGATTCTGCCGGATCGCGGCGACTCTTCGATTGTCCTGTCGAAGCCACGATCCAGCCTGGTTGCTCGTGGCCGCAAGGATGCGTTGACACTTATCAAGTGCAAGCCGAATCTAGATTCACTTTCGCCTATAGAAGAAGCCGAATTAAATTACAGTCTTGGAGTTTTGTGCTATGTAGGCGAGAAGCTGCCGAAGGATTATTCTAAGTCTGTTTTGTTGTTTGGCAAAGCAGCGGAAAAAGGCCATGTCCGCGCACAGTGTTGTCTCGCAATGATGTATGCCGTCGGCCTTGGCGTTCCACAGGACCATACAGAAGCCGCAATTTGGCTCAAGAGAGCGGCGGAGCAAGGCAGCGCCGAAGCGCAATATGGACTTGGCGAGCTGTACGAGAAAGGTCACGGAGTCCCCATAGATTTTGTGCAGGCAGTATCCTGGTATCGCAAAGCAGCGGAGCTGGGTTTCAAAGATGCAATGGGCAAACTCGCCATTTCCTATATGGGTGGTACGAGGGTCTCTAAGGATCGTGCTCAGGCGGAAGATTGGGTTCGCAAGATCAAGAACTTGAACCACCTAGCAGCGAGTTGCGGAGATGCGAAACAGCAATTCGAACTCGGAGAAGAGCTTTATTGGGGCAGAGGAGTCCAAAAAGACTATTTCCAGGCGGCAACTTGGTACCTCAAGGCGGCAGATCAAGGCCACGCTGATGCGCAGTACAGACTCGGCTTGTTATACGACGCTGGAGAAGGACTCAAACAGGATCATGAGCAGGCGGCAAACTGGATTCGCAAAGCCGCCGAACAGGGTCAGCCCTTCGCGCAGGCGAGCCTAAGTTACAAATATTACTACGGCGAAGGTGTTCAGAGAGATTTTACAGAAGCTTTCCTCTGGTGCAGCAGAGCCGCCGAAAAGGGTTCAGCGTGGGCACAGTGGAGCGTTGGCATGTTGTACAGCGAAGGCGAAGGCGTTCCACAGGACTACCAGCAGGCAGCAAACTGGTATCGAAAGTCAGCGGATCAGGGCTATGCAGAGGCACAATCTGATTTGGGCGATCTTTACTACGAAGGGAACGGCGTGACACTCGACTATATCCAGGCTGCAACTTGGTATCGACAAGCAGCTGAACAAGGCAATGCCTATGCGCAATGGAGCCTCGGTATGCAATACGAAGCGGGGCGTGGCTTGATCCAGGATTACGAGCAAGCCGCAAATTGGTATCGGATGGCCGCCGAGCAATGCTATACACCGGCACAAATCGATCTTTGGCAAGCCTACGAGAATGGAAAGGGTGTCCCACAGAGCTATGAACTCGCTTATTTCTGGATGAGTATTATCGCTGCTGACCTGAAGGCAAAAGAGCAGGATCGAGAGCAAGCTGAAAAGTGCCGAGAGACTACTGCGATGAAGTTGACGCAGTCCGAACTTCTTGAGGTGCAAAAGAATGTTGATAAGTGGCTTTCCCAACACCACTAAATCAATTATTCAAGCAGTGGGCTTTCTTTGTGTCGGTCTCGCACCATAGACTTGCAATACCTTACCGGCTTCGTAGGGGTAGTAGAGAAATATTCTATTGAAAACGTCGAGCTCGCTCCTGATCGCCTGTTCTACCTGATCCGCTAACTGTACGAATTCAAGTCCAACGGAACTTGTCGGCGAATTGTGTAGCAAAGCCTCATCGCAGTAGAAGCATAGCAGGTCAAACTCACAGAGACTGTATTTTGCAGGAATGCCTTCGTGCTCATATTTTGCAATCTTCGAGTGAATGCGATCGAAGGCTGCCTTAATCATCGCATCCGGTGAATAAAACCCGCCGTGCATTCCAAACATTATCCAAGGATCCCCTATCGGAGAGTGCATGATACCTTCATTCGGGAATATCCATATATCTTTAAGATACTTCTCAAGCATTGGATATCCGTCAAAGTTATTTATTGGTGCCCCTGATGGTTTGCTCCAGTTCCGCACCTTGTTCCTGTACCCTAACGGAATCGAAAACATAGGATTCAGAGGAACAGGTTCAGGCTTCGCGTTCTCAATGACGAGGAATTCAAACAATTGTTTCCGAAAGCTCGGCGCATCCTTCTGTGAAATCCGCGAGTATTTGTAATGAATGTGGACACATTCAATGTGTTCGGGCCTCTGCTCATTCTCGCTGTTGATAATTGTGAGGTAACTTCTCTTCAATAGGTCATGGCCGCTTGCTTCAGTTATCTGACTATGCTCAACCCACTTAGTAAGTTCAACGCCGATCATTTTACCTGATTTGCTCGTGCAGAGAATATCGGGAGGGTCCTGACCATCCTTCCAACTGATAATTTCTTCGTGTGCGAACAGCGGCGAGGCTTCGAGAAAGCCTTCCCACGCCGAGCGTTCATCAGATCGCAGCATCAGCCATATTGTAATCTTCTGAAGCGGGAATTGTGAGATGTGTTTAGACCTTCGTAACTTCCCGCTGTTTCAGTGAGGGCTCCTGCCCTACGCTCCAGGCGCGCCGCAGTGAAAAACGGCACGTCTTGCGCTACCCCTCTAGCGGACCTGTGTCCTGTCCGCAACGCCTACCCTTTAGAAACCCTTCCTAAGGAGCTCCGCCCCTCGCGCCCGCAAGGGGTATCCCCAGTCTTCCGCACTGCGCTGCGCTCCGTTTGTGCAGACCAAGGGGCTTTCCACTCTCGCTGCGCTCCGTTACAAGCCCTGGGAGATTCCCCTCCCCCTTGCAGTTGCTACCCCCGCAGGCGTGGGCCTGGGCCAAGGCGTTGTTGTGTGAACAACAACAGCACGGGCGGCCCGTATCTCCAGACGAGAATCTGGGCGCCCCAGGTCCGGGTTCTCGGACCTGGGAGGTGCCAAGTCAACCGGCCCAAAGAGGAGTTGCTCTCATCGAAGGCTGTGTAGCCACTTGGGACCACGGTAGGTACCCTGAAACGCCGTTAGCGCTGGAAACATGGGGGTTCTGGTTGTGCGCGGGATAAGCGGGAAAGTCGCAATAACTGGCTGCCGAACGCGTCCCTGCGGGACGCGTTGGCAGTCTTTCCTTGTTTGGGGGGGCGGGTTGCCCAGGAGTGCGCCTTCGTTCGCTCGCGGCGGCGAGCGAACTGCGGCTTCTCCTGGACTATTCTCGGGCTGTCCCTCCGGGACGCTTGACGCGGTCCGCGCGGCGCCCGGGCCCTATCGACAAATGAGTTCGGCGAGAAGTGCCTGAAGTGCGAGAGAGACGGTGATCCCCAGGCGAGAAGCAAATGCAGGTCCTTCGACTCCGCTTCGCTCCGCTCAGGATGACGGCTTATTGAATGAATGCGAGCTCCGCTGAGGTGGACAAGTTTCTTAGTTTCAGCTTCCGTATTTTTCGATACGGCCTGGAGCTGGTTGCATGAATGGTCATGAGCGTACTCAATACATCCCTCAGGGGCTGAACAGGCTGCGGAAAAACTTGTGAGAGCGGTCGGTTTGGAGCAAAGAGCCGCAGGGGCTGAAGCCCGAGCCCTTTATTTGCAATCTTTCGGCACGACTTAAGTCATGCCCCTTCGCGTTTTTGCGCCATCTCAAGAGTTTTTCCGCAGCCTGTGAAGGCCCCTATTGATCCGCTGCATGCAGGGGCCTGAAGGCCCCTGCTCCCTCCGTGAAGAGCAAGGGCAAAAGCAAATGCAGGTCCTTCGCTTCGCTCAGGATGACGCCATTTTTGGGGGGACTTGCTTCGCTCAGGATGACGGCATTTTTGTGGGGGACTTGCTCCGCTCAGGATGACGGCATTTTTGTGGGCTATTCGGCGCGGAAGACTATGTCAAAGAGTAGCCAGCTTGTGGTGGTGAAGATGATGTCGTAACCGATGAGGAGCTTGATCCAGAGGCTGGGGTCGTTGTCGCCGGTGAGGATGGCGGTGGTGGCGAGGACCATGGCTACTAGCGCGGGAATGAAGATGGGGAAGAGGATGATGGAGAGGAGCAGCTCGCGGTTGCGGCTGGCCATGGAGAGCGCGGCGAAGAAGACGCCGTTGGAGACGAGCGCCCAGGTGCCAAGGGGGAGGACGGCGAGGAGGAGCCATCCCTGGCCGGCTACGTGGAGGTTGTAAAAGATGAAGAAGAACGGTGCCAGCGCGGCTTGCACGATGGTGACGAAGAGGAAGTTAACGATGACCTTGGCGAGGTAGAGCTCGGATGCGGGCGAGGGGGCCATGCGCTGGGCGTCCATGACGTTGTGGCGGATTTCGCGGGCCCAGGCCTGGTTGAGTGCGCTGACGGAGGCAAACATGGTGGCCACGCAGAGGACGCCGCCGGCGATCTGCTGGGAGAATGCGCCGCGGGGGTCAAAGGCGATGGAGAACAGGACTACGACGAGGCCGGAGAAGAAGAGCATGGAGATGAGCGCGTCCATGGAGCGCCACTCGATGCGGAGGTCTTTTTGGAGGTGGGTCCAGAGGGCGGTCATTGTTTCGTTCCCGTTGATTCGATGGTACTGAGATGAGGCGCGGGCGAGGACGCCCGCGCTACAGCCGGCCGGGAGGCCGGCGCTACTTCCCGAATTGCGTCTTTGGTGAGGTCGGCGGTGGCGGCGGGCTGGCCTATGGCCTGGGCGGCGCGGAGGTAGTCTTCGGGCGAGAGGATTAGCTGGGTGCCGCGGGCGCCGGCGGAGACGCTGATCTTGTCAAAGAGAATGACGGTTTCATCGATGAAGACGGGGAACGGTTTTTTAGCGCCGAAGATGGTGACGCCGCCGCGGATGTAGCCGGTTAGGGGCTGAACGTCTTTCAGCGGAGCCATGTCGAGTTTGCGCAGGCCTGCTGCTCGGGCGAGTTTCTTGAGGTCGAGCTCGGAGTCGCCGGGGATGACGGCGAAGACGTGGGCGCTGTGGTTGTCGGTGGTGAGGAGGGTCTTGAAGACCTGCTCGGGGGGCATGCCTACCTTGGCGGCGACGGTGATGGCGGAGAGATCTTCGGGGTCGACTTCGTACTCGCGGAGTTTGAAGGGGATGTTGAGGGATTCGAGAAAGCGCGCGCCGTTGGTCTTCATAGCGAGGGGCTCCCCGGTTCAAACGAGGCTACGCGACCGGCTTTGAGGGCGAGGACGTAGTCGGCGATGGGGGCGGCGGCCTCGCGCTGGTGGGTGGTGATGACGATGGTGCGGTTTTGATGGCGGAAGCCGGAGAGCAGGGCGACCATCTGGCTGACGGACTCGACGTCCATGTTGGAGAAGGGCTCATCGAGGAGGAGCAGCTCAGGCTGGGGAAGGAGGACGCGGGCGAGCGAGGTGCGCTGGCGCATGCCCTGGGAGTATTGGCCGAGGGTGCGGTTGAGGCTGGGGTCAAGGCCGACCTGGCGCAGGGCTTCAGCGGGGTCGAGGCAGGCGCGGCCGGCGTAGAGGCTGGCGAAGTAGCGCAGGTTTTCCACGCCGGTGAGCTCGTCGTAGAGCATGGGGGCGTGGCTCATGTAGCCGATGCGTTCGCGGGCTTGTTCGGGGTCGAAGTTGCCGAAGAGTTTTACGGTGCCGAAGCTGGGGCGGAGGAGGCCTGCGAGGATGCGGAGGAGGGTGGATTTGCCGGCGCCGTTTTCGCCGATGAGGACGTAGCACTTGCCGGTTTCGAGGTCGGCGGAGACCTGGCGCAGGGCGGCGAAGGTGCCGAAGAGGCGGGAGACGTTATCGACTTGGGCCGAGAGGGCCACGCTTGCCAGGCCGCACATGATCAGTAGGCGGCGGCCGGTGAACTGGCGGCGGGAGCGGTGGCGTCAGCGCGGGGATTGCCGGTGGGCGCGGCGGCGGGAGTGCTGCCGGGCTGGGCTGATCCTGGAGCGCCGGAACCGGGAGCGACAGGCGCGTACTTGCTGGCGCACTTGGCCTGGAGCACGTTGGCGTGGAAGACGCCGTCGCGGCCGTAGGTGCCTTCGGCGAGGGCCTGGGAGTCGTCCTTGAAGGTGTCAGGCGGTGGCTCGGTGCCCTTGTAGGTGACCTTGAGCAGTCGACCGGAGGCGGCCTTGGGGGAGTGGCTTTCAAACTCGTTGAGCATGAAGGTGACGTGGGTGCCGTCCTGCTCAATGGAGCCGGGCTGGACAAAGCCTTCGACGCGGAGGTTGCTGGTGTAAGCCTTGTTGCCCATGTGGCCAAGCTCGGCGATGGTGACGTAATAGCTTTTGGCGGAGCCGTAGCCGGAGTAGGCGAGCCAGCCGATGGTGCCGAGGACGATGGCGACCGCAATGCCGATCCGGAGGTTGTTCGAGGAAGTTTTCATCTACTACTAAGGATATGAGGGGCGGCGAGGGGGGTCAACCACCAACCTGGTGATGCAGGTCACACATGTTTGGGCCGGGGCGCCGGAAAGCGGGTCAACGTGGGCGGCGCGGGATGCCGGTTCTGGGGCGTCCTGGGGGACGGGTGGTCACCGGGACGCGGGCTTTGAGCCTTTCGCGCTGGATGCGAGCGACCCTGACACCGACGGCCATGAACAGCGACAGGAGGCCGAGAGAGGCAAGCGGGATTATGGTGTCATGCATGAGCAACTCCGTCGGGATGGGCAGTGCCCGTCCCGTGGTTTGAGGTCAATGGATGGAAGACTCTAAGACAGCCTGCGTACGGGGCGAGAATGACGGCACCGGGGATGGGGTTATTCGCGATTTCTTTTGATCTGGTACGAAGCGACCACGGCGGGAACGAAGATGAAACCCACGAATACCAGTCCGATCAGAACTTCCGTGACAATCATGCGAAGACTCCTGGGGAACTTTGGCAATAAGCAAACCCAATGCGGTACTGCGTTTCATCGACAGCCCGAATCCGAAAAGGTTCAGGCGGGATGCGGTGGACCAGTGCACACATCATGGTTGTTTCCAATGAAACGGGGCCCGATGTTCGCAGTCGGCCATACTGTGGCGCGACATGAAACGAAAATCACTTAAAAGTGAAACAGCCGGGATTCTCGCAAGTGTACAGATTCGATCAGTGAAAACGCCGGAACCTACAGAGCAATCTTCCCGGGTTTCCGGGCTGTGCTTTGAGCAGTAGAGCGGGCCAGCCGGTGGAGAACCCGTGAACCAATTTCAGACACTGTACTTTGATTGGATGACGGTTGGAAATAGTCGTTGTGGAAACTTCCATTACGAGAGTGGATAGAGGTGATTACTTCAGGCAGGTTGCGTGGGATGAGGATTTCAGATTGGCCGGGGCGTTTCCCAGGAAATGCGAATGGACAGCAGCCGTCGGTGATGGGGGAGGTTTCATGAAGATCATCCTTCGGCGGCAACAGGCTGCGGAAAAAGGAGGGTAGGGGGATTGACTCGGCCAATGGACGGAGCGGGGGCTACAGTGTGTGCGTGAGAACTGGCCTCGCGCGCGAAAAACATCCCTCAGGGGCGAAAGCCCTCGCCATTTTATTGGCTTTTTCGGCACGACTAAAGTCGTGATTTTTCAAAACAGCGGCGAGCCGGAGTTCTCGCGCAGACACTAAAGCCCGAGTCCTTTATTTGCGCTTTTGCAGCAGGACTGAAGTCCTGCCCCTACGCGTTTCAGATCGGCAGATCGAGTTTTTCCGCAGCCTGTAAAGCCCAACACCTTTATTTACGCGGCTGGCGGCACGACTGAAGTCATGCCCTGACACGTTTCCCTGCGCCAACAGGTGTTTCTCCCCAACCTGTGAAGTCCCGGCGCCGACAGCTCTTTGTGCGTGATGAGAAAGTCGGGCCGGGGCGGGTCACGCTTGTGGATATGTGGAAAAACTGGTACGAAACTCATGGGTGGGGCTAAAGAAACGCTTTAGTGTGGGGCGGCTTAGATGCGATTGTCGTTTGACCCGCAGGCGCGCTTCTTACGCCCCCTTCGGGGGCTGGGGGCCGTATTTGCTGCTTTACCCCAGGCTTGCGCCGTGGGGCTAACGTCTTGCGCCCGCTACGCGGGCTGCGTTTCCTGCCCTGGGACGCGGGCCAATGGAGCGGAGCTGGCGGATGATGTTTTGCTTGAGGAAGTTCTAGTAAGCATCTGCGTTAGGTGGAGTTATCTATCAACACCGTGCTCGTGCGATCATTGCAAATTCCTCCGAGGTCTGAACGGCTCACAGTCCGACGCGTCCCAGGTATCTTCGGTCCCTGTAGGCGTAGTTGTACCGCTATACGTCGACGCGCAGGCGGCGTAGCTGCCCGATACGATGCTCATGGGCGACCTTCGTCGCGATAAGACTTGATGGTCTCCCATGACAAGTCTGTTCCCGCGAATTGTTCAGCGCGCTTGCGGTCTGCAGCGGCGCGCGCCTGCTCACGGTCAATTCCGCCCCGGCTGGGAACCAACCGGGCTACGACCTTACCGTGGCGCGTGATCTCGATCTCCTCGCCGGCCTGGACACGATCGAGAAGCGCTCCCAGCCCGTTCCTGGCTTCAAATGCTCCCACCTGCATTGGTTACGCTCCAAATCAACTGGCTTAAGCCAGTCTATAGGGACTTTCGGGTTAGGAACATCCTGCGGGGACGCTGGGAGGTGCTTATGCGTGCTGGGCACTTCGAAGATGGGTCGTGAGACCGGAGCTACCTGCGTCAGCGTCGGCATCGCTCCCCGGTCCCCAAAGGCGAGGGACCGGGGGCACCGCTGCGCCCTTCAGCTTCTCAAAGAGGAGGGGGCCGGTCGCTTATACGCCCTTCGGCCCCGGGGCACGCAGAAGGTGAATCTGCCGGCGAAGTGCGCGGCGAAGACCTTACTCCGCGATCTTCTTGCCTACATAAGTGGCGTGCCCGAGACCCATGAGAATCATGAGGGGTCGACCGATATCGGGTAATGTCCGAGTTACCGACTGCGGATCGACGTTATGTATGACACCGACGAGGAATATCCCGACGGCGATGAGGGTCCAAGCAATCATCTGGATCTTTCCCAGATCAGGGGAGCCGTCGTCGGCCTGGAAGACACCGCCTTGAATGTTGCTGGCCGCAGCCGGTGCGCCCTCAGCGAGCGGTGCGGCAGGCGCAACATAAGTTGTCTTAGTCTTGCCGTTGGCAACGTTGGAGGCAGTTATGGCCTTAGCAGCTACAGCGGTGGCACCGCTGATTCCCATCGCGATGAATAGATTGGCGTCGAAATTGAGCAGGGGATCGAAATGGAAATGCGGCTTGCCGCCCTCCCAGGTGGGGGCCGCATAGATTGCCAAATAGCCGAAGATGATGGCCGCGGTCCAGAGCAGGAATTGAAACTTGGAACTGCTGGGCCGCTTGTCCACACCCTCCCAAAGTTTGGGGATACTCCAGGTGCCGGTGGCTACCCTGATCACAATCCAGAGGACGAATAGCCCGAGAATTCCCGCGAGATAAGGCATTGCCGCCATGTACCTACTCCTTTCCTTGACCAGGATTGAAATGAATGAGGAAGAGGGGAGAACAATAGCACGCCGAACAAGTGCGAAGCAATTGAAATGGTTATAGCGCAGCCGCGCGAGTTAGGCAGGAAAGGGCAGGAATTGCATCCGGCAGAAGGAGTTATGCAGGAGAAAGCCCAAAGATCGAGTATGGGCAGCGAGGCCTGCTTCTATCGCTCG
>Ga0265338_10004144_pt1 | contig 19817 bp, 19 predicted proteins | sample 42126metaG_FD_193579 | JGI IMG/M metagenome (GOLD analysis project Ga0265338, IMG submission 193579) | Rhizosphere microbial communities from Carex aquatilis grown in University of Washington, Seatle, WA, United States - 4-21-26 metaG | ecosystem: Host-associated > Plants > Roots > Rhizosphere...
CGCAGGTGGTTCGGGTGATGAACAGAATCGATGGTCCCACGACGGGTTTCGGGCGGGACGCCCGAAACGACAGGCCGGAGGCCTGTGCTACCCCAGATTTACCGGGTCAATGTCCACCGTGAGCGTCACATCCTCCGGCAGGGCGAGTGTCCCTGTGATTTTTGCCAGCGCCCGGCTGAGTTTGCTCATCGCGCGTGTCCGCAGCATGATTTGGTAGCGGTAAAACGTCTCCGCGCGCAGCAACGGCGCCGGCGCCGGTCCGGCTATGATTAAATCTTTGAAGCTGGTAGGGCGCGTCACTCCGTGCGCGCCGTCAACTGGAAACATATCAGCGGCGGGCAGAGGACTGCCCGCCCTACCCGGCGTCATAAGGGTTTTTTCCAGCTCCCGTTTCAAATGGTCGGCGGAAAATTTCACCTTGTCCTCGTTGCGGCCCTTGAGCGTGAGCAGCGCCACCCGGCTGACGGGCGGATACTTCAATTGTTCGCGAAATTCAATCTCCTGTTCGTAAAATCCGGTGAAGTCGTGGCGGCGCGCATACTGGATTGCGGGATGAAACGGCGCGAAGGCCTGCACGAACACCTCGCCTTCGACGTCACCGCGCCCGGCCCGCCCGGCGACCTGGGTGAGCAGTTGGAAAGTGCGCTCGCCCGCGCGAAAATCCGGCTGATGCAGAGCGAGGTCGGCGTAGATGATGCCGACGAGCGTGACGTTCGGGAAATGCAGACCCTTCGCGATCATCTGTGTCCCGACGAGAACGTCAATCTTGCCGGCGCGAAAATCGCCAAGCACCTTTCGGTAATCGTCTTTGCGTTTCATCGTGTCGGCATCCATGCGCTTGATGCGCGCCTGCGGAAAAAGCTTGGCCAGCGTTTCTTCGACCCGTTGTGTGCCCGTGCCGGCAAAGCGGATGGCGGGGTTTTTGCATTTCTCGTTCGGGCAGACGGGTGGCACGCGCCGGACGTGGCCGCAGATATGGCAGCAGAGCTTCTGTTCCTGCCGGTGAAACGTGAGGGCAAGACTGCAATTCGGACATTGAACCACTTCACCGCATTTCGGGCATTGCAACGACGTTGAATATCCGCGCCGATTCAGGAACAAGATTGTCTGCTCCCCGCGTTCGAGTCGTTGCGTGATGGCCTCCTTGAGTTGCGGCGAAAAAATCGGGATACCTTCCTTCCCGCGCTGTCGGGACGCGGCCTGGCGCATGTCCACGACGCGCACGTGCGGCATTTTCTGGTCGTCCACGCGTTCCGGCAGATCAAGCAGCGTGTATTTGCCTTTTTTGCAGTTGTAATAACTTTCGAGCGAAGGAGTGGCCGAGCCGAGCACGACGACGGCGTTTTCCATCCGGCCGCGCATGATGGCGACATCGCGCGCGTGGTAGCGCGGCGCCTCCTCCTGTTTGTAGGAATGTTCGTGTTCCTCGTCCACGACGATGAGCCCGAGCGGTTCGACCGGCGCAAAAATGGCCGAACGGGCGCCGATGACAATGCGTGCGCGGCCTTGCCGGATCTTGTGCCATTCGTCATGGCGTTCGCCGGCGGACAGGTGGCTGTGCAGGACGGCGACCAAAGTCTGGAGTTTACCGGAACTAAAGCGCGCCTTGAACCGCTCGACCGTCTGCGGGGTCAGTGAAATTTCGGGCACCAGCACGATCGCGCCCTTGCCTTGTTCGAGCGCATGCCCGATGGCTTGTAGGTAAATTTCGGTTTTCCCCGAACCGGTGACGCCGTGGAGCAGGAACACAAGGGAAGGTTTTGCGCCGCTCGATTCGCCGCCCGCCTCCATCTGCGAGACGCGGGTGCTACCACAGCCATCCATTGCCGTTGTGATCGTCTGCAGCGCTTTTTCCTGGGCCGGATTCACGATTAATGGCTGGGACGGCAGAATGTGCTCGCGGGCGTACGGGTCGCGCTCGGAAATCTGCGGGGCGATTTCCAGCAGGCCGCGGTCCTCCAGCTTGCGGACGGTGGCGGCGGTGGTTTCGGCCAGCTCGACCAGCTCCTGCAACGGCAGCTCGCGCCGCTCCTCGATGATGTTCCAGACTTCCTGCTGTCGCTTGGGCAGTTTTGGAAATTCGCCGCTGACCGGCAATGCGCGGACGAAGAGCCGTTCGCGCCAGCCGGATTCCTCCTTCCGCACGGCCTCGGGCAGGACGGATTTCAACGCGATCTCCGGCGCGCAGCAGTAATACTCGCCAATCCAGCGCGCGAGCTTCAGGACTTTTGGCGTGACGAGCGTCTGGGCGCCGATGACCTTGAGAATGGGCTTGAGGTTCGCATGCGCCGATTCCTCGGCGAGCGCGGTGACGCAGCCGAGGATTTTTCGCGGACCGAACGGCACCTGCACGCGGCTGCCCACGTCGATTTGTCCCGCCAATCCGGGCGGAATCAAATAATCGAACTCCTTGCGGAGGGCGATTTCGAGGCTGACGCGGGCGATCATTCAGGGTTGAGGGTTGAGGGTTGAGAGTTGAGTGTCAAGTGCCGCCAATCATCCTTCAAATTAATCCGGTCTTGCCATTCAACCGGACGCTGGCTGCCGATTCCCGTCGTCAAGGTGAGACGGTGCGATAGAACCGCATGGGGTAGCCGGCTGATGAAGGATCGGGGAATTGCGCCGTGCTGCCGCTGAGCGAATTTGAGCCGAGTCCCTGCCAGGACGGAGGATTCAAGCTGGCGGTGGCTTCGACGTGGTACACCTGATTTGACGCGCCCTGAAGATTCAACAGCGCGGTGCCGTTGTTCCCGATGCCCGTGATGACGACAGGCGAGAAAAACCTGAACACCGTGCCCAATCCCATGTCGCCGGCATCCGGCGCCGTTCCGTAGAGAGCCCCGGCGGCGCCTTTGGTCAGACTTGCCTGCGGGTGGCCGCCATTTCCGTTGGTGCCAGTAAAATGCTGCAAAATGGCGTAGTGCTGCCCATCCTTGTTCAGGCTGAAAACGGTTCCGAGATTGTTTGAGCCACCATATCCGGTCATCCCATACAACGCGCCGTCAGCCGCTTCCAACACGCCGGCATAGGGGGTGCTCCCGTCCAGGGCGTTGGTGCCGGTAAACTGGCGCAATGTCGTGAAACCGGTCCCATTAGTGTTTATTTTGAAAACGGTTCCAAAAAAGGTTGGTTTATTCGGGTCGCTCGTAGTTGTCCCATACAGCGCTCCATCGCTGCCTTGAACGAGCCGTCCCCACGGGCTGAACCCAGCGGAGTTGTTTTGGAACTTCATCAACAACACAAAACCGCTGCCGTTTTTGTTTATCCTGAAAACCGTTCCACTTTCAGTTGAGCTGCTTGCGCCACCACTTTCGGTGGTGCCATACAACACTCCGTCGCTCCCTTCCATGATCGAGGCGGGATAGGAGCCATCAGCGGTTCCGCCGGCGAAACTTCGGATCTCGGCGTAACCGGTGCCATCCTTCTTCAATTTGAAAATTGTGCCGAGGGAGGAGACATTCGAACCGCCAAGGTAGGTGGTGCCATATAACAACCCGTCACTGGCTTCAATCAGGCTGGTGGGGACGCGCCCGTCGTTGTTATTGGTATTGAACTGGTACAACACGGTGTAGCCGGTGCCATTCGTGTTGATGGTGAAGACGGTCCCGAAGTTGTTGCTGCCACCGGCGTCGGTGGTGCCATATAACACGCCATTGATGGATTCCAATATAACGTTGGGATATTGCGCATCCATGTTGGTGCCGCCAAAATTTTGCAACAGGGCATAGCCGGTTCCGTCGCGGTTCATCTTGAACAGCGTCCCCACGTCATTGCTTCCGCCCCCCGATGTCGCCCCATAGATCGCGCCATCGCTGGCTTCAAACGCCGCGCTGGGATAACGGCCGTCACCACCACTGGGACTGAAATTTTGCAGGATGGTTAGGCCGCTGCCGTCGGGATTGAGTTCAAAAAGCGTGCCAAAGCCGCTGGGGCCTCCGGAATAGGCCGTCCCATACAAAGTTCCATCGCCGGTTTGCACCAAGCCAGCTTCCGGGCGGCCGCCGCCGTAACTGGCGGTAAAATTAGTCAGCACCGTGTAACCCGTGCCATTTTTGTTGATTCGGAAAACGATTATCATGTTGGTTGGGTCGGCCCAATAGGCCGTGCCGTATAACGCGCCGTCCAATCCCTCCAGCAATTTTCCAAACGGCCAGGCGCCATTGTTGGTACCGGTGAAACTATACAGCACGCTGTAGCCGCTGCCGTTCTGGTTCAGCGCGAATATGGCGCCGCTGTTGCTCGAGCCGCCCGATCTGGTCGTGCCATATAAAACGCCGTCGCTTCCCAGCATCAGGCCGCTGTGTGGTCCGCGACCGCTTGCCGAATTGGTAAACAACTTCAAAACCGCATATCCGCTTCCGTTCTTGTTCAATGCGAAAATGGTTCCCCAATTGTTCGTGATGCCCACAGACGTGGTGCCGAACAACATGCCATTTGTTCCTTCCACGAGACCGGCACAGGGCTGACCGTCATCGTTGGTCAGGCCGGTGAAACTATACAGCACGCTGTAACTGTTGCCGTCCTTGCTCAGGCCGAACACGGTGCCGACGTTGCTGCTGCCGCCCCAATACGTCGTGCCATAAAGCAAACCGTCGCTGGCTTCGATCAGGGCTGAGCGCGGATTCTGGCCGTCCGCGCCGTTCGTATTGAATTGTTTCAAAACGACGTAACCTGAGCCGTCCTTGTTGATGCTGAACACGGTCCCCAATCCGTTGCTGCCGCCATAGCAGGTGGTGCCATACAACCTGCCATTCGTGCTTTCCACCAGACCGGCAAATGGACGGGCCCCATCGCTGCCGCTGCCGGTGAAACTTTTCAATACTGCGAAGCCGCTGCCATTGGTACTGAGTTTGAAGACCGTCCCGGCGTCGCTGGCGCCGCCATATTCGGTGGTGCCATACAACGCGCCATCGCTGCCGAGAATGAGCCGGGTGCGCGGATTGGCGGCTGAAAGCAGCGGAAAGCCAAAAGACCGCAGTGTCCCGTAGTTCGTTTGAGCGGCGGACGGGAACAGAACACAACAGCCGAGTAAAACGGGCAGCCACCGGGCGGCAGTCCGGCCAAAAACGGCAGCAAACTTATGGGAAAACGTTTTCAGAGGTTCAATAGTTTTGGTAGCCAGCAACCTGTTTTGGAGCGGTATGACCGTCAAAATAAAGGTAGTTGCGTACATTGCCATGAACGGGTTTTAGGGCGCAGCCCGGAGGAACGCCGGCGCCAGTTAGACCGGTTGGGTTGGGAACGCAATTCGTGTCAAAGTCTGCTGTAACCCAAACCGCATTCAACGGTGCAAGTGCGGCAATCTGGTTTAACCTCATTGAATTGGCAGTGCCTTGCTTTCCAAACGGAGAATTCGGTAATGTATAGCCTGCAAAGGTGGTATCCCTTACCAAGGAATACGGAAAGGCATTGTAATAGTTGTCGTTACTTGGATCATATTTTCCAAAGAAAGAACCATTTCCATCAAATGTTTTATATGAACCACCAAAGCTATTTACGGGCATCGAGTTATCATACGCCGGGCATATGAAAACTTTTACAGCGATCATGCCATTCACTTGGGATGGCGTTGGAAGACCAAGTTCGGTCGCTATGTAATAAGGCAGCCATTTGCTAAAGTTACCATTTACACTCGTAGAACCATATACTGGTTGTTGGCCAAACGTAAGTCCGTTGGGGCTAATCCCAGCTTCCAACAAACCGGGGCCCGGTGGCAGCCAGCCGCTGTTGTCATTCAGATACATGTCCAATGCGGCACCCACCTGCCGGAGATTCGCTATGCATGTGGCTTGACGAGCCCGGTTGGGCGGCCGGGCCAGAGCCGTCATCAGCAACATGCCCAGCACCACGACGACCACCAGCAACTCAACCAGGGTAAAGGCGGCGAATGGTTCCTGTAACTTCCGAAGGCTCGATTGAAGCGTCCTTAATTTTAAGCACGTTTTCATTTGGGAAAGACATTAAACCATTAAATCTGATTTGAAAGGCTGTCAACTGATTTAGCTCAGCTACGTGAAGTTTGGGACTCGCAGAGCTCGTCCCTCCGGGTTTTAATCGCGGGAGATGGCGCGCAGCTCGGCTTCGAGCTGCCGGCGCAATTCCTCGCGCTCGGCGTCGGTGGCTTCGCCCGGCACGCGCATAATCCGGCCGACGACGACTTCACAGCGGGCGAAGGGCAGCGGGATTTGAAACCGGTCCCAGCTCTTCACGCTCAGTTTCCATTTCACGTTGAATGCCACGGGCACCACCGGCAAACCCGTCACCTGCGCCAGCGACATCACGCCTTCCTGAATCTCGTAGCACGGTCCCCGCGGTCCGTCCGGCGTGATGGTCAGGTCGTAGCCGCGTTCGGCCCAGGTGGTCAGTTCCAGTAATGCTTGCGGGCCGCGCCGGCTGCTGGACCCGCGCACCGGCTGCACGCCGAACCTTTCCAGAATACCCGTGAGGAACGCGCCGTCCTTGCTGGCGCTGATCAATGCCGCCATGCCCTTGCCGGAAGTGTGCGGTTTGCGGTGGGTTTCATAAGCCTTGATGCAAGAAGCGAGCCGGTTGTGCCAAAAACAAAAAATCACCGGGCCGGGGGCGTTCAGTTCGAAAAACTCGGACCGATTAAGCAAACGGCAGCGCACCGTGGCCATGACCACACGCAATGAGATGAATACCAGAAAGGCGCCGATGCGCTGATGCCACTTCGCCTTGTGCGGGACAATCACGCCGGATTTTCTTTTCCTCGCCGGCGGGCCGGTTGGTTCAGGTGATGAACTCACTTCAATCATCCCGCTCCTTTTTTCAGGCAGGCGCGCACCAGATCCTCGACGGTCGCTTTTTCGCCGAGCAGGCTTTGCGCCTGGCGGACGGTGTCGTGAGCGTCAATCTGTTTGAAGCCCAGCGCCATCAGCGCCAGCACGGCATCATTGATCTTCTGGTCATCCGGCGACAACGCGCGTTGCGCACTTGCCGCCTCCCAGGCACCGGCCGCGCCGATTTTGTCGCGCAATTCGACGATGATGCGCTCGGCGGTTTTTTTGCCGACACCGGAAATTTGCGAAAGGGACTTTACATCGCCGCCGGCCACCGCACCGCGAAATACCGTCACACTGATGCCACTCAAAATATTCAGCGCGATCTTTGGTCCGATGCCGGAAACGGTGTTGACCAGCAGGCGGAACAGATCGCGTTCCGCCGCCGTCATGAAGCCGTAAAGTATGTGGGCATCCTCACGAACGACCAGTTGCGTGAGCAGTTTCACCGGGTTGCCCGGCTGCGGCAGCTTGTCGAACGACGACAGCGGAATGAGCACCTCGTAGCCGATGCCGTTGACGTCCACGACGACCTGTGTGGGCAGCGCCTCGACGAGTTTGCCTTGGAGAAAGGTGATCATGGTTAAAAGCCCGAACCGCGACCATGCTCATGAGGGCCGAGATTGTCCATTTGTTGTTTAAATTCTCTTTCCTGTTTTTCTTCCGCATCCGTTTCTTTTTTTAAAGCGGCGATCTGTTCATCAGTCAAAAGCAGCTCTTGGGGCAAAGGCCTTTCGCATACGCCGCAAACCTTGTTTTTCCGGCTATAGATGGGCGAATGGCAAAATGGACAAAGGAATTCCATGGGATCAAATTTTCTTCAGCGGCGCCAGATGATAGCGCGAATTTTCCTGTGCGTGCGCCAAGGCCAGAGCCAGCGCGTCGGCGGCGTCGGGCGCGGGCGGTTTCGGCAGGTTCAACAGGCGCTGGACCATTTTAGCGACGGCGGATTTCTGGGCTGCGCCGTGGCCGACAATGGCCTGCTTCACCTTGCGCGGGGCGATCTCAAAAATTTCCAGGCCGGCTTCGGCAATGGCCGCGAGTGCCGCGCCCCGGGCCTCGCCCATGATGAGCGCGGTCTGCAGGTTTTGCGCGAAGAAAAGGGCCTCGATGGCGCAAACGGTCGGACGATGTTTTTGGACGGCTTCGCGCAAAGTCTGGGAAATTTTTACGAGGCAGCGCGAGCGTTCCCAGCCGGCCGGGCACGAAATGGTGCCATGAGCCAGCGTTTCGGGAAACGGTTTCGCCAGTTTGATGATGCCAAAACCGGTGCCGCGCAACGACGGGTCCACACCAAGAATGACGCGGTGGGTGTTGGACGCGGCGCGCAATTCCGGGATGAACACCGGCGAAACTGCACGCGAGGAAGCGCCGCCGAGGCGTTCCTGCATTTGTTCAAATTGCCGCCGCGAGATGCCCACAACGGGATTTTGCCAGCGGCGGAGGGGTTGCAAAAGGAAAAACGCCGGGCGCCATTTGAACGCCATGACGTTAAACCCGTCAAGCAGTGGAACAGTCAGTGCCTCGGCCCATTTCCGTGGCTGCCTTGGCTTTGATTATCGGAATTCTGCGACGCCGGCGCGGAGGCAGACTGGCTGGAAGGTTGGCTGTGTTGTGGACGTTCGGCGGGCGCGGCAGCCGGTGCGTTGTAGTGGCTGGCTTCGGGTTCATTGTGTTGCCCCTGGCTGGGCGCGGGTGCAACCGGCGGTGCTTGATAAGCAGGAGTATTGTTGTGCGACGGTCCAGATGGCTGAAATTGTTCCCGCGCCCGGGGAGTGAAATTCCGGTTGTTGTCGTTGTTGTTCGGAGCGTAGTTCGGCGCCGTCACAGTGGGCGGCGGTGAATAGTAATTGGCTGACGACGCTGGATGCTGGACCTGGTTTTGGTTGGGAACGAAGGAATTGTTCCGCTCCTGTGAATAGTGAGTGGCGCCAAAGGGAGCTTGCGGCTGTCCGGCTGGCTGCGGTTGTGAGGTCGTCCAATGGTAGGTTGATTGCGGGGAATGGTTTTGGGTCGTAAACCCGCCTTGGAGCGGACGATTGTTATGATTTTCGCCGGCTGCCGGAGTGTTTGCAAAATCCGGACGATTTGCGATCAGGGTGTGGCCATCGTGACTGAGCTGATCGCCGCGCAGACCATGTCCGGCCGGTGAGATGGCATCCCGGATGGCAACGGGATGGATGGGCATCCGGGTGACGGCGGTGATGTGTTCCGGTGCAATGCCGCCATTGACGAAGTTGTGATCACGATAATTGAAATTGTTGATCACCGTGGTCTGGCTGAAAATCCTTGTTGCTTGTGTCGGGGGTGCGGAGTAGCGGCGGGGATGCGGGTCGCAGAAATGCAGCGTCGGCACAAATGTGAAACAACTCGCACCCAGGCCGAAGTCGAACCCAAAGGCAACATTGCGGCCCTGGTAAAAGAAGCCGATCCCGGTCCGATACACCGCACCCGGCGGCAGCGGAGCCCAGCCGCAATAATCGTTCGAATACCGCCAGGTCACCCACGACGGCCCCCAAATGGTGTCCGGCGCCCAGCACCAGCCCAGGCGCGGGGTCAAAAACCAGCGGCCATAATGAAATGGCGCCCAGCCCCACGAATAATCCGAGTACCAATACCAGCCGCAGTCGGTGTAAACCCAGTGGCCATGATCACAATACGGTTGCCAGCCGGGATTGTAGGCCACAACGCTGGGCCGCCAGCACCGGCCGTAGCCGTCCACGTCCACCCAGGTGCCGTACGGCGCGAGCGTGTCATAAAAATAGTTCACCGTGATTTCCGCTGGCGGGGGCGGGGTGGAATCCGGTTGGTCGGCGGTGATGGGTGGCGGGGCCGGAGCCGGTTGGACCGGGGGCTGATTCGCTGCGGCCATTTGCTGTTGCAACCACACGTCACGTTGCATCATGGCGGTGATGACGTCATTCGGCAGGCCGACATCCTTCAGATAAATGATTTTGTCGGAATCGAGATTGAACGTGCTGCCGGAATTCGTGACGAACGTCATGATGATGCTTTCGTCCACGCCGGCCTGAGCCAGCCGGACGACCTGGGCGAGCGGGCTGGTCGGTAAAATGTACGGCGGCAACGCGCCGGATCCCGCTGTGTTTGAATTGTCCGGCCCAGGCGGCGGGGTTTGTGCCTGGGAAATCAACTGCCAAGGAACGCCGGCCAGGCAAAGCACCGCAATGGCCGTCCCCAGAACACGCTTTTGCAAGAGTGCGATTTTCATAAAAGATTCTGTTGTTAATATAGACGCATTTAAGAGGCGATGGTGACAAAATTGTTCCTGCCGTTGAAGTGCTGCGGCACAACGGCTTAGATGGTACCCCCACCCGGAATTGAACTGGGATCAACGGTTTAGGAAACCGCTGCTCTATCCATTTGAGCTATAGGGGCAAACTAAATTATTAAAAAATGCGATTCCATTAAATCGGAATTTGACTGTTGGACGCGGGTCGTCGGAAATGAAAATGCAGCAGGAAAAACGCTGTTCCAGCTGACAAGTAGTGGCGGAAGGCCCGGTACACAAATTAAATCCAGCACAGTCCATCGGGAAAATTCTAGGCACGTTCGCGGGTGAAGGGCAAGTTCATCCGAATAAGCCCCAAGGCCGATGTCTGGCGCGATTGGCATGGAACTGCAGCAGACCAATAAAGACTGAAACAATGAGCTGAAAATTCACGAAGTCGGAACTTAACAAAGTATTTTGAAAGATTTCGGATTTACAAACGTATTGGTTATGGGCAGCGCGTGTCTCGATATAAAAGAATTTCGCTGTCCGTTTAGGGTTGGCATAGAGGTTTTGCTAGCGGTGCGGCTCGGACAGCGCCCCAAGTTGGTCGCACCGCCCTTCTGAGCGCCTCGGTGAAGGCGTTATATACCTCGTCACCAACAGAGCCGAACGAAAGTTCGGCTCTTGTTCTTTTCATGACCCAGACACGCTCAACGTGTGAGAATCCTTTCTGCATGCTCGCCTGATTGACTTTGCAATCTGCAGCAATTGATGTGTGTCATCATGGGACAATGCCGATGCAACCGTGTGCATATTTTGCGCGACGGACAGTTTGGACAAAATGCCTTTTCGGAGTCAGTTGTAAAATTATTTTAAGTCGTTGATTGAAAGTGTGATATAATCCTGCTCATAGTGTAACTTGCCGAACAATGCTTCGTCTTGGTTAGTGAAAGGCATGATGCCTCGAATAAAATTATGAAAACAAAAATGCTTCTCATGGCCGCACTTGTCGGCGCGGCTGCTCTGTCCGCAAATGCCGGAGTCCGCTTCGGCTTCTCTTTCGGTTTGCCGCTGCCAGTCGTAGTCACGGCACCGGTTGTGATTGCAACACCGGTCGTCCCCGCACCGGCGCCGGTGATTGAAACGGTTCCGGCATGTCCAACTGTGGGTCAGGCATGGGTTCCCGGGTATTGGTCCTATCGCGCAACCGGCTATGCCTGGGCGCCGGGTTCATGGTGCTACCGGCCGGTGCATGTGCGCGGACATTATTACGAGGGCCATCGCTGGTAACCACTAACGAATAAAGGATGAAGTTGAAATCAATAATCACAACGTATCCGGATTTTAGATCGTTGCCCAAGGAGATCAAAAAGCTGCTGGTGGCATCGGAAAGTTTTTTCTTCGGTGAGACCAGATTCCCGATGCCGGAACCGGACCGGAGGGCGAAGATCGTTGGATCGCTGCCGGCTTTCGGGAACGTGTGGAAGAACTAGGCGGTCGAGTTTGAGTGTTAATTGCCGATAATCGTCGCAGCCAGGCGGATGCCGGATTGCCGGTGCAGGCCGCGGTTCGCCAGGCGGTCCATGCCCATTTCGCTTTGCCGCCGCCGGAGTTTCGCCTAACTTGCCCCCATGTTCAAACCAGCCGACCTGTTTGACCTGAGCCAGACTGAACACGCCGCCATCTTTGACGGCTGTAATTACGCCTGGGATGCGCTCAAAAAAATCGAAGGTTACCTCGCCGCCAATTTGAAAACCGCCCTGCACAACCCCTGCGAGGGCCGGGCCTTCATTGGTGAAGACGTTTTCATCGGCGAGGACACGGTGGTCGAGGATGGTGCGATGATCAAGGGCCCCGCCATCATCGGCAGGAAATGCCAGATCCGGCACAATGCCTACATCCGTGAAAACGTCATCATTGGCGACGGCTGCGTCGTCGGCAATTCGTCAGAATTGAAAAACTCGCTGCTTTTCAACGGCGCTCAAGTGCCGCACTTCAATTACATCGGCGATTCCATCCTCGGCCACAAGGCGCACCTGGGCGCGGGCGTGAAGATTTCCAATTTCAAACTGTTTCCTGGCAACATCACCGTCGAGATTGAGGGCGTGCCGTTCGACACCGGTCTGCGCAAGTTCGGCGCGCTGCTCGGCGACGGCGCGGAAGCCGGTTGCAATGCCGTGCTGAATCCCGGCAGCATCCTCGGGCGCGGCGCGGTGGTTTACCCGAACGTCTTCTGGCGCGGCATCCTGCCCGCGAACATGATCGCCAAGAACAAGGCGGAAATCGAAGTCGTCGTCAAGCGGCCGAGGGGAAACTAGCCTCGGAATTGCCGGCACAGACTCACCGTGATTTTTTCCGCTGACTCATCCGGTTTCAATTCAATCCACTCCAGATTTTTCTGGTCTCGGAACCAGGTGAGTTGCCGCTTGGCAGGTTGTGCATCTTGTGTTACAGTCCGTGTATGACAGAGACGCTCACCATCCGTTTGCCCAAATCGCTGGCGCGCCAGTTCCGCGCCAAGACGCGCGCGGCCAAGACCAATCCCACCGAAGTCTTGCGCCGAGCGGCGACAAATTATGTCCGCAATGACGAATCGGCGCGCAACGCCATGGTGGAGCACATCCGCGCCCGCGCCGGAACCTGGGATGGCGACATTTCCGGTGAAGAATTGTTACGAAGAACACGGTCATGATTCTGGTGGATACTTCGGTCATCGTCGCATGGCTGGATAAAACTCATCCGCAGCATCGCGCCAGCGTGAAGGCCATTGAAAAATGGGCGTTGAGCGAACGGCTGGCGGTGAGTTCGGTGACTTACGGCGAACTCGCGTCGGGCGGGCGCACGCGCGAGGCGGTGGAGGAAGATTTGCGCGACTTCGAAAAAATCCCGCTCGACCCCGACGCAACGTGGCGCGCAGGAATGGCATTCCGCCAATATCGCCGCAAAGATTCCGATGACCCGGTGCTGCCGGATTTTTTCATCCGCGCACAGGCGGCGACTTTAAACCTGCCGCATTTGACGAATGACCGTCGCCGGACAAAATCATTTCCCGACGTGGATTTTGAGTTCGTGGATTAAACCAATTTTAATCGTGGCAAAATTTCCTCCGGCGATTCCTCCGGTTTCAATTCAATCCATTGCAGGTTTTTCTGGGCGCGGAACCAGGTGAGTTGCCGTTTGGCAAACTGCCGGGTACGGATCTTCACCAGTTCAATGGTTTCCGGCAGGGAACGCTCGCCGTGCAGATGTTCCACCACCTGCCGGTAGCCGATGGCCTGCATCGCGGTTTTGTTTTCCATGAGCCCGCGCTGGAGCAGTTCCCGGGTTTCAGCCACCAAACCGCGCTGAAACATGGCATCCACACGCGCATTGATGCGGGCATGCAAATCAGAACTCAAACGGGTCAGGCAAAAGAACCGGGATTCTGGATTCCGGATTCTGGATTCTGACTTCCATCCGGCTCGTTGCGCCGAAAATGGTTTGCCGGTCAGGTGGATGACCTCGAGGGCGCGGATGACGCGCCGCGGATTTTTGCGGTCAATTTTTTCATAAGCCGCCGGGTCGCGTTCGCGCAATTCGGCCAGCAGATTTTCCAGCGGCATGGCCTCCAGTTCCGTCCGTACCTTCGCATCGGCCGGCGGAGCTTCCCCGAGTCCTTCGAGGTACGCCTTGAAATACAGGCCGGTGCCGCCGCAAAAAACCGGCACGCGGTCGCGCGCCTGGATTTCGGCGGCGGTTTGTTGCGCGCGCCTGACGAACTGAGCGGCATCGAACGACTCGTTCAGACCGAGAATGTCAATCAGGTGATGCGGCACGCGGGCGCGGTCGGCAGATGACGGTTTGGCCGTGCCGAGGTCAAGCCCGCGGTACACCTGCATGGAATCGGCGGATATGATTTCGCCGCCGAGCCGCTCCGCGAGGGACAGGGCGATTTCAGATTTGCCGACGGCGGTCGGACCGGCAATCAGGATTGGGAGACAGGGTTGGGCCATCTTCAATCCTCCCTTCTCTAACCTCGTTTCGGCTCGCGGCTGGAGAGGACCAGCGCCAGCCCAAGACCGGCCACAAAAATTGGAATGCTGAGGAGTTGCGCCGAGGTGAGGCCGTTGTGAATGTGATCCGCCGGATAATCGCCGCGGAAGTATTCCGCGACGGACCGAAACGCCGCATAGCCGATCAGGTAGGTTGCGAACACCTGGCCGTTGAATTTTTTGTGCCGGAACAGCCAGGCCAGGAAGAGATACAGCATAAAATTCAGGAGCGCGTCGTAAATTTCCGTCGGGTGCACCGGCAATGACAGGTCGCCGCTGCCCACCAGGCCGGCATGATAGTGTTGGTCCCAGGCGGCGGATTGGTTCGGGAATCGAATTGCCCACGGCAGATGGCAGACGCGGCCATAGCAGCAGCCGTTGAGCAGACAACCGATGCGGCCAAAGGCGTTGCCGAGCGCGATGCTCGGGGCGAGCACGTCGGTGGTTTTCCACAACGGCAGCTTTTTCCAGCGGATGTAGATGAAACCGGCAATTGTCGCACCGATCAGGCCGCCATAATAAACGAGGCCGCCATGCTGAATCATGAAAATCTCCGAGAGCGGCTGGCTGGCGAATTCATCCTTCCAATACGTGGTCACGTAAACGACGCGCGCGCCAACAATCCCGCCGATCATGAGCCAGAACACGATGTCGGCGATTTTTTCGCCGGAGATGTTTTCACGCTGCGCGCGCCGGGTGGCCGTCCAAAGCCCCGCCAGGAAGGCGAGCGCGATCATCACGCCGTACCAGTGAATCGTCAAAGAACCGAGTTGAAATGCAATCGGATGCACGGCGGGAAATTAGGGCGCGGCGATGGAAATGGGAATTGAAATGTGTCGCGCGCTCAATTTTGGTTGGTGGCCAGCGGCGAATGAAAGGTGGGCGGCATCGGCGGCATCGGCGGCATCACCGGTGGCCATTCAGGAACGTGGGCGACGAGATCCCGCCAGGTCTGGCGTTCCTTCGGCGTAAGTTGCGACCATTGTTGCGCGTTTTTCAAAAAATCCTGTTTTTCCTGCACGCTCATGCCGGCGAACTCCGTGAACGCGCGGATGCATTTGAAGCGTTGCGGCGGCGGCAAATTTCCGAACGTTTCCAGTGTTTTCTCCATTTGCTGCCGCTCGGCATCGGACAGGGTGTTGAGCGTTTTTGCCTTTTCCGCCGGTGTCAGTTCAAAAAACTGGTTGAATTGGGCGGCGATTTTTTGACGCTGATCCTCGGAAAGCGTGTCCCAATGTCCCGGCTCATGACCTGGCGGGCCGCTATGCCAGCCGAGGTTGGACGGCGTCGGTGGCATCGGCGGGCTGTTTGACGGATCCACCTGCGTGAAGTAGTGCAGGGTGGGTTCGCTCTCGAAAAATTCCTGGTGCAGCGGCGGCGGCAGGATGTCCCAGAGCATGAGGCGGGATTTGACCAGGGACCGCAAATCACCCGGGATGACCGCCAGCTGGGCGGCGCGGTTCGTCGGCGACGTGTGCAGCAGAGGCAGCAAATACCAGCGCAACTCGGTTGCGCGCAGGCGCAATTCGCGTTCGTTGGGGTCGAGCACCTCGTATTCGCGCAGCTTGGCGAGAATGCGGACCCGGATTCCCGCCGGCCGGTTCGTGAGACAATCATGTCGCTCGGCCGGGGTCATCGCCAGGAGTTCGCGGAACAAATCCACCGGCGATTTCACCTGCGGCACCGGTGGCAACGGAGGATTGGCCGGCGCGGAGAATGTTTTTTGTGGAGCCGGAACCCCGGAAACCGCTTCGGCGGGCAGATGAAAAACGACCAGCTGGCCAACCGCAAAAACTGCGACGAACCAGCCGTGCGACTGCCGCAAAAGGTTCATTGCATCAATGCCAGCAGTTCCTCGTCCGCGTGCTGGGGCTGGCTCATGCGGCGGATGGCGTCAAAGTTTTCAAGCGCTTCCGGGCTGGGCATCGCCTGTCCCTGGGTCACCAGCGCGACACTTTTGACGAGCGCGGTGCGGCGGCTGCTAACCTCATGTTGATGTACGGCCAGACCGGTGAATGTCATCACCACGGCGGCGACGGCGACGCGCGGCAGCAACGTGTGCCAGTTCCAGCTCCAGCGCCAGCCACGCGGTTGTGCTTCCTCGCGTTCGACCGCCTGCAGCACGCGCGCGGTGAAATTAGACGGCACGGAAACGTCCGGTAACAGTGTGAGGGCGGTGTTCAACGCCGAGTCCAGCTCCCAGTCGGCGCGGGCGTCCGGATTCGCGGCGAGATAAGCCCGCAAAACGGTCTGTTCAGATTCGGTGAGTTTCCGCCGCCAACTGGCTTCGCGAAGTTTGGAATGGAATTCGTTGTCTTTCATGTGCTCGCTGTAGATTAAAAACCGGTGTCCGGACAAAGTTTCGCAAAAAATTTGAAGGCAAAGTTCGCTGTTCTGCTGTTCAAAACCGCCGGCGTGTGTTAATAACAATGTAATTGTAATGATTAAGACCGCCAATGCCGGCCCCAGGAAGCCCGCCCTGTCTGGCCAACCGACGAACCGCCAGCGGTTCCTCGACGCCTGCCACTGCCGGGCAGTGGATCGCCCCCCGGTCTGGTTGATGCGCCAGGCCGGTCGCGCTTTGCCGGAGTATCGCAAACTGAAGGAAACCCGCACCTTCGTGGAACTGGTTCAGACCCCCGAGCTGGCTGCGGAAGTCACGCTCCAGCCGGTCCGGCGGTTTGGATTCGACGCGGCAATCCTGTTCAGCGACATCCTCGTCATCCCCGAGGCGATGGGCCAGTCCTACCGGTTCCGCGAAACCGGCGGCCTGGTCATGGATTTTGCGGTTCGCACAAAGGCCGACGTCGAACGTCTTTCCGTCGGACGTGTGACCGAGCGGCTGGCGTATGTGGACCAGGCGTTGCGCCTGATTCGAAAGGAACTGGGCGATCAGACCGCGCTCATTGGGTTTTCCGGTTCGCCGTGGACACTGGCCACATTCATGATGGAAGGCGGGAGTGCCGAGAAATACACCCGGGCCCTGGATCTTTTTCGCGAAGACCGGGAAACGTTCCATGCGCTGGCTGAAAAGCTCACCGCTGCCATCACCGCTTATCTGCAGATGCAGATCAACGCCGGCGTGGACGTGCTCCAGATTTTCGACAGTCATGGTGGTCAGCTCGCCTCTGCGGATTTTCAAGAGGCCTCGGGACGTTGGATGCGCGACATCATTTCCGGACTCCGATCTCCGAATTCCGATCTCCCGACCATTGTTTTTTCCCTCGGCACGCACGGGAACTGGGATGACCTGCTGGCGACTGGCGCGAATGTGCTCGGCATTGACCTGAATTTTTCACTCGCTCAGGCCCGCCAGCTTTTGCCGGCGGACATTGCCCTCCAGGGCAATCTTTCACCCGCGCTGCTCAGCGACGCCACGCCGGAAGTGGTCGCCCGCGAAACCCGGGCCGTGCTGGAAGCCATGCGCGGCCGCAACGGTCATATCTTCAACCTTGGCCATGGTGTGCCGCCCGAGGCCAAGCTGGAAAACATCGCCGCACTCGTCGAAACGGTGCGTCATTTCAAATGAGCACGCTCAAAGTTGACATTGATCTGGTGCAGAAATACAACGTGGCCGGCCCGCGTTACACGTCCTATCCGCCCGCCACAAAATTCACCGACACCATCACCTGGCCGCAGCTTTCCGAAAAAATTGCGGAGAACAACCGGACCGACCGCGACCTTTCGCTCTATTTTCACATTCCGTTCTGCGAAACGCTCTGCTGGTTCTGCGGCTGCACCACCGTCATCACACTCAATCACTCGCAAGGCATGGCTTACGTCGAGACGTTGGGCCGCGAAGTGGCCGAGATGGCGCCGCGGATTAATCCGCGCCGCAAGGTTGCGCAACTCCACTTCGGCGGCGGCTCGCCGACCTTCCTGCAGCCCGACGAAATCCGCCGGCTCGGCGAAATTATCCACCAACATTTCAAGTTGTCCCCGGACATCGAAGCCAGCGTGGAGGTGGACCCGCGCCGGCTCACGCGCGATCACATGGTCGCGCTGCGCGAGATCGGATTCAACCGCGCTTCGATGGGTGTGCAGGATTTCAACCCCAAGGTGCAGGAGGCCATCCATCGCATTCAGCCGCGCGAGATGACGCAGCAGGCGATGGACTGGATGCGCGACCTCGGCTACGGTTCGATCAACCTCGACCTTATCTACGGCCTGCCGCACCAGACACCGGAGTCGTTCAACGAAACGCTGGATACCGTGCTGGAGATGAAACCGGACCGGCTGGCGGTTTTCAGTTACGCGCACGTGCCGTGGGTCAAGCCCGCCCAGAAAATACTCGAGCAACAGCAACATCTGCCCGCCGCCGGGACCAAACTGCAGGTGCTCAAGCTGGTCATCGAGAAGCTCACGGCCAACAACCAGTACGTTTACATCGGCATGGACCATTTTGCGCGACCCAACGACGAGCTGGCCGTGGCGCAGCGCAACAAGCAACTGCAGCGGAATTTTCAGGGCTACAGCACGCGCGCCGGCTCGGACATTTACGCGTTCGGCATGTCCAGCATCTCGCAGATTCCCGACGCCTACTGGCAGAACGAAAAGGAGCTGCCGAAATGGCAGGCGGCCGTGGACGCCGACCGCGTCCCGCTGCAGCGCGCCTATTTCCTGACCGACGAGGACAAGCTCCGGCGCGAAACCATCATGCGCGCGATGTGCGACCTCTCGCTCGATTTTGCCGCGATGTCGCAAAAACTCGACATCAATTTCGCGCAGCACTTTGCCGCCGAGCTGGCGTCACTCGCGCCATTTGAAGCCGACGGCCTGGTGCGCCGTTCCCCGGCCGGTTTGGAAATCACCGACACCGGCCGTCTGTTTATCCGCAACATCGCGATGTGTTTCGACAACACCCTCGCGCCCGCCGGCGAGCGGAAACATTCTAAAACGATTTGAAATCCATGTCCGAAATCTGCATAAATATTTTTGCCAACTTGATCACGGTTGTTGTGTTGCTCGTTATAGGTTGGCTTTTCTATATTTCTTTTGGACGGCGCAAATTGATGAAGTTTTTCGGTGTCGAGCGCGAAAAAATTCTCCAAATTTATGTAGGAACTGTATCAAACCCCAATGCTCCCAAAGGTTTCGTTGGCTTTGAAGAGATCAGCGAAGCAAAAAATCTGGAAGGGCTTTTCAAATCTGTAATCCCAGGTTTGGCCGACCAGCCAGGTTTGCTAAAATTTCTTCAGGTTTCCGACATACAAACAGCGATTTTGCCAGCTGCGCTCAATAGCAAAGACGTCACACTAACTCACAGCCTCATTTCCCTTGGCTGCCCAACGTCAAATTTTGCTTCTGCCCTTCTTGAAAAAGAACTTCGGAGTCCAGTGAAGTTTAATTTGGATCCATTTTCCCTCCAAATTCCACGCTTACCACCAATCACTGTTGAAAACCAAGGGATCGTTGTTAAAATATGCCGAGGAGACCGACATTACTTTTATATCGCAGGGAAACTAGAGACTACAACTGCAGGATGTGCCCGATTTCTTATCCAAAATTGGAAATTGATGCGTAAAAAGTACGGGGACAAGACGTCGTTTTATTACCTACTGGAAGTTAAGAATGATAGTATGAAGGGCGTGGTTTCAATAGGAAACGACGAGCTTCAGATTACAGCATGAAATCCGTCGCCATCATCGGCGCTGGCATCACCGGTCTGACGGCTGCGTTTTACCTGAAACGCAAAGGCCTGGCGGTCACGGTTTATGAAGCCAGCGGACGCGTCGGCGGCGTGATTCAATCGTT
>Ga0265338_10004145_pt1 | contig 19809 bp, 16 predicted proteins | sample 42126metaG_FD_193579 | JGI IMG/M metagenome (GOLD analysis project Ga0265338, IMG submission 193579) | Rhizosphere microbial communities from Carex aquatilis grown in University of Washington, Seatle, WA, United States - 4-21-26 metaG | ecosystem: Host-associated > Plants > Roots > Rhizosphere...
CCTCGCGGCTCACTCTTACGTTTGAAATCGTTTCACCGTTTGGTGACTTCCCACGCCGCCGGTGTTCGGCGCGAGAATTCCGCGAAAAACTCGCGCATTGAACCCATGAACCACAACGTAGACCACGATTCCGTCTCCCTCTCCTCCCCAAAAGGAGGACTTGAGTTGCTTGGGAAGCAACGAAAGGGCCGAGCGAGCGGGGGCGAGCGAGTCATTGGGCAGGGGTGAGGAGGCATTCAGGGAACCGGGGAAATTCATTGGATGTTGGGTGTTGGGTGTTCGATGTTCTCAGGTTCATGGGGAGGCGCACCGAACTGCCACCGAGGCGGCTGCAGTCCATAGTATTCACACTTTTTCATTTGCTGTTTGCGCTCGCGATGAGCGCCGGAGCGGCATCATCTGGGTATTCCTTTCAAAGCTGTCGCGCCCGACGGCGCTTGGTCGGTTGGCGGCTTAAAACTACAACAATGCCGCACCCCCTGGCGTTTTGACCGGTCCCGCTCTGCGAATGTTCGGAACCTCCATTTGCTCATATAGAAGACTGCTTACATCGCGCGTAGCGCGCCATTATAACCACACCGAAGGTGTCGCGGAACTCAGCCCGGGGTTGCCCGATTCCGAGAGGGCTACCCCGGGTGGGCGATTCATCCAACCCATCACTTTCGCGCGCAGCGCGGCGAGCAACGCGAGCATCTCTGCCGGAGCAACTCCGGAGCTCGTCGTTCCAGAAATGTTTCAAACTCATAACACAACGGGACAACATTTATTGCTGGAAGCGCCGTAGCGCGCGGCATCGTGGTAGTAACGATCCGAGAGAATTTCCAAGCTCCGGCAGGAGCGGCATCGTCCGGATATTGGTTTGAGAAGATGTCGGGAGGTGGCTGACAAGGGTAGTTGTGAAAAGCCGGAATTTGCTTAACCGCAAATAGCCGCGCATGAACACCGCTGATGAGCGAATACCACGTTTTCGCCAAGTCACTCTGCATCTGCGTAAATCTGCGGATGAATTGCCCTTTTTCCGAATAAATTTTGAACAGGCTACCAACCTCCCGCAACCGTGAAAGGGTTGCATCGGATCTCGTGCTCACGGACAATCATTCCATGAAACGATACGAGTTTCACCTTCGCATTACGGCGGACCAATATCTGGACTATTATCGCGGCACAGCCCGCCACGTCGTGGTCCGCTGCACCACGGGGCAAAATGTTCAATTTCCCGCCTCGCTGCTTCAACAGTTCGTCACCACCGACGGCATCACCGGCACCTTCGCCCTAACGTGTGACGATCAGCTCAAGAATTCCCGGTTGGAACGGTTGCGGTGACGGGTTGGCGGTGCCCGGTGCGATTGAAAGCCCGTGAAACGCCACGCTATTGTCAATTGAGCCCGCGCAATATTTGGCAGCGGCGGAGAAAACGCAACCGCCTCAGCCGCGAGTTTTTTCCGCAACTGCGAATTGCCGGCGGGACGCCGGCGCTCCCAGGGTTCATGGCCCGGCGCGCACCCTGAGAGTCGTTGATCAAACGCGGAGGAGTCTCGCGCCTGGAGTTTTTTATTCTTGATAGAATTCACGAGTCTGGTTTCATAAAGATATGGGAATAGAGAGGAGTTAACAAATTCACCCGTGCACGACGCCGTGCACAGTCAGTCGTATAACAAGAGTCCGGCATGAATCCGCTTGGGACATTCTGGCTGCGAGTGAAAGAGCGAAGACTTGGATTTGGCTGGGTCGTCGTGACGTGGATGGCGCTCTCGATCGCGGTTGGTGTCAGCATTTGGTTTTACGCCTACAAGATCTCCACGCAGATGAGCATGGAGACATGGGCGAGCTATGCCGGAAAGCTGCAGGCGCGAGTCTGGTTTCAGGAGGGGCGTTACCGACTTTTGGAGCTCACGTCAGACGAGAAGTCGCAGTTCACAGGTAGGACTGAAGGCCCATTCGAGATTTGGACATGGACGCATTACACCAACACGCCATCACTCACGGTGCAGACTGCTGACAAAGAATTTGTAAATGCCTTCAACTCGCGGATGAGGCAGCTTTGGGACGGGCGGCAGAGGGGAGCCGAACCAGACGGTGCAGCGAACGGGAGCCAGCCGGTTCGCCTAGAGACGAATCGAACGTCATCGCCGGCTGGCTCCCGTCGCTGACCTTTGCGTTAGGCAAGATGAACACTATGCGATGCTCAATTATCGTTCTCGTTTTTGCGGCAGTTACACTTACTGCCTCTGCTCAGAGTTCAACAAATTCTGTCAATAAGGGAACCAATTCCATCATTAGGACATCCGCATCGCTCACCACACTACCGTCTGGCAAGCGAGTGAAGATTACCAGCATCGTCCCGATGCACTTTTCGGGCGGAGGCGATGCGATGATATTGAATTGTGAGACCGATATTTCGATTGATGACACGCCAAATTTACGCAAGGAGGCCGGTGAGATTTGGAGCATTTTCCAGAAAGACGTCGAGGGAGCACACATGACGAATGGCGTGATTCGCATTACTCATCCGGAAGACAGCGGATTGGTGACGCATAGCAAAGGCTACGGTTTTGTCTTCGAGAAGCGAGCAGACGGTCAATGGCATTGTCTTCAAGATGAAAAGAAGTAGGTATAATTTCCAGCTGCCTAACAAGTCACTGCAGCGACCGCGGCGGAGCGCATCTGATTATTCGCCGCGATCACGGGTTGTTTCGCAATCAATCGGCGCGTCGCTGAGTTTGGTTCGTTCGGCCAAATGGCATTGCGAGGATTTATATGAAACTTAAACACGCATTTATCAGCGTTGTGATTCTGGGCGTCATGTTTTGGGTCTGTTGGTCAGTTGCATATCAGAATGGGTATTCATGCGGGGCCCGCGATGAGTTTGCCTGCTGGAAGCAACAGCCGATGGCCGCTACTTCCCCTTGGGATGGCATGATCACCGGAAGCCGCTACGTGTGGTTGGGCCCGGGTGGCAAGCCGCTGCCAAAGCCGACCGTCTATATTCGCGATCAGAGTGTGAATAATATTCCATCGAGTGTATTGCCGTGAAATGGCCGAAGGGCTCCAGCGAACGGCGGCGGGCCGTCGCGCCTGCAATCGGCGCACCTCGGGGCCGCCGTCGCTGACCTTGAGTCGTTGCAACATTTCACCACACCACAAATTATGAACAACAATGCGACACGACTACTGGCTACCGCCGCAATCTGGACTGCGACGGCATTGATATTTATATATGGCTTTTTTAACAAGCTAGATATTCGAGGAGAGTTTCCTACATTTATGTTTTGCATTCTTGGCATAGCGATAGCCTTGTCGCCTGCCATCGCAACCAGAGCCATTTGGAATGCGAAGATCGAGGAGTCGCTCAAGGATTACATCCCAAAGGATATTCCGTGGAGACAGGCGTGGGAAGCCGTCGGCTTGGTGGTTGCGGTTTTGATTCTCGCCAGATTATTAGTGAGACTATGACCATGCTGCCTAAGTCGCCGGAGCCAACCGCCGTTGGCGCTGTCAGTTCCGCTGTCGCGGTTCACGTCGAGAGTCGGCGGTGGCTCAGCTTTTTTCTAGGCTGCTTATGAGACTGTCATATCCACTTGCAACTTCGGTCTGTCTGATTCTCGCACTAGCGGGTTGCGCGACCAATAGGGATTTGTCGTCGGTGGGCGCCAAGCTGGAACCCGGGGTTAGAGAGCGTTTAGGTTATCCCGTCAGCACAAATTCTTCATTGGTGATGATGAACGATTTTAAGTGGTGGCCAGAGATGTCGGGTTATTATCTTCCGGCTGGCCTTTACAAGGCAGAGCGTGAGGATGCCAGCGGCGTATTTTTTGAGGCTCCAAATGGGTTCAAGCTGCAATCGCTGACCGCGAACATGGATACTCATGGGGGCATTTATTTGCCGAAGTCAGATACGATTGGCGTGCGTGGCCATGTCTATTTATGGATGCCCGGATTCGGGGGCTGGGAATCGTATCTTTTGCCTGACCATTTCTTTTCGCGGTATGGCAAAACTTGGAAGATTTTACAATCGGAGGGGCAGCCCAACACGCTCCAGCCAACAGCCGATGCGCCTGGACGTTGAGCGATTTATGAAATTTGGTTGTTATTATTTCAGTTCAACCGGCGCTTCCCGGCTGTGGCTGAGCTTTGGGTCGTGATGTAGTAAATGGACAAGTCAGGGCTCTACGCAGCCACTTTGATCGAGGCGGACCGGAAGGGTCAGCCCCCCCGATTGCCAGTTAAAGCGAGACACTTTTGGATTGAATCCTTCTCCGACCGTGTTTAAATACCTGTCAGGAGAGGAATGACAGAAGGGCCAACAAGGGATGAAACTCGAAACCACACCGAATGGCTACGCCAAAATCCAAGATCAACACACACAAGGCGCAACTCGACACATCCGCCGGAACGCGGCTGTGCTGAAAGCCAGCCGCAGCAACTCAATTAAGCCAAGACCGCTGAAACAATCCGCACGTTCTTTTCCAAAGTGCTGCCGCTCGTCTTCGACGCAGCCGCGTTCCGTCCCATGGTGCGGTTACCCCCATACTCACACCGAGCAACCGCGATTCAGATTCTCCTTTTCGTGCCACCTCAAAATCATCACACCCCGTTCATTATCAACGTACTCCAATCCGATTCCACTAATCTATTTCCGGTTATTTGCAGTTTTTTGCAGTTTTTTGCGTGCAAGCCTGTTTGCCACTCGGCAAGGCGCAATCGCACACGATACGCCGAGTTGGCGCCCTAAGTACCTTCACCACCGCAAAACCAATTGACGAAAGCCTATGACGTCGCTACCTTGCCGCCGTGACCTGCAATTTGAATCTGAACCTGCTGCTGAACGCGCTGCTGCTTACCGGCGCGGCCGTCGGGTTCTGATTCGTCCACAAGATTTATCAAACCCCACTGCCAACAACCGGCGGTGGGGTTTTTGTTTTTGGAAATGTAGCGGCGGTCTGTGACCGCCGCCGAAAGAAAACGCGATGAAATTTAATTTACGGCACTCAATTTAATTTGCGGCGGTCACCAACCGCCGCTACAACGAAAGCGAACATGCTCAAAGATCCGTCTAAGAAATACCGTCCGTTCCCGCCGATCAGCTTGCCTGACCGGCAATGGCCGAACCGTGTCCTCTCCCACGCGCCCATCTGGTGCAGCGTGGACTTGCGCGATGGCAACCAGGCGCTCGCCGTCCCCATGAACGTCAGCCAGAAACTTGAGCTGTTCCAAACCCTCGTGAAAGTCGGCTTCAAGGAAATCGAAGTCGGCTTTCCCTCAGCGTCCAACACGGAATTCACCTTCAACCGCCGGCTCATCGAGGAAAACCGCGCGCCCGATGATGTCTGGTTGCAGGTGTTGGTCCAGGCCCGCGAGGATTTGATCGAGCGCACCGTGGAATCGCTCATCGGCGCCAAACGCGCCATCATTCATCTTTACAATTCCACCTCGCCCGCCCAGCGGCGCGTCGTTTTCGGCAAATCGAAGGATGAAATCAAAGCCATCGCGGTGCAGGGCGCAAAATGGGTGAAGGAACGTTTGCCGCGGCTCAAGGGCACTGAGGTCATGCTCCAATATTCGCCGGAAAGTTTCAGCATGACGGAAGTGGAGTATGCCAAGGAAGTCTGCGAGGCAGTCATCGACGTGTGGCAACCGACGCCCCAGCGCAAGATGATCTTGAACTTGCCGGATACCGTCGAGGTCGCCATGCCGAATGTGTACGCGGACCAGATCGAATGGATGTGTCGCAACATAAAAAATCGCGAATCGCTCATCATTAGTTTGCACACGCATAACGACCGTTGCACGGGCGTGGCCGCCACCGAACTCGGTTTGCTCGCGGGCGCGGATCGCGTGGAGGGCACCCTCTTCGGCAATGGCGAACGCACCGGGAATTTGGATGTGGTGACGGTGGCCTTGAATCTTTACATGCACGGCATCGATCCGAAATTGGATTTCGGCGATCTCAACACGCTCATCGATGTTTATGAACGCTGCACCGGCATGACGGTTCCGGCGCGGCAACCATACGCGGGGGAACTCGTCTTCACGGCGTTCAGCGGCTCCCATCAGGATGCTATCAAGAAGGGCCTTTCCGAATGGGAAGGCAACGGCCGCGAGCATTGGGACGTTCCGTATCTCACCATCGATCCGCGGGACATCAGCCGCGAATATCGCGAGGTGATTCGTGTCAATTCGCAGAGCGGCAAAGGAGGCGTGGCGTATCTGCTCGAAACGGAGTTTGGAATTCATTTGCCGAAGGAGATGCAGCGCGAGTTCGGGCCGATTGCGAACGACGAAGTCGATCGTCTCGGCCGCGAAGTGAGCGCCGCGGAGCTCAAGCAGATGTTCTGGCGCGAATATATTGAGCGTCATTCGCCTTGGAAACTCGACAAATTTGAGAGCGAAAGCAAAAACGGCATCGTGAAGGCGAACGCGAAATTGTTGCGTGAAGGCAAACCGATGGAATTTTCCGGCCAGGGCAACGGGCCCTTGGCGGCGCTGGTGCACGGCTTCAGCACGGCCGGTTTGCCGCGCTTTGAAATTGCCGCCTACGCCGAACACGCCTTGAGCTCCGGCGAGGAAGCCGCAGCCATTTCCTATATTCAAATTAAGCATGCCGACGGCAAAACACGCTGGGGCGCTGGCGTGGACACGAATATCGAATTGGCTTCGGTGAAGGCGGTCTTGAGCGCGCTGAATCGATCATGAGTTTTGCGCCTGAAATCAGGATCCGCGCTGGATGTGTTCCAGGTTTTATTAATTGTTTTAATACATAAAGATAAGTTGATTTTCATTTCAGCACAGTTACGATTGAGTTGATTCACTGTGGAGGGCGCTGCCGCATGGCCCTCCTTCCGTCCCGAAGAAAGAGACGAGGACTCGTGCAAAAAGAACGCTCCATGCTGAGCGGGTGGCGGAGAGCAAGGTTGTTCCGAGCATTCACCTTGGTTGAATTGCTGGTGGTGATCGCGATCATTGCGATTCTGGCTGCCCTGATATTACCAGCCCTCGCGCGCAGCAAGGAGACCGCCAAGACAGTTCTTTGCGTCAACAACCTGCACCAACTCGCGGTGGCGGCCATGGTTTACAACGCCGATAATGGGCGGCTTCCGTCCATGTTAGAATGGCTCTATCCGAAATTGAGCGTCGGCACCAATAACCTAACCAAGGGGACATTGTATCCTTACGTGCAATCGAAAACGGCCTATCTTTGCCCTTCCGAATCCGACAAACTCGGGGCGCCACCTATCGACCACAGCTATCAAATCCAATGCCAGGTGTGTCATGCCCACGATGCCACCGCATGTCTGGCGCCAGCCCGCTCGGTTTACTTTCTTGAAGCGACCAACCTCCCCGGGATAGCGATGGGAGTGGCGGCTGGCCTGGCAACTGCCCCCAATCCGCAGACGCTGGCGTTTCGCCATGGAAAACGGGAACCTTTCGTTTTTATGGATATGCACACGGAGAAGTTGACCTACAAGCAATACGTCGGTGCAGCCACCGACCCGAGATTTTGGTTCCCAAATACGGCCACTGGCATGGACGGAAACCCGTAGTCCGGCGGATGGGCCCGCACGGGCAAACTACCCTATCGCTTCTTTCACCAATGGGTGTAGGTTAAATCATGGCTGAAACTGGAAGCAAAGATAAACGGAAGCCGAGCGCGGCTTTCATGAAACCCGTCCAACCGGATGAAAAGCTCGCGGCAATTATTGGGAACGATCCGGTTCCCCGAACCGAGGTGACCCGCAAACTCTGGGATTATATCCGCAGTCACGATCTTCAGGATAAATCGAACAAAACCAAGATCAACGCCGATGACAAACTGAAAGAAGTTTTCGGCGGCCGTGAGCAAGTGACGATGTTTGAAATGACCAAGCTGGTGTTTAAACATGTCAGTTGAGGGCGGAATAAGCGGAATAATTTCCGACTAGCAAATTTGCCGGGACTGGCTACAATCGCCAACCTATGAATTGGCGTTATGGTCTGCTCACTTTTGGACTTGGCGCGGGTTTGATGTGCCATCAGGCGCATGGCCAGCCGTCCGCATCTTCAAACCCGGCCGCGCCGAAGTCGGCCATCGTTTCGCCGCCGGCTCCGACCCCTCCCCCGCAATTCCGTCCTCCGCCGACCCCCGTTGTCCAGCAACCGCCCGTCCGCGCCGGGCTGCCAACGGCGCCGCAACCGGCCTTGGAAAATTTCCTGGCTTTCGATAAAGACGAAAACGCCGTGACCGTGGTGAACGGCACCACGGAAGCGCATTTCGTTTTTAATCTCACGAACATTTCGTCCGCCCCCGTGACAATTGCCTATGTGCAGACTTCCTGCGGTTGCACAGTGGCAAAATTGCCTTCCACGCCCTGGGTGCTGGCGCCGAACGACCATGGGGAAATATCCGCGACGATGCAATTGGCCGGAACACCACCGGGCGAGACGAAGATTAAAACTCTTACCGTGAATAGCGACAAAGGCACCAAGCCGCTTTACGTTAAAGCGACGATTTTACCGGAGCCGGCGCCGATGACGGAGATGGACCGGACCAATAATATGAAGACGGCCACGGCTGATCGGCAAGCGGTGTTCAAGGGCGATTGCATCCGCTGCCACGTGACACCCGCCAAGGACAGCGCCGGCCACGACAAAATGGGCCAGGATCTGTATACCGCGGTTTGCGGGGTGTGCCATGAAGCCGAACATCAGGCCACCTTCGTTCCAAATCTGCATCGACTCGCGGAGCCTACCAGCGCGGAGTTCTGGCGGAACTGGATCACCCACGGCAAACCGGGCTCTTTGATGCCGGCGTTTTCAAAAGTCGAAGGCGGCATTCTCAGCAACGAGCAGATTGAATCGGTCGTGCAATATTTGTCGAGCACGATTCCCTCCCATCCCGCTATTCCAAAGCCTCCGAGCGCGCTGAAAGTTCAATAAAGTTTTTAATAATCCGACTGAGGCCAGCAGAAATGCTGGCCTTTTTTATTGCTTCATTCAGTGCCCATTGAAGCGGGTAATTTTCAGATTTCGGCGACCGTTGACGGCACCTCGACCGCCGCCGTGGAGGAAATGCTTTCGGCGGACGCGCGAACGTCTTTCACGCGCACGCGCGAAGCCAGCCACACGCTGACAACTCCCGCCGCCACCGCGAGCCAGCCCAGCCAGTGAAAATTATCCAGGTGTCCGGACGGCTCTTTCACAACAATCCAGCCGCCGATGCTCGACGCCAGTCCCATCGCGAGGTCCCGGGCGCAGCCGCTTAAACTCATGAACGCGCCGCGACGGGACGCCGGGACAGCGAGGGTCATAATCGCCTGGCCGGGAATAAATCGACCGCTGGCGAACACAAAAAACATGCCGGCCTGAACCATCACCACCCACGGTGGCAGCGGTCCCGATTGAGTGATCCACACAGTCACCGCACAAGCGACCATGACGAGGCATGCGAACACGCGGCGACGGCCAAGGGAATCAGCCAATTTACCCACCACGGGTGCAGTAAACACCGTCAGGACTCCGCCAGTCATATACACCAGAAACAAGTCTTCTTCGGGCAGACCCACGTTGCCCACGAGAAACGGGGAGAGCAAAGGAATGATCGCGAAGTGGCCAATGACCGTTGCGGTCATGAACAACAAGGCGCGCCCGGCGTTCGAGTCGCGCAGCAATTCCGCAAAAGCGCGCTTGGGATCGTCGCCGCGATTCTCCAAATGGCCGCGGACCGGGGGGAGGCGAAAAAAAGCGACCACCCAAATAATGCCCGCCAGGCTGGCGAGCGTGAAAAACGGGGTTTCCCATCGGAACAGTTGAGCGAGTTTCAATCCGAACGGTACGCCAACCGCAGCCGCCGCGGAAAACGCCGTCATAACTATGCCCATTCCCGCCGCACGGCGTTCGGGAGGAACCACGTCGCCAATGATTGACATGATCATGGCGATGGAAAGTCCGCCAAAGGTGCCGCTTAAGGCGCGCCCCATCAGCAAGGTGCTCGCATTCATTGAGAGCCCGCAAGAGAGCGTTCCAAAAATAAATCCACCGTACGCGAACAGCAGAAGTTTTCGGCGATCAAACCGATCGATAAACGGCGCGGCTAAAAGACCGACAATGCCGGAACTGATGGTGTAAGCCGCGACCAGCGCGCTGAGATGTCCGGGCCCGATGTGCAGGTCTCGCATGAGCTGCGGGCCAAGCGGCATCAGGATCATGAAATCCACGATGTGTGTGAATTGCACGGCTGCCAGCAGCAACAAAAGCGAGCGTTCCGAAATCTGTTTCATGGACGTCCGAAAATAATACTTCAGTTTGGGGGACCGTCCAGTCGCGCGCGATTACTACTAATGGCCCAGGCGCTGCGCTTTGCCGAAAATAGATTTGCCGGAGCGGGCTGGCGAAATTTTATCGGGACAAGGAAGGCCACAAAGCTGAACGCGTTTAGCGGGATGAACAATCGTTGAAGCCGGGGTGCGCGAGATTCGTGAAAGTTAAAGTTCATGGTTTCGAAAATTCTATCAACGGACTGGTTTGTATTTTTGGTCGTCGCGAGCGGCCAACTGGTTTGAATGCGCCTTAAGCGTTTGGTCGTCCCAGCCGCCACCCAGGGCCTTAACCAGTTGCACGGAAGCGATGAGACGCTGGCCGGCGAGCTCGGCGTTCGCACGTTCGGATTGCAACGCCTCGCGACTGGCGTCGACCACTTCCAGGTAACTGACAATGCCTGAGCGATATCGCTGGGCGGCCAAATCAGCGGCGCGACGGGCGTTCGTGACCGCGCGTTGCTGCGCCTCGGCTTGCCGATTGAGATAGTGAATGCCCGACAGGCTGTTTTCCACTTCCCCAAAAGCGACCAGCACCCGCTGGCGATAGAGCGCGATGAATTCTTCGCGGGCAGCTTTTGACCTTTGAAGATTGGCGCGATTCCTTCCGCCGGCAAATAGCGGCAACGAAAGACTCGGGCCAAGGGACCACGTGCGGCTGTCCCATTTGAACAAGGAATCCACATCGCCGCTGACGAAGCCGCCGGAACCGGTGAGGGTCAACACCGGAAAAAACGCGGCTTTGGCAATACCGATCCGGGCATTCGCGGAGGCAAGCTGGCGTTCGGCCTCGGCGACATCAGGACGACGTTCCAGCAAGTCAGCGGGCAACCCGGCGGGTATTTCCGGCGGCGGCGGGCCCCAATTATTGGTATTGGCCGTAAGGCTGAACGATGACGGGTTGTTGCCGGTCAAGATAGCGATGGCATTTTCCAATTGCGCACGGCGTTGCGCGAGGGACGCGGCTTCCGCTTCGGTCGTGGCAAGTTCGGTTTCGGCCCGCGCGACGTCCAGGTCACTACCGATGCCCCCATCGAAACGGCTGCGCACGAGTCCGACTTGTTCTTTACGCAAATCAACCGTGCCGGTCACGGTGGCTATTTCCGCATCGAGCGCGCGAATCGAAAAATAATTCTGCGCCACGTCGGCTTGCAGCGTCAGCAGCACGCCATAGAAGCCGGCAAGCGACGCCTGGGCATCGGCGCGTGCGCTTTCGAAACTGCGCCGCACCCGGCCCCACAAATCCACCTCGTAACTCAGGTCCAGCGGCAGGTTGAAGGTGTTGCCGGTGACATTGCCAAAGCTCGGCACTTGGTTCGGGGAAAATCGCTGCCGGGTGAAACTCGGATCAAGATTCAGGTTCGGCAGGAACTCACTGCGCGCCGCTCGCGCCGTGGCCCGCGCCTGGTCCACTCGCGCGACCGCTGCCTTCAGGTCCTGATTCGATTTGAGCGCCTGCGATTCGAGTTCATTCAGTTTTTCATCGCCGAAAATTTCCCACCAATTTCCTTTCGGCACACCGTCAAGCGGCCGCCCCTCTTTCCACGCGCCGAGTTCCACTGCCTTGTAATCAGCGGGAGCTGAATTACTCGGTTGATGATAATCCGGGCCGACCGTTAGCAGCCCCGCCCTTGCCGGCGCAACAGCCAGCAGCAACAGCACGATGGCCGCCGCCGCACCGGCCGAACCGAGCGCGGTCCCCTTGTGCTCCGGGGCGGCCGCGGGTTTGTGTTTGAAACCGAGTTTCATCAGCACCACGTAAAATACCGGTGTGAGGAACAACCCGAAGAGCGTCACGCCAATCATTCCCGAGAACACCGCCACGCCCATGGCCTGCCGCATTTCCGCGCCGGCGCCATGTGATTTCACGAGCGGAAACACACCGGCGATGAACGCGATTGAGGTCATTAGAATCGGCCGCAAGCGCAAACGGCTTGCTTCGATGGCCGCATCCACCGGCGTTTTGCCTTCCTCCTCCTGTTTGTGCCGCGCGAATTCCACGATCAGGATCGCATTTTTGCACGCGAGACCGACCAGCACGATCAAACCGATTTGGGTGAAGATATTGTTGTCGCTGCCCTTCAGCCAAACGCCGGTGATGGCGAATAACAAACACATCGGGACAATGAGAATGATGGCGAGCGGCAACCGGAAGCTCTCGTATTGCGCCGCGAGCACGAGGAACACGAGCAAGAGGCACAACGGATAAACATACACGGCGGTATTGCCGGCCAGAATCCGTTGAAACGTGAGCTCAGTCCAATCCATGGTCATGCCTTTGGGCAGAGTGTCGTTGGCGAGCTTCGTGATGAGCGCCTCGGCCTGGCCCGAACTGTAGCCGGGCGCGGGACCACCATTGATTTCAGCCGCGGGATAACCGTTGTAACGCATCGCGCGGTCGGGTCCGTGCGTTTCGGTGACTTTCACCAGGGTACCGAGCGGGACCATCTGGCCAGCCGCATTCCGCGTCTTGAGCCGGGTGATATCTTCGGGCCGATCACGAAATTGCGCGTCGGCTTGGGCGACCACCTGATACGTGCGCCCAAAACGGTTGAAGTCATTCACGTAGAGCGACCCGAGATTGATCTGCATCGTCTCAAAAAGATTTTGCAGCGGTACGCCCTGCTGTTTCGCCTTCACGCGATCGATATCCGCGTCCAATTGCGGCACGTTGACAGTGAAGGTGGAAAACACGCTGGCGAGGCCGGGCGTTTGATAGCTCTTGCCGATAACCGCCTGAATATTTTGATACAGCGCGTCGTAGCCGAGGTCGGCGCGGTCTTCGACATAGAATTTAAATCCACCAATCGTGCCGAGGCCCTGCACCGGCGGAGGCGGCACGGCGAGAATATACGCGTCCTGGATGGTGCTGAATTTCTGGTTCAACGCGGCGGCAATGGCGGGACCGCTCACGTCCTTGCCTTTGCGCTCGTCGAACGGTTTGAGCGTGAAGAAGACGATGCCGGCATTCGGAGCGATGCTGAAGCCGCTAATGCTCAAGCCAGGGAACGCCACGGCGCTTTCCACGCCCGGTTGTTTCAGGCCCACGTCCGACATATTGCGAATAACGGCTTCGGTGCGATCCAGCGAAGCGCCATCCGGCAATTGCGCGAAGGCGACGAGATATTGTTTATCCTGCGTGGGTACGAAACCGGTGGGCATTTTTTGAAAACTCCAGCCCGTGAGCACCACCAGGCCGCCGTAGACCAGCAGCGCCACGATGCTCTTGCGCAGCACCGAGGCGACCCCGCTGGAATATTTGTCACCCGACCAGGCAAACGCACGATTGAACGGCCGGAAGAACCAGCCCAAGCCGCGCTCCATCAGCCGCGCGAACCAATCCTTCTTCGCGCCGTGTTCCTTAAGGAGCACCGCGCAGAGCGCCGGTGACAGCGTTAGAGAATTGATCGCGGAAATGACCGTGGAGATGGCAATGGTGATGGCGAATTGCTTGTAGAATTGCCCAGTCAAACCGCTGATGAACGCCGTGGGCACAAACACGGCGCACAACACCAACGCGGTCGCGATGATGGGGCTCGTGACTTCACTCATCGCTTTCCTGGAAGCATTCACCGGCGATAGACCGAGCGCGATGTTGCGTTCGACATTTTCGACGACGACGATCGCGTCATCGACCACGATGCCGATGGCTAGCACAAGGCCGAACAGCGACAAGTTATTGATCGAGAATCCGAGCGCCAACATGACGGCAAAGGTGCCGACGAGCGAAACGGGCACGGCCACAAGCGGGATTACGGACGCGCGCCAAGTTTGGAGAAAGACGATCACGACAATCACCACGAGCAGCACCGCTTCGAGCAACGTGTGCACGACGGCTTCAATGGAATGACGCACGAAAACCGTCGGGTCGTACACGACCGAGTAATCCACGCCCTCCGGGAAATTCTTTTTCAGTTCCTCCATTTTTTCCCGGACGTTTTGGGACAGCTCCAACGCATTCGCGCCGGGCGATTGAAAAATCGGGAGCGCGACCGCCGTTTTGTTATTGAGCAGCGACCGCAACGCATAGCTGCTGGCGCTCAATTCAATGCGCGCGACATCTTTGAGCAACGTTTTCTCACCGTCAGGCCCGGTCTTCACAATGATTTGCCCGAATTCCTCGGTCGAGATCAACCGGCCCTTCGCGTTGACCTGCATTTCGAAATTCACCGGCGAACTGACAGGTTGCTGGCCGATGGCGCCCGCCGCCACTTGCACGTTCTGCTCGCGAACCGCCGCCACGACGTCGCTCGCGGTAATATTTCGCGCGGCCAATTTGTCCGGGTTCAGCCAAAGCCGCATGGCGTAATCGCCGGAACCGAAGACTCTCACATCACCCGCGCCCGGAATGCGTGCGAGGACGTCTTTGACCTGCAACGTGGCGTAGTTGCGGAGGTAAACATCGCTATACCGACCGTCGGGCGAAAACAAGTGCACGACCAGTGTCAGGTCAGGCGATTGCTTTTTTGTTGTGACACCCAATCGGCGAACTTCTTCGGGCAACTTCGGCAGCGCTTGCGAAACGCGGTTCTGCACCTGCACCTGCGCCTTGTCCACGTCGGTGCCGAGCTTGAACGTAATGGTCAAACTCATCACGCCGTCGCCGGTCGCCTGGGAGAACATATAAAGCGAATCTTCGACGCCGTTGATCTCCTGTTCCAAAGGGGAAGCGACGGTCTCGGCAATGGTTTTCGGGTTCGCGCCGGGATACGAAGCGGTCACGACGATGGTCGGAGGAACGACCTCGGGATATTCGCTGATCGGCAGCTTGAACATCGAAATCAAGCCCACCAGGAAGATCATCGTCGAGATTACCGCCGCAAAAATCGGGCGGCGGATAAAGAAATTTGAAAAATTCATAAGATTACCTTTTGTATTAGAGACAAAAACTCCTCGTTGGATCTGATCTGGCTATTACGATGGACGTATTTTGTCTCGCTGGCTGCGTCTTACCGTTTCGCCAATGGCAAAGTCTCCTTGCTGGCGACAACCGATTCCGCCTTGACCGGCATGCCGGGACGCACGCGTTGCATTCCGTTTACGACAATGGCTTCCCCGACTTTGAGGCCGGAGCGAATAACCCGCATGCCATCAATCGTAGGTCCAAGCACGACGGATTGATAAGCAACGGTGTTGGTGGGGGTCAGGGCCAGCACATATTTTTGCGCCTGGTCCGTGCCGATGGCTTTTTCCGAAACGAGCAATGCCGCATGTCGCGCGCTCAATGGAACTCGGATGCGCGCGAAAAGCCCGGGCACAATACGCCCGTCATCATTGGAAAATACCGCACGCAGCAAAATGCTGCCAGTGTTCGGATCGAGCTGATTATCGAATGATTCGATGTAGCCGCGGTGCGGGAACTCCTGCTCGTCGCCGAGCTGCAATTCCACCGGGATACGGCCGTCGCCGTTCGTGTCGAGTTTCTTCTGGCTCGCGAGCGCGTTGAACTTAAGTAGCGAATCCTCGTCCATGTCCGCGTAGACATATACGGGATTCACGGAGACGATGGAGGTGAGTTTCGTGGCCGCGCCGGCGATGCCGCTGACGTAATTACCTTCGGTCAGAAACGCACGGCTCACGCGGCCATCGATCGGCGCGCGCACTTCCGTGTAATCCAGGTCGAGCTTGGCGAAATCGCGGGCGGCCTCGGCGGCAAGCAGCGCGGCTTTCGCTTCTTCACAACGCGAGACGCGCGCGTCGCCTTCCTCGGTGGAGATGGCCTTGGTGGCGAGCAATTGCTTGGTGCGATCGGCTTCGCGCTGGGCGTTTTCGAGTTCGACCTTGGCGCGTGCCGCCTGCGCCTGGAGGCGGTCGAAATCGGCTTTGTGCCACCGCGGATCAATTACGAATAACACGTCGCCTTTTTTGACGAGTTGTCCGGATTGAAAACGGACTTCCTGGATGTAACCGGAAACGCGCGGGCGGACTTCGACGGAATCTACGGGCTCGGTGCGGCCGGTGAACTCGTTCCACTCAACAATTTCGCGTTGCTCGACCGGGGCGACCGTCACGGAGGGAGCGGGTGGTTGTTGCTGTGCGGCGCCGTCTTGCCGGCAGCCCACCAAGAGAGCCACGGAGGCTGCCACTGCCAAAATCGGTCCGGAAAAATGAACAAAATTTCTGTAGGTCATAAACTGATTCGGATAAGAGACTTTAGTTATTGATCGGGTTCCCGGAGGGTCAGGCGGCGAGGAGTGGCGCCGTCCGCTGCCGGAGGGATTGCTGGCGTTGATGCCAGCCAGTGACCGCGCGTGCCTTTTCGGTGGCCAGCGTGGGGAAAAACAATTGCGGGAATCCTGTTTGCCAGGCCAGTGCTTCGGCTTCATTCACCGCGAGGTCGAGCACATGTTGATGGTCATCGAGTCGATCTCGGAACTCGGCCATTACCTGTGCTTTAACATTTTCGAGCTGCGCGAGAAGTTTCCGGCATGAAGCCATACAACGACCGCCGAAATTCAATTGAGGATTCATCCCCTTCACGTCTCTATGTTGAATTTTATTAATCATAACGTGTATTCTAGTAGTTGTCTAATTAGTCAAATTTAAGGTTAAAAAAACGATCAAGCGGCCATGGGTTCGGGAGTCTTTACCCCGAGCAATTCAAAGGTGCCGGGAATTGCATCCTTCAGCACTTCCAGTTTGTTCTGAATCCGCGCTTGCGTCTGCAATCCCTGATAATAGACGAAAAGAATCCGGGATTTTGCCACCGGATCCGGCACATTTACCATGCCGGCGGCGTGCGCATCGCGAATGGCCGATTCCAGATATTTCCGTTTGTATTCCAGGATTTCCTGGATCTTCTGCTGGAGCCGATGATCTTCCTGGGTGCAGACTTCTGCGCCAAGAGCGAACAGCGGACAACCCAGCACACAACCGTATTTTTCGCGGATTTCCGCCTGAAAACGATAACCAAACTCGCAATATTTTTGCAGGCGTTCCAGCGGCGGAACGGTGGGCGAAAAAATCGCGTCCAATTCCTTTCGGCGCTGCTGCCAATTTTCTTCCAGGGCAACCACGGCCAACTCCGCCTTTGATTCGAAAAAATAATAAAAACTGCCCTTCTTGACCCCGGCCGTCTCGCAAATCTGGTCGATCGTTGTCGCCCCGTAAGAACCCGTCCATAGGAGTTCTCTCACGGCGCTCATCAATCTTTCTCTGGCATCACTTACGCGGCCCATAAACTTTTCTCGTTTCCGTTGCGAATTGTTTCCCTCACAACGGTAAAAATCTTAACTCTCTTTACTATTTAGTCAACTATAATTTTCAAAATGATTCTTCGGGTGGGGAATCAAACGGGCAAAAAATATTTTTTTTCCTCTCCAAATCGCTCAAAAAAGCCGCAAATTCTCCAAAAACCAACCACTTACGACGTGGGGATGTAATTGCGTTTTGGGGGCGACCCGTGAGAGTGCATCCGCGGGCAGGATACCGGAAGACCGTTGCTAAAACCCTTCTAATTTCCACTTTCATTCGCTTCTTTCTTCTTCTCTCTCCTTTGCCGTGCTGTTTATAGCACGGGTGTCAAATCTGAAGGCGACGCGCGGGTGTGATTCTGAGTGAAGGTCAACTTAACAAGATATTAAGAGATAACGCTCTTAATTTTGAGGCAACAACCCCTCACCCCAACCCTCTCCCCGCTCGGGCGAGGAGAGGGAGACGAAGCTCGCGCAATCAAGTTTTGAGCATCACTTCGAATCGCAACCGCGACGCGACGCTACTCTACTGCAAACAGCGAGGAACCTATTACGAGGCGTTAGGATTTAAGAATATTCCAGTTTTTTCGATCTGACCGACTGTTCACCGCTCGGTTACGATCAAAGGCCGAGTGCTCTCGACGATGGATAGCAGTTCTTTTTGTTCGGTGTTTGGGAGACGGAGCTTATCCAGTGAGGCTTTTAAGTCGCCCATTACGGCATCAAATTCCGGATTTGATATGTGCATCCCGGCGTGGGCGGACTTGATTTCTTTCCCCTCGTAATGAACTGGTCCACCGGCGGCCAAAGTGAGAAATTGCACCATATGCGTCTCCAGTAACTTTATATTTTGCGGATTGGCATCCCACGTTTCTGATTTAGCGCTGTGAAAGGAAAAACCGCCCTGCTTGACGCCTTTCCGATCCCAATTGACGCGGGGATCCTGCAAAGCGCGCGGAGTGAAATCGGCAACGATGTTCGAAATTCCCGCCTCGCCGCCCAGGCGGTCGTACAACGACAGCTTGCCTTCGGCTTGCGCGGCGCGATTGGTTCCATTCACAAAAATGTTGGTGCCGGAGGTTTCCGCTTTTTTAACATCTTTTTCTCCCGCGCCCTCGCCGGTGCCGCTCAGTTGCTCCTCCTTGGCCATGCGCTGGCTGGCGCGCTGGTCGGCCTCACGGCTGCCGGAAGTGAAAAAGTCCGTGTTCTTCGTCTGTGCCTTGCCACCGCCGCAGCCGGCGGCGAACGTCAGGACAGTGGCAACTGAGAGGTGTATTATTAACACCTGATTCAACCAGGTCGTTTTCGGGTGAACTGTTTCCTTCGCTTCCTTCGGGTGCATTTTTGTATTCATAATTGTCGGCTCATCGGGCTTCTTCGGAAGTGGAAATATTGTCCGTGAAATCGGGCGCGCCGAACTGAATCTCGTCGGTGCTCCACGGTTGATTTTCAACGCGCGGGAGATAGGCGCGGATAAAAGCGTTGCGCAGGACGTTCCCGATGGTGGCGAGAATGTCGGTGCTGGTGGCACTCGTTGCGTCGGCGGAAAATGGAATCAGCGTTCCAAACTGGTCGCGCGAACGGTTTTTCAGAATATTGGTGGTGAAGCCCACGAGCGCCTGCCAGAAGAATTGCAGAATATTATCCTCTTTGAGGTCCTGCGTCAGGCTGAGGACTTTTAGGTTTCGGAATAGCGGTTTGACATAACCGGTCATCTGGCCTTCCTTGGAATCGGCTTCAATCACCAGATCAAACCAGCCGCGCTTGAAATCGAATTTCCCGTAAGCGAGCGCGAGGTCGTTGATTTTCGTGACATCCAGCCCAAGCAACCGCAACGCCAGGTGAAACGTGGGCCGGTACGAAAACGGATCGAGAGTCATTTTAAAATCCAATTTCGCCTGGTCCATGGCGACACCGGAGGCCTGGACGGTGGCGACCAGCGGCGTTGTTTCATCGCGGATATTGCCGAGGTCTTGGATTGAGCCGTTCACTTGCGAAAGATAAACGTCCAGGGGCTTCGGCGTTTGATAGGCGCGGAAATGAATCGAACCATCCTGAATCTCCGCGCTGTTGATCTTGAACGGCGAGAGGTCGCGCAACATTTGCAGCCACGGCCCACCGGCGCCGCTCTGCGATTCCTGCTCGGTGGGAGCGTCGACAAAATTGATCTCCGGTTGCTGCATTATCACCCGCGCGACAATCCGGTGGTGCATGAGCGCGTTCCATTGGATCGCGAAGTCAACCTTTTTGGCGGAGAAAAACGGGACGGGAACATTGCCGGTGGTTTTGTTGAGGCGGACGTCGTTAATGGAATAGGCGCCGTGCAG
>Ga0265338_10004147_pt1 | contig 19801 bp, 19 predicted proteins | sample 42126metaG_FD_193579 | JGI IMG/M metagenome (GOLD analysis project Ga0265338, IMG submission 193579) | Rhizosphere microbial communities from Carex aquatilis grown in University of Washington, Seatle, WA, United States - 4-21-26 metaG | ecosystem: Host-associated > Plants > Roots > Rhizosphere...
GACGATGTTTCAGTACGATTTGGGTGGAGCATTTACGAGCCGGCCGATTGATGTGACTCTGGATGAGTTCCGGGGGTGGATTGCGTCGCGTCCTCAGATTTACTCGATCGAGAAGCTGGAGGATTTTTCGGCGCGGCAGCAGAAGCAGAGGTGACTCGCGGTATGAAGATGCTGCCCAATATGAGGATAGGCTGCAAACTTTCTTAACCCGCTTTGCGTCTTGGCGTGAGATTTTAACTTTTCTTTCGCCGGTTCCAGCTTACTTTGCGCGAACGCAAATGGCTCTAAAACTGTTCAACACGCTCTCGCGCTCGATTCAGGAATTTGTGCCACTCGACCCAGCGGGCAAAAAGGTAGGCATGTATTGCTGCGGGCCGACCGTCTATGACTTCGCTCACATCGGCAACTGGCGCACGTTCGTCTTCGGCGACCTCGTCCGCCGTTACCTCGAATTCAAGGGCTACGCCGTCACGCACGTGATGAACATCACCGATGTCGAGGACAAAATCATCAAGCGCGTCCACGAAGGTAAAACATCGCTCCGCGAGTTCACCGGCAAATACGAGACCGCGTTTCTCGAAGATTTGAAGACGTTGAATTGCGTTTTACCGCAGCAAATGCCGCGCGCCACCGAACACATTGGGGAAATCATTGCACTCATCAAAAAACTGGTCGCCCGCGGCATCGCCTACAAGGCCGCTGATGGCTCGGTTTATTTCAGCATCGAGAAATACCAGGGCTGCGGCTGTACTTATGGCCGGTTGTTGAAATTAAATTTTGAAGAAATGCGCGCTGGCGAGCGGGTGCGTAGCGATGAATACGCCAAGGAATCGGTGGCCGACTTCGCGCTTTGGAAAGCGCGCGTGCCGGAAGACGGTGACGTATTCTGGCCCAGCCCATGGGGTGAAGGCCGGCCCGGCTGGCATATCGAGTGCAGCGCCATGAGCCTGAAAATCCTGGGCGACAGCTTTGACCTTCACCTCGGTGGCGAGGATTTGATTTTCCCGCATCACGAGGATGAAATCGCGCAAAGCGAAGGCGCCACCGGCCAGCCATTCGTCAAATACTGGCTCCACGGCGCGCATTTGCTCGTGGAAGGCAAAAAGATGAGCAAATCGCTCGGCAACTTTTTCACGTTGCGCGATCTGCTGGCCAGGGGTTTCAACGGCCGCGAAATCCGCTATCTCCTGCTCACGGCGCATTACCGCGAAACCTTCAATTTCACGCTTGAAGGTCTTGCTGGCGCCAAGACGGCGCTGGCACGAATTGACGAATGCCTTGAAAAATTAAGGGAAATCGCAGGCGAGAAGGTAAAATTTATAGAACAAGGTATTCTCGAAGGAGAAGAATCTCGGTTGGTGCCAGCATTTCGGGCAATGTTGGACGATGATCTAAACATCGCTGGTGCCTGGGGCGTGATTTTTGATTGGGTTCGTGATACCAATCGAAGGCTTAATGAGAGTGCAATCACACCAGAAATGGCCGAAGCAGCAATAAAAGCGTGGACGTTAATTAATAATGTGCTTGGAGTAGCTAACCAAAATCAAACTGAAATTCCCGAAGAAATCTTCGCTTTACTTGAAGCTCGCCAAGCCGCCCGCAAAGCCAAAGATTTCAAAAAATCCGACGCCATCCGCGACGAGCTGAAGGCCAAAGGCTGGGTCATCGAAGACACGCCCAAAGGCCCAAAATTGAAGAGAATATGAAACAACATCGAACATCCAACATCGAACACTCAACATCCAGTTATTCCGGCATTGGATGTTGGAAGTTGGATGTTCAATGTTGGATGTTTTCCATTCACTCATGAAATCTCTTTTCATCACCTTCGAGGGCACTGAAGGCTGCGGCAAGTCCACGCAGATCGAACTGCTCGCCAAAACGCTGCGCGTGCTCGGCTACCGCGTCCACATGTTGCGCGAACCGGGCGGCACGCCCGTGGGCGAGGAAATCCGCCACACGCTCAAGCACAGCAAGGCCAACGTGGCCATGACCCCCGAAACCGAATTGCTGCTGGTAAACGCCAGCCGGGCGCAGCTCGTCCGCGAAATCATCCGACCTGCCCTGTCCGTGGGCGAAGTCGTCCTGTGCGACCGTTTTTATGATTCGACCACGGCCTATCAGGGCTACGGGCGCGGGCTCGACCTGCCGTTGGTGAAAAACGTGATTGATTTTGCCGTCGGCGAAACCCGGCCCGATTTGACCCTGCTGTTGCACGTGCCGCCGGAAGTCAGCGCGGAGCGGCTGCTTTCGCGGCAATCCACCCTGCCCTTCATCCGCGACCGGATGGAGGAAGGAGACAAAAATTTCTTTGCGCGCGTGGCCAGGGGTTACGAGGCCATTGCCGCCGTCGAACCCAATCGTGTGCGCGTGGTGGACGGCACCGGCCCGATGGATGTCGTTTGCGCGAAAATCTGGGAATTCGTGCAGCCCATTCTGCCGCGCGTCGGGCGCTGGTGAACGCGCTTGCTGAATTCCCGGTAACGAATACTTTTACAAAATGATTGAAAACACTTTGAACGAAATTGAGACGAAAATCCGCGGCGCGGATTCCGTCAGCGAAGAGCGCAAACGCGAGTTGCTCCAATTGCTCGGCATATTGAAAGCCGAGGTGGGCAAGCTTTCCAAAACCCATGACGAGCAGGCTCAAAGCATCGCCAACTTCGCACAGCTTTCGGCCCATGAAGCCACGCGCACGCAGCAAAATCCGCAATCGCTCCATCATTCGATTGAGGGGTTGCGGTCATCCGTCGAGGGCATTGAGAAGTCACATCCGCTGCTTGTCCAGATCGTAAATAACATCAGCAACACGCTGTCGAACCTGGGAATCTGAACGCATTTACGATTGATGATTTACGATTTGCGATTTCCCAGGTTGCCGCGGGCCGCTCGAAAATCTTCAATCATAACTCGTAAATCATAAATCACTTAATCCTCCTTCGGCTCCAGTTTCGCAATCGCCGCCATGATTTCGTTGGCGATTTCCTGGTAAATTTCCTTGAGCCGCGCTTTGGAACAATCCTTCGCCTCGGCGCGCAATTTCTCAAACTGCATCGGCTGTCCGTATTTCACGGCAATCGGTTTGGGGCGCGGAAATTGTATATGCCGGCCATAGGCCGCGTAGGTGCCAAACACTCGCACCGGCACGACCGGCGCGATGGATTTGACCACGACCAGCCCGATGCCCGAACGCGCGGGCTGCAGATTGCCATCGCGCGTCCGCGTGCCTTCGGGGAATAAAATGATGCCGCCGCCGGCGAGCAGCCGGTCGAGAATGGCCCTCAAACCCGCGGCGCCGCCGCCGTCGCGGTCCACCGGCACGGCATTCCACGAACGCAGGAGCGCGCCGATGCCGGGAAACCGGAACAGGCTTTCGCGGGCGAGATAATTGATGCCGCGTTTCAATCCCGCGCCCACCAGGGGCGGATCGAGAAAGCTCGCGTGATTGGACGCGAGAATGACCGCGCCGGTTTCAGGCACGCGCTCCGGATTGAAGACCCGGCAGCGAAAATACGTCGCATACCACGCGCGAAAAAAAGTCCAGCCGAGGCGATAGGAAAGATTCATTTTTCGGCCAGCCGTTTCCTCACGTCCGAGAGGATGAGTCCGCTCGTCTGTTCGGACGACAGGTTGGAATTATTGATGACCTTGGCCCCCAGCGGGACCATCAGCGGCGCGACGGCGCGCTGGCTGTCGCGTTGATCGCGCGCGGCCAGGTTTTCACGGACGCCGTCGGCGGCGCGGCGGCGCGACCGTTCCTCCAGTTTGGCATCGAGATAAAATTTGAAATCCGTTTCCGGAAAAACATTCGTGCCGATGTCGCGGCCTTCCATGACAAGATTTCCGAATTGCATGCACTCGCGCTGGCGTTTGACCATCCAGTCCCGCACTTTCGGAACGGCGGCAACGTGCGGCACCGCGGCGCTCACCTCGTCGGTGCGAATTTCCTGCTCGGGAAAATAGCCGTCCACGAACAGGCGCGCGGCGCGCAAACCACCGGTTTCCACACAGCGCAGGACGGCTTTCCATTTGCGGCACGCGGCGGCGACCGTTCTGGCGTCCTGCACGTCAATCCGGTTTTTCAGGCAATACCATGCCAGCGTGCGGTACATCGCGCCTGTGTCCACATAAACGCAATCAAGCGCCTTCGCGACCAGCCTGGCGTTCGTGCTCTTGCCGCTGGCACTGGTTCCGTCAATCGCGATGATTATGTGTTTCAAATTCATGTTCGTAGCTGCGCTTCGGCAGAACGCGGCAAATATCTTTATTTTTATCAAGCGGCACTCTACCGAGATGCCGCTACGAGTCAGTCGGCAAACAATTCCTCAACCGCCAGCTTCCGTCCCGTCTTCACATCCAAAATCTCCACCCCCAAACCTTTCGGCGGTTTCTCGGCGAGTTTCTGGAAAAAATTCGGAAACGTCTTTTTCACACAGGCCGGGTTCCTGATTTTGATGCCCGGCACCTTCAATCCCAGGGTCGCAAAACACATCGCCATGCGGTGATCGTTGTAGGTCTCAATCTCCGCGCCGTGCAAGGGCGACGGATAAACCGTCAACTGTTCGCCTTCCTCGACAACTTTCGCGCCGCACCGGGTCAATTCCGTGTACACGGCGGTAACCCGGTCACATTCCTGAACGCGAAGGTGGCTGAGGTCGGTAAATTTCACCGGATGACCCGCCAAAGGCGCGGTCACCATCAGCGTCATGATGCTGTCGCCCAGGTCGGCTTCCCGCGAAACCGTTTCCGGCAGAACCCGGTAATTTGAAAAATTCGTGTCAATTTGAAAACCCGCCCCGATCACCGGCCAGCGCACCACGGTGACGGGGAATGGCTCATTTTGAGCGGGATCGGAAGCCAGCCACCCGGCGGCCAGGAAATAACTGCCGCTGGAGGAATCGGGATCAACGGGGTAAACGCCACCCTTCATTCCGCGTTCCGGATGCCGGCTGTACTTCCGACTCCAGAAAAAATACGAACACATCTCGCGGGTCATATAAACATACGGAGATTCCTCCATGTTTTCGCCAACCATATCGACCTGCCAGCCGGCCACCAGCGAACACATCAGCAACGCGCTGGCAAACTGCGAACTTTCATCGAGGCTCACCTGGCATTGGCCGGGGCGCGGACCCGTCCCGTAAATGACGGCGGGCAGCCGGTCGTTCGGCGAATCCACGCGGTACCCCAGTTGCCGCAAGGCTTGAAACAATGCCGCCTGCGGCCGCTCGTGCATGCGGGGCACGCCGCTCAAACGATAAACGCCGTTTCCCAGGCAGACGAACGCCGCCAGAAACCGCGCCGCCGTTCCCGAGTTGCCCACAAACAATTCCAGGGGCTTTTCCGCCGTCCCGGCGTTCGAAATCTTTCCGCCGCGGCCTCCCACCGTGATGGTGCGGTTGCAAAACTCCTCCGGATCGGGCGCAACATTCACCACGAAACCAAGCTGCCGCAGACACTCCACCATGATTTGCGTGTCTTCGCTCCAGAGCGCGCTCGCCAGCGTGACCTCGCCGTCCGCCAACGCGGCCAGGATGAGCGCGCGGTTGGTAATGCTCTTCGAACCGGGCACGGTGACTTCCGCGCGCACCGGCTGGCCAAGCGGGATGATTTCTATGAGGTCGGGCAGCACGCTAGTTTTGAGTTTTGAGTTTTGAGTTTTGAACTGCGGGATTTTCGGCAGTCGTTTTGACTATTGAAGTCAAAATCCGAATTAACTCGTCAATGTTCCTGAGTGCCGGATTCAACTCAATTTTTGCAAGACGGGATTCTTGTAGCAGAGCAAGCCAATAACGGGTTTCCCGAGCTTCCTTGGATGCGATAGCCATTTTAGCAAGAAAATCCTTCCGACTTTGACCAGCAAGCGCTTCTTCAACATTTTCGCCAATACTTGTACCGCTTCGCAGTAATTGCTTCGACAAAACATACTCGTGCCCATCTCGAAGCTTTTTAAAAAGCTCAATGGTTTCCAAAGCAAATACAAAGCTTTTTTCACGAATCACACTTCTGGCCATATCTCAAAACTAAAAATTTAGAATTCAAAACTTTTCATTATTCCGGCGACGGTGAGGCGCAGCCTGCGCACCAACGATCGCGACGGGTTTTGGCCATTTCAAAAAAACGGGTGATGGCTTTCGCATCAGCCCTGGCCAGGGCACGCTGGAATTTCTTCAAATCAGAAACGAAATCCCCCAACGCCCGTCCGAGATTCCTGCGGTTTGCCAGCGCGATGTCGCGCCACATTTCCGGCGAACCGGACGCGATGCGCGTGGTGTCCCGAAAACCGTTGGCGCAAAGCGCGGCCTGGCGACGGGGACGCGCCGGATCCAAAATATGGCCGGCCAGGCCCGCCGCGACGACGTGCGGCAGATGACTGGACCGGCTCACCAGCAAATCGTGGTGTTCGGGCGCCAGCCGCAACGTGCGCGCGCCCAGCGACTTCCAAAACTGTTCCACCTTGCGAACCGACGCCGGATTGGATTTTCCGGTCGGGGTGACGACACAAATGGCGTTCAAGAACAAATCCGCGCTGGCGGCGCCCACGCCGTTTTTTTCCGCCCCGGCCATGGGATGGCTGCCAACAAAATGCGCGCCGGCTTTGGCGATGAGCGATTCCAGTTCGCGCACAACACTGGCTTTCACGCTGCCCACGTCGGTGACAATCGCCCCGCGTTTCAATGCCGGAAGCAATTGCCGGACGCGCGGACGCATTTGCGCCAGCGGCGTGCACAGAATCACCAGGTCGGCGTCCCAGACCGCGGCGAGCAAATCGGTGGTGGCAAAATCCACGGCACCCGCCTTTTCGCAGTCCTTCAGGCTGGCGTTGCGCCGGACGAAGCCGGCCACTCCGCCGGCGGAAGCGAGTCTCCGGCGTTTCACGGCCAGCCCGATGGAACCACCGAGCAGGCCAACGCCGATGATGGTGATTTTCCGAAGACGCACGCCGTAGTTTCAAGCTTCAAGTCCCAAGTTTCAAGCTTGTTCCTTGACGGGCGGATTGGTAACAGGCGTCCATCACCCGTTGAGTTTGCAGCGCCCACATCGGCCAGGCCTCATTCAACCTGCCGGAAAAGACCTGGTTGGCAAAGTTGCGGAACATGACGGTGTTCTGCGCGGCCGCGTGGCCCAGCTCGGCCGGGTCGGAACCCGGCGCCGGCACTTGAGTGCCGGCGGCAGCCGGGACGCGCATCTCCATCCGGTTGACTTCAAAAACCGGTTCGCGCCCGTTGAAGGGATGGACGAAATCGGGCATCCGCAGCCAGCCGTCCCGGCCGCTGACGAAAACCCATTGCTGCGGCGCGGCGAGAAACGAACAGTAAAATCCCGCCGAAACACCGCCGTCAAAAACAAGTTCGGCGGAGAAGTCCGTGGGCGCGGCCACACGCCCGCCCGCCGGTTCGGATTGCGAGAGAATCCGGCCCGTGACCGTGTGCGGCAGCTGCCATTTCAGCGCCCAAAGCGTGAACCGGATGCAATACCAGCCCAGATCGCCCAGACAACCGGCCGGCTCCAGCCGCCCGTCCACGCGGATGTTGCCGTCGGAAAATCCGCCGGTGCCGAGGAAACTGAACGCCGACGAAATCCGCCGCAGCGGGCCGGTGCTTTTGCCATCATCCAGAACCTCGCGGACCCGCGCCAGGCGCAGGTTGTGCATGAACATGACGCCATCCATGAATTGCACCCGGTTTTTTGCACAGGCGTCCGTCATCTCCTGCACGTCGGCGAAACTGACGCCGCACGGCTTTTCACAAACGACGTGTTTGCCCGCCGCCGCCGCGCGCAAAACCCATTCCTTGCGCAATCCGGTCGGAAGCGGAATGTAAACGGCGTCCACGTCCTTCGACGCAAGCAGTTCCTCGTAACTGCCAAGCGCGGCGGGTGCGGCGGCGAACGGAAACTCGCGCTGGCATTCGCGGATGAATTCCCGGCTGCGCCCCGCATCACGACTGGCCACGGCGGCAACAATGGCGTTGCCGGAATTTAAGATCGCCTTCCAGTTTTGGCGGCCGATGTTGGCCGTGCTCACGATTCCAAACCGCAATGGTTGCATAAATTCTCCTCTTTGCAGGAGACGACGCAAGGAGTCCCGGACTTCCATTCAGATCAAGTCTCGTTGCCTCGACTCCTACAGGCTTCCCGCACCCGTTCCAAAATCACGTCCGCCAGATGCGGTTCACTGCCGACGGCGGACGCGTACCAGACCAGTTTGCCGTTTTTTTCGGTCGGGTTGCGCCAGACCGGCTGGCCGGCGGCAAGCCGTTGCTGAACGGCTGGTTTCGCTTCGCCCAGCAAAACCGGAATGTCTTCCCGCGTGTGCAGGCCGTCGCTGATGAAAAACGGCACCACGACCAGATGCTTCGTCTGCGCGAGCCGGTAGCATTCGGAAATGCGCGGGCTTTCTTCAAGAAAAATCGCGTGAACGCCGCCATAAAGGTTCAGAGCGCGAATCAAGGCCGCCTGCCGGTCCATCGGCTGGCGTGAATTTTCACTCTTCTCCGTGCCATGCCCGGCAATGAACAGCGTGACCTCCCCCGGCCGCGGCGCGCGCGGGAATGGAAATTTTTCCACGATTTCCCGGGCGCGCGACAGAATCACGCCCGTCATGCTGTCGTGCGAACCAACGGGACGGCAATAAAACAGTTCTGAATTTTGAGTTTTAAGTTTTAAGTTTTCGGAAAAGCCAAGCTCGCGCGGGATGACTTCACTGGCAAAATAGCCTTCGCTGATGAAAAGCGGCGCGATGAACACGCGCGGCGCGGAAAGGTCCGCCAAAACCTTTTTGATTTGTGGCTCCTGTTTCCAGAACGCCTCGCGGACGTCGGCGAATATTTTCCGGCGGCGCAGTTCCGCCGCGTGCTGGCGGACCGGCGCGGCGGAATCGGCATTTTGCTCCGTGCCGTGGCCCAGCACCACAAGCGTAGCATCGCTGAATTCATCACCGTTCACGCGAAAGGGTTAGCCCAGGAACGCGCTGTTCGCAAGTTGGCCGTCTGTGAAAAAAGACTTTTTGATTGAAACCTTTTTATTTTTTGAACATCTTAAGTTCAAATTGTCCGGGAAATAAGAAAACAATGAAAACCAAGACTTGGATCAAACTCACCGTTTTACTGGCCGTTCCGATGGGATTGGCCCTGGCTGCGGCCGCCCCGGCCGGCGAACTGCCGCCAGCCGCCACCAAACAAGGTGTGACTTACGCGGGAGACATCAAACTCATTTTGGACAACTCATGCGCCAAGTGCCACAGCGGCGAAAAACCCAAGGGCCATTTGAAGCTCGACAGCCTCGACGGCGCGCTTAAAGGCGGCAAGGACGGCAAGGTCATCCTCGCCGGCAACAGCGCCAAAAGCATGCTCATTCAGGCGGTCGCGCACCTGAGCAAAGACGATCAGGATTGGATGCCGCCGCTGCACAACAAGGCGAACATCGGCCCGCTCGCGCCGGAGCAAATCGGTTTGCTCCGCGCGTGGATTGATCAGGGCGCAAAATAATTTTTTATCTTAATTTTTATTGGGAGGGACGCCGTGTCGGCGTCCCTTTTGTTTTGGCGAATCAGTCAGGGACGGCGGCACGCCGTCCCTCCCACATTACAACGGCGCGCGCTTTTGTTCGCGCAACTTTTGCTGCTGGCGCAGCAATTCATTTTGTTCCCCTTCGGAAATTCCCGGCTGGCTGATTTTTTGGGTGAGCGCGGCGATTTGCCGGTCCAAAAACTGATTCCGCAACTTCAGTACGACATCACCCAGCTGCTGTTCAGGATTGGGAATCTTCCGGTCCTCGGCCACAGCTTCGGTAACCAGACTGCACATCTCCGGCGTTTCACATTCAGCCAAAAAAACGGCGGGGCTTTTCCAGGTTTCATTCGTTTGCGCCGCGAGCCGTTGCGTGACAATTTGTCGCGCGAGCGGATGAGAAATCCAGTTCACCTGCAGATGCAACGCCGCCCAAGCCACCAAATCGTCCTGCAACAACAGCAGCTTCAACAGATGAAACTCATGCGGCGAAGGCGGGTTCGGCGTTTCCATTTCATTTGCCGTTGACTCTTCGTCGTCTGGAGTCCGGGCAGCGGACTGGGGATTGTGGACTTTTGCAAATTCAGCCCGCATGGCTTCGGGTGAAACGCCAAGCCTGAGCGCGGTTTTCTGCGCGTAGGTGTCAATCAACACGGTGTTGCCGGTCTTATGGACGGCCTCGGCCATGCCGCGCAATACGGTGTTCCGGCCCTTGTCGCTGTTCGTGTCATTCTGTGCGCAAAGCCGGTTCAAGTAGTAATCAAAAAATCCCCCGGCGTTTTCCACCAGCTTGCGGAAGGCCTCCCCGCCATTGGCCTTGATGAAGCTGTCCGGGTCGTGCGGCGCGGGCACGACGGCGACGCGCACGGCGAGGCCGGACGCGAGCAAATGGTCGAGCGACCGCACGGCGGCATTCTGGCCGGCTTCGTCCGAATCGAAACAAAGCACAACCTCATCCACGTAACGCTTGAGAATGCGCGCCTGCTGGTCGGTAAAGGCGGTGCCCTGCGGCGCGACGACGTTTTGCACGCCGCCCATGAAGCAGGCGATCAAATCAAGCTGGCCTTCGCACACGACGGCGAACCCGGCATCGAGGAGAGCACGTTTGGATTTATCGAGGCCGAAGAAAACCTTGCTCTTGGTAAAAATGGGTGTTTCGGGCGAATTAACGTATTTGGCGGTTTTTTCATCGCCGGACAAAACCCGGCCGCTGAAACCAACCACCCGGCCCTGCTCGTCGCAAATCGGAAACATCAGCCGGCCGCGAAAGCGATCGTAATAATTTCGGGTCTTGGAACCGGGGTCTGGTGTCTGGGAAATGGCATCTGGGGTGTCGGTGTTCGGAGTTCGGGACTCGGATCTCGGAATAATCAGCCCGGCTTTCTCAACCAGCGGCAGTTCGTGGCCTTTGCTTTTGGCCCAATTGACCGTGTCATCCCACAAATCCGGCGCGGCGCCCAGGCGGAAGAGTTTCACGGCTTCCGGCGGGACCCCGCGTCTGGCCAGATAATCGCGCGCGGTTTGCCCGGCCGCGTCGTTAAGCAGACAATTTTGCCAGCGTTGCGCAATCTGCTCGTGAATCTGGAGGAGTTGATCCTTGAGATGATGCGACTGCCGTTCGCCGGGACCCTGGTCGAATTCGAGCGGAATCTTCGCGCGGTCGGCGAGACGGCGCACCGCATCCAGGAAACCGATGTTTTCATATTCCCGGACGAAGGTGAAAACGTCGCCGCCCTTGTGGCAGCCGAAACAATGAAAAATCTGCCGGTGCGGATTGACGTTGAAACTCGGGGTTTTCTCCTTGTGAAAGGGGCAGAGGGCGACGAAGTTCGCGCCCGCCTTTTTCAACGGCAGACACGAGCCAATGACATCCACAATGTCACTGGCGGCGCGAACGCGTTCAAGGATTGCGGGAGGAATCGTGCCGGCCATGCTCGTTCAGCGTCTGTATCCGCGCGCCCGCGGCGGCCGGTTAATTGGCCGGCCCTTTTTGCACAGGCTGACCGACGCCCGGCAGGGCGGGTTTGATCAGCAGCACACCCAGATATTTTTTAATGTACGGTCCGGTAAATGATTTTTTAAAAACAGCGTCCTGCACGTTGTATAAATTGGGGAAAAAGCGCGAGCCCAGCAATTCCTGCTGGTAGTTGTTGCTGGCCTCGATTTGTGCCGACGTGTATTGGCGCGCGTTCAGAAAGGCCAGTGCGAAAATCAAAATGCAGGCGAACCGAACCAGGCCGGAAAGCATGCCAAGGTAGTACTCGGCTCCGCCAAACAGGTTGCTGCCGAACAGCCGTGAACTCAAAAGGCGTTTGAACACCGAAAAAACAATAAAAATGCCCAGCGCCAGAACCACATATCCCAGAAGATTGCCTGTCAGCGTGTCCAAGCTCCCCAATTTGACGAGCAACGGGGACACCATTGAATAAAACAGTCCGCAGACCAAAACCAGTGCGAGCCATTGAAACAGCGGCAGGATTTCCTTCGACATGCCGTTATGGCGGCCGCGAAAGATGCCAATTCCCAGCACCAGCAAGACCACGACGTCAAACCAGTTTACCGGCAAACTGTTCGACGTCAGCGATTTCATGATATCGGCAAACATAGTATTGAAATTAAGGTCTACAGCCACACATTCCAGCAAAATCCGTTCCATGCTTCAGGGTGGATTCGACGAAAGCCAGAATTGTATGTCGGCGGCCTGCGAATTGCGCGGATCCAGTTGCAGCACCCTCAAATACTGCGCCCGCGCCTGTGGAAAATCATACAGTTGCCGCGCGTAAAGATTGCCAAGCGCCAGGTGCGCGCGGACGTCATCCGGGTTCGACGCGAGAATTTGCTTCAATTCGTTCACGGCGTCGTCCACATAACCGGCCGCTTTGAGCGCCAGGGAGAAATTATAACGTGTGTCCGCCGAATCCGGCCGGATCGCGAGCGCCAGCTCGTAAGCGGGCAGCGACTGGGCGAAATCCCCCAGGCGGTAGGCCATCACGCCGCAATCATACTGCGCTTCAAACCAGCCGGGGTCCAACCGCGCCGCCTCGCGATACGAGTCCAGCGCTTCCAGGTACTGTTTGTCCCGCTCGAATTGCTGCGCCTGCCCAAACGCGCGCCCCGCCAACGGCCGGTTGCCCGGCCGGGGTTGGGACGGTGAAACATATAAATATCGCGGAAACGACGACGGCGCGGGCTGAACCAGACGAACCGGTTTTGTCTGGGTATGCATGGGCGTGCCGAACGCTGTCAGGTTGTTGGCGCCCGGCGCCGGGGGCGGTTTCGCCTGATTATTGTTCGAATACGGTGGCGCCAATTGCGTCACTTTGGGTTCCGGCGACGCGGTCCGAAACCAGTTCAAGGGATTGAACTGGCGCAAAGAACCCGGTTTCCCATTTGCCTGCCTCTGCGAAGCCTCCGCGTAGCTGAACGAATTCGGCGTCCCCCCGCTGGCGGATGACATCTGGTCCGGGACAGCTTCCGGCTCCGATTCGCGCGACGAATTTGGATTGGGGCGGGTGGCCGTCTGGGTTCGCAGTGCGGTTGAAACAGGCTGGCGGTTCGGCTGCGGCGGATTGGCGGCCCCGTTCGCCTCCTGTTCCAAATCACTGGCGATGGCGTTTACCTGGTCCCAATCCGCCCGGCGCGGGGTCAGCGCGAGATACGCGCGGTAATTTTGCAAGGCGAGCGCGTTATCGTGCAAATACTGCCGCGCCACCGTCGCCAGGTTCAACCACGCCGGCGCGTAATCAGGCTGTGCCTGCGTTGCGGCGGTAAAAAACCGCGCCGCTTCGCGCGGACGGCCCCGCTGAATTTGAGCGAGACCGAGACCGTTCAAAGCCCCGGCATCATTGGTATTGATGGCCAGCGCGCTACCGAAACTTTTTTCCGCCGCCGCGAGATCGCGCAGGTGCAGTTGGGCAACCCCCAGCCTGGTCCAGCCCTCCGGTTCCTTGCTCCGACGGAGCACATAAGCGGTGAACTCGGTCTTGGCCATGTCCGGCTTGTTTTGCTCCAGCCACAAACAGCCCAGATTGTAATGCGCTTCCACCAAATCACGGTCCAAAGTCAGGGCGCGCTGATAGGCCAGCGCGGCGTCGGCGGGATGACCGGCGTGTTGACAGGCAACGCCGAGGTAATTCCATGCCTGCGCGTTGGTGGACATCAACGATGTCGCCGACTTCAATTCCACGACTGCATCGGAATAATCGCCGCGATCCAGGAGTTTTTTGCCTTTCAGCAACGCGCGCGGCCCCGGTGGCCCGCAGCCGGCCATAAAAACGGCCAGCACCAGAAAAATGATTACGCCGCGGCGGGTCATGTTTTTTGTGGCCAGCATCGGCGCTGGTGGTAGCATCCACGCCTTGACGTGTCAAGAAACGCACTGACCCAATTTATTCAAGTGGTTTGCCGGCTGATGGCGGCAGGCACCCTCTGCTTCCCCTGCCGGCAGGGTCAAGCCGCTGATTTGCCGCTGCGCCAGACCACCGGGGTGCGCGCACACGTGCTCATGGTTGAAACCCCAAACGCCACCTACCAGTACCAGCCGGAAACCGCCCATATCCAGGCCATGGTCAATCGCGGCCTCACCAATTTCACGGGCCAGACGACCGTTGCCGGGGCATGGCGCAGCCTCATTTCAACGCAGGACGTCGTCGGCATCAAGGTGTATTCCGCCGCCGGGCCGATCAGCGGCACCCGCCCCGCCGTCGTCGCGGCGGTCATTCACGGGTTGCTCGACGCGGGCCTGCCCCCGGAACACGTCATTATTTGGGACCGGCACGCCGATGATTTGCGTGCCGCCGGATTTTTCAAACTGGCCGACCAGCTCGGCGTGCGCGCCGCCGGCGGCGCGGACGGAGGTTACGACCCGACCAACTTTTATCTGCCCGGCACGCCGATCATCGGCCAGCTCGTTTGGGGCGATCTTGAATTTGGAGAAAAAGGGCCGGAGGTTGGCAAAAAATCCTTCGTTTCCAGGTTTCTCAGCCACCGCATCACCAAAATCATCAGCATCGCACCGCTGCTCAATCAGGACGCCGTCGGAGTTTGCGGCCACCTTTACGGCCTGGCGATGGGCAGCGTGGACAACACCATGCGGTTTGAGAACAACCCCGAACGGCTCGCCGTTGCCGTGCCGGAAATCTACGCGCTGCCCGCGCTCGGCGATCGCGTCGTGCTCAACCTCACCGACGCGCTTATCGGCCAGTATGAAGGCGGCGAGAAGGGATTGTTGCAGTATTCGACGGTGCTGAATCAACTTTGGTTCAGCCGCGATCCCGTCGCGCTCGACACGCTCGCTGTCAGGGAACTCGACCGCGAACGCCGGGTTATCAATGCGCCGGGCTTCAAACCCAACCCGGAACTTTACGCCAACGCCGCCCTGCTCCAACTGGGCGTGAACGACCCCGCCCGAATCCAGGTGGAGAAGTTGCGTTGACAAATAATCGGGCCCGGGGGAAAACCATTGTCCATGATTCCCGCTTCCCGGTAGTGTCCTGATTTGGTTGTAGGGCACGACGTAAGGAGTGCTGGCCCAAACGACTCGTCCCCTCGTCGCCTACAAATTAGGGGACTTGCCGAGTTGAAGCGTGAAGGTTTCCATCTCGTGCCGATCGAACAGGCGGATTACCTGATGGCCTGCACGATGGAAGATGAATTGGTGGAAGACCAGCAACACCAGATAACCACCCCCATGCCGGTGGCGCCACCGCAAACGACGGGGCCAACCCTGACCCAGCCGCAAGGGCAAATGTCCACCTTTCCCGCACCCAGCGTTTCGAAACCCGTCGTGTTCCGCAACCGGGGCATTCAATTGTTTCTTTATAACAATCCCAAAACCCATCCGGGCAGCTTCCAAATTGTCTGGCAGGGATACATCGCCGCCGGACAAACCGCTTCGGCTGAACGTGAAACGGCCCTGATCAAAACGTTGCTGGGCCATCTGGGACAGGAACAACACGGGCAGGCTAACCTGACCCCATAACGACGCAGGGCAGTCTGGCGGGCTGCCGGCGATCCCTTTGACCAAAACGCAAAGGACGCTCCGCCGGAGCTTTTGAAACCCTCAGCCCTCGTTTTTTGGCTCTCCGCCATCCAATCACATTGTCGGCACTGCAATCAAATCCGCGTGAAAAGTTTTGATGGCGTTCAGCATGAATTGAATGGCGACCGACGCCAGCAGTAATCCCATGATGCGGGTGGCGATGCTCATCGCAATCGGGTTCAACCACCGGCTGCCGCGGGCGGCGATTCTCAAAATAAGATAGCTCGCCAGTGCGACCACCAGGATGCCGCCGTAAAGCGCGACATGTTGGGGGAAATCCTTTGCCTCGTTTTGAAGCAGAATCGTTGTCGAAATTGCTCCCGGTCCCGCCAGCATGGGAATGGCCAGGGGCGTCACGGCGATGTCCGTCTTTTCGATGCCAGCCTTCGTTTCTTCATGGGTTTCCATGACGCGCGAGCGTTGGGCACGCAACATGTCCAGCGCCACGAGCAGCAGCACGATGCTCGCGGCGATTTCAAAGGCCGGCATGGTGATGCCCATGACCCTGAAAATCAATTGTCCGGCCACGGAAAAAGCCAGCAGGACGCCCGCTGTCACACAACAAGCCAGCCGCGCCGTGCGAATGCGCTGTTCCGGCGTGTCATTTGGCGTCATGGCCAGAAACGCCGGCACGGTGGCCAGCGGATCCACAATCACAAACAGCGACCCGACCGCCAGCAGAATGTATTCGGACAAACCCACGCGCGTGGAATTAGGAGCAGATTGAAGCGAAAGTCAAACGAGGAAATATTGAACCGCCAGGGCGCGGAGAATTTCTTGTCGCGTCGTAACGCCGTGAAGACGCAAACCGCGACCGACACGAAATACGCGAACTCCATTCAACGCCAAGGTGCAGAGGCGTCGGGCAGAGAAGTTTCTACAGATGGAAACCAAGAAAGCGTCCGTTGCCCGGTCAACCGCGCTGGCGGGTCGCTTCGTACAGAAAAATCCCCGTGGCGACGGCCACGTTCAGTGAATTCATGTGACTCGGCATCGGGATTTCCACCATGTCGTCGCACGCCGCCAGCACGGCAGTTGTGAGGCCCGGTCCTTCCGCGCCAAACACCAGGCAGCAGTCGCCCCGCAAATCCACGGCGGTCAGTTTTTTTGCCCCGGGCCGCGGATGCGCCGCCAGACATCGCACGCCCCGCGCCCGGAGCAACATCAGTTTTTTCACCAGATTGTCCACGTGCACCAGCGGTTGCTCGAAGGTGGTGCCCATGGAACCGGACACCGCGCGGCGCTGGAATGGACTGCCACACGTCTCGCCCACAATCAGAAAATGCGCGCCAAAAGCCGCGCAATTCCGGACCACCGCGCCCAGATTTTCCGCGCTGGCAATGCCCTCCACAGCCGCCAGCAGCAATGGACGCGGGGAATTTTTCAGGAGCGTTTCAAAATCCGGTTGCGGCGGGATTTTGGCCACGGCCAGTGCGCCCTGATGCAACTGGTAGCCGGTGATGGTTTCCAGCAGCTTCCGTTCACCGACATAGACGCAAATCTCTGCTTCCGGCCGGGCGCGCAGCAGCGGTTCGAGCTGTTCCAGCCACGCGGGCGTGAGCAGCGCGGACACGACGGTGTACCGGCTGGCCAGCAGCCGTTTGACTACTTTTATATTGGTGGCCACCAGCACGCCGGCCCGCTCGTGTTCCTCGACACGGCGGAGGGTGCAATACAGCGCCAGTTCCGGCACGTCGAGAGATTGAACCGGTTGGATGTGCAAAATTGCCACGCCGGAATTAAAGCGCGCAACCGCAGCAATGAAAAGCGCGGAGAACGTCTATTGGGCCGCGTGCGAGCCGTCGCAGAAAGGTTTGTTGTTCGACACGCCGCAGCGACACAGGGTCACCCGATTCCGAACTTCATAGGCCTTGCCATCGGCGGAAATCACCGGGATGCCGCCGCGTACCCAGATCGGACCACTGACTTTCTTGTCGGTGTCCTCGATCAACCCGAGCGATGGTTCAAATTTCGGTTCGATGGGTTTGCCTGTCTTTTTATCCCATACCACCAACCGGCCGGCCGGACAATGCGCAGCCTCAGATTCCGCCAGTCGCCGGGCTTCCGGGTCGTCCGAGGCCGGAACCAGGTTCCAAATCCGCCCTTTCGGGTCGCAGAAACGGGCAAAGGCGCAAAGGCTGTCCGCGTCGGTGAGCCGCAGGGCCGGTCCATCAATGGTCTCGGCCTGCTTCAGGTACGGCTCACGGCTGGCGGTTTCGGTCCCGTCGAATTTGGCCTTCTGGTGGCTGCCATCGCAGAACGGTTTGTTGCCGGACTGACCGCAACGGCACAGCGCATATTGCGGCGGCGACGGATGCTTCCTGCCTTCCCGGTAATCGAGGGAATCGCCCTCGGCATTGGTGACAATCCATTGCTCGCTGAGCGGCAAGCCGCCGCTCACGAGGTAGGGACCATTCTTGTTGACTTCGATTTTCGCGTTCGGCTGTTCACTTTTTTTCATGGCAAACCTCTTTCTTTGTAGGAGACGAGGTGACGCGTCTCAAATTTCCTCGGTTCCTGAAAAATCAGTTGGAGACTCTTTACGTCGTCTCCTGCTTCTTTAATGAGCCGTCAACACCGGGAAATCAGCCACGATGGACCGGGCCTGTCAATCCCGACTTGGAAACCGGCGTAGCGGCTTTCGGTAGAAAGCCGGATAATTCAATTTTGCGAGGGTATTCGTGGTGTCCAACCAGTTGTTGGCGCCGGAGAGATTCGTCGCCAGCGATTACGAACGTTCCGCTGCAGCCTTGATTGCCTCCAACTCCTCCCAGCGCGCATAAAGCTTCGCGAGATTTTCCTTCGCGGCGGCGAGGTCGGCCACAAGCTGGTTCGTTTGCGTGGCGTGCGTCCGGTGAAAATCCGGTGAGGCGAACAGGCCTTCGATGCGGGCAATTTCCGCGTCCACCGCGTGAATTTGCGCCTCCATCCCTTCCAATTCCCGTGCTTCCTTGAACGAAAGTTTGCGCGGCCTAGCGGGTTTCGCTGCCTTCGCAGCCTTTGTAGCCGCATCTCGTGAGAGTGCGGAAGACTTGTTCAAGGAAACAATGGCCACGCTCTGACGAGACGCGGCTACGGCCTGCTTTTGCTTCTTCTCCAGGTAATAATCGTAGTCGCCGACGCTGTGATGGATTTTTTCGTCGCCCTCAAAGGCGAGGATGTCCGTGCAGACGCGGTTGAGAAAATAGCGGTCGTGGCTCACCACCAGCACGGTGCCCGGAAACGCAATCAACGCCTCCTCCAGCACGCGCAACGTCGGCAGGTCGAGGTCGTTCGTCGGTTCGTCGAGGATGAGAAAGTTGCCGCCGTTTTTCAGGATGCGCGCGAGCAACAGCCGGCTGCGTTCACCACCGCTCAGGTGCTTCACCTGCGTCGTGATGCGGTCGTCGGCGAACAGAAACCGTTTGAGATAGGAGCGAACCGAAATGGTGCCTTCGCCGAAGATGACGAATTCCGTACCGTCACTGACCTCCTCCAGCGCCGTGCGTTCCTCGCGCAGTTGAATCCGGCCCTGGTCCACGTAGTTGAACGTCGTGAGCTGGCCGGTCTTCACCGTGCCCTCGGTGGGCGCGAGCTGGCCGATGATGATCTTGAGCAACGTGGTTTTGCCGAGGCCGTTCCGCCCGGCCACGCCAATGCGCTGGCCGTTCGCGAACGTGAAATTGAACCCGCGAAACAACGTGCGCCCGCCCAGATCCATGCCGAGGTTGCTCAACTCGACCACGCGATTGCCCAGTTGCGGTGGCGGCGGGATGCATAGCTCCACGTCCTCCTCGATCACCGGCCCGGCTTGCGCGGCGGTGTCGTAGTAACGCTCGAAGCGATCCTTCTGTTTGCTGCGTTGCGCGCGCGGACCCTGCCGCACCCAGGCCAGCTCCTTTTTCAGAAACATCTGGCGCTTGTGCTCGACGGTGGCGTCCGCCGCCTGGCGCTCGGCCTTGTCCAGCAGGTAATCGGTGTAGTTGCCGGCGTGTGAGAAAAACCGTCCGTCCGACAACTCCACCATCCGCCTGGCCACGCGGTCGAGAAAATAGCGGTCATGCGTGACGACCAGGAACGAACCATGAAACTCGTCGAGAAATTCCGCAACCCACTCGATGGATTCCGGGTCCAGATGGTTGGTCGGCTCGTCGAGGATCAGCAGGTCGGGGTCCGAGACCAGGGCGCGGCACATCGCCACGCGCCGTTTCTCGCCGCCGGAGAGCGTGTCCATGCGCCGGTCACCGGCGGGATGCATAGCTCCACGTCCTCC
>Ga0265338_10004148_pt1 | contig 19799 bp, 38 predicted proteins | sample 42126metaG_FD_193579 | JGI IMG/M metagenome (GOLD analysis project Ga0265338, IMG submission 193579) | Rhizosphere microbial communities from Carex aquatilis grown in University of Washington, Seatle, WA, United States - 4-21-26 metaG | ecosystem: Host-associated > Plants > Roots > Rhizosphere...
ATCGCTTCCAAGAACGGGCTATGACCTACTCAAGACTGTAGTATCCGCAACAGGAGGAGACCTTTCCAAACTTGAACAGGCCGAGCAGAACGCGCCCGAATGGCTAAAATCCTTCGCTAAAAAGGCGTTTCCTTCATATGAAGAAGTGCGAGATCAGCAGAAAGAAAAAGGCAAACAATATGGGTCTGAGAAACCATTAGCTCAGCCTGAAGGTGCTGTGGAGAAAGGAATTGAGAAGTTCGGTAGATTCCTGGGAGAATCCCCAGCATTTGGTGGCGTAGGAGGAGCTAAGGGACTAGCTTCGCTAGGAGGGTTATCTGCTGGCGTTCAGGTTGGTGAAGAAGCAAATCTAGGCCCAATCGGCCAACTTGTTACAGGGACTATTGGCGCTCTCGCCCCAGGAGGGATCAAATCTGCCGTTAAGGGCATTACTTCGTCTAAGCATGGTTTAGCTAAGGCTGCGGCTAAATTCACGCCTAAAGACAAACTAGCACTTCAACAACAAATCATCAAAGATGCTAGAGATGCTGGAATAAAACTAGACCTTGGGACTATCAGCGGAAATAGGTTTATTCAAGGCATGCAGACTAAACTTGCTCAATCTAGTCTAACTGGAAAATCATTTGAAGATTTTAAGCAAAAACTATCTCAGCAAGTGATAGATCAATACAAAAATCTGTCCGATACGTTAGGAAAAGCAAAGTTTCAGACCATTAGTGAGGCCGGAGAAGCTCTGCAAGGGGCTTTAAAAGCAGAAAGAGATGCTAGTCAGAAAGCGTACCGAGATCTGTATAGCGGAGCAAAAAAACGCCTTACGGATAAATCTGTTGTCTATCCTGACCGAATTATCAAAACTATCGAAGAAATAGAATCAGGATTGAAGCCAGGGAGTCTAAAATCCACTGAACAAAAAGCTGTTCTAAACTTTATACAGGACGTGAAAAAAGATGTAATGGCTCATGAAGGGCAAATCAAGGGCGCTAAAGTCCAAGATCTGATCAATGACAAAATAGCCATTCATGACATTGTAGATTATGAAATTGAAGGCGGAACGAAGCAGCTGCTGAAGAAATTGGCTAAAGATATCGACGAAACGATTCAGCAATACGGTCGTGTAGATCCTCAATTCGCCAAAGAATATAAGCTAGCTGATAAGAAGTTTGGGATGCATGCAGATACTTTTAGAAATAAAAGTATTGGGTCCGCTCTAAAATCTCAAGATCCAAGTCAAGTATTGAACCGAATGAATAATGTTCAAGGTATTCGAGATGTCAAACGAGCTCTTTCTGGCTCAGCTGATGGAAGAGAGTTATTTAATGATCTTTCTAGGTTCAAACTTGATCAAATCATCCAAAAAAGCTTTGAGGAAGGAGCCAGCAATCAAGTTAAATTGGGACAATTTGGAAATACTTTTTCCAAAGGCAAGAATCGAGAGCTCATCAAAGAGATTTTGCCTCCTGAAACTTTTAAGAGATTAGACAGGCTCATGAGAACTTCCCATGAGATTTCTCAAGCTGCGAATAAATTTTTAAATACCAGTCAATCAGCCACTAGTTTAGCTGATCTTGCAGCAGCAGGAACGATCATGGCCGATGTTGGGTATTTATTTGCTGGAAATCCATGGCCTCTTGCTGTTTCTGTGGGAGGATACGTTGGGATCAATCAACTGTCTAAACTAATAACCAATCCAGAATTTTTAAAGGCAGTTGAGGAGGCAGTCTTAGCCTCCAATAGCACTAGTCCAATTTTGATGAAAAGAGCAGCTGATAAATTGCTTGAAATAGCCCAGATTACTTCAAGAGCTGTTCCTGAGGCTTCTTCAATCAAAAACGAAAGTCCATAGAAACCATATAACAGCAAAACCTGTTCCTAAAGTTGATAGACTCATACCACACTCCATTTCCCTCTATTTTACCATGAGCGTTTCTCTCTATCAACCGCAGGTATTTTTTTAACGCCAAACAAAATATTGACTATAGAAAATCTCTTACGGAACATGAGTCAAAACATGAACAAACCGCGCTAGATCTTCGGATCGCGCTTTAACCAAGGCAAAAAATATGTCAAAGAATCCTGCCACAGCATATGGGGTGGCTTCTCCTAAGATCGCTCTCGCTCCTATTCCTATACCATCCAAAAGAGCTCCTACAGCAAACGACCTAAACTATCCTCTTGGCCAACTATGGGCATATGAAGGATCTGGTCTTTATGGACTTATTGAAAATAAGGGAGGTTCTGCTACATGGAATCTGCTTTCGGCAGCAAGTAGTGGGATTTTAACTCTTACTGGGGATTCTGGTGGTGCGATTAGCCCAAGCTCTAACAACATTAACCTGTTGGGGACCACAAACCAAATCGTCACTACAGGATCTGGCTCAACGATAACCTGGAGCCTGCCATCAGCTATGATCGTTCCTGGGTCTCTGGAAGTATCTACTACCCTCACGGTAGATGGAGCATCCACTCTAACGGGTAACGTACTCATCGCGGGGACGCTTGGGGTGACTGGACTGACCACCTTAGGAGCTTTAACTCAGGTAGGAACAGCAAACATTAACCACACGGGTACAGCAATCACCAATATTGGCGGCTCTTCTGGGGCTGTAACTATTACTGCTGGATCTGGAAACCTAGCTGTTGTAGGCGGTGGCAACACAATTGGAATTGGTAACGATGCAGCAGCAAATACGGTCGTGGTAGGAAGTACTACAGCTTCTGCTTCACTATCCCTACAATCTGGCTCTGGTGGTAATACTTCGATTGCTGGAAACGCTGCTGCTACGATCACTATCGGAGCTTCTGCTCAAACTGGGAAAATCAGCATAGCCGATTCTACCGCTGCAATGCCTGCCGTTGATCTGATGAACGGAGTAGCGGCTGGAGCCCAAGTTCTGAACATAGCTTCAGGGACTTCTGCAACTGCCGCTCAAACAGTCAACATTTTGAATGGCGCTACTCCTGGAGCAAACACTTCGCTCAACATCATGAACGGAGCTGGAAGTGCAGGAACTCAAGCTATTGCCATCCTGTCCTCAGGAGCAACAAGAGCAGGTACCTATAACATAGGTGACGGAAACGCAGCCCATGTGGGCGTTATCGGATCAACTGCTGCTTCTGCTTCTCTGACTCTACATGGTGGAAGTGGGACTACTGGGCTCTCTCTAAGCGCGGCAGGTAACGTTCAGATGGTCCCAGCAACTTCAAGCACAGCTGGCACTTCTGTCACTATGAACAACAGAGTTTGTGTCGCAACCTTTACTGGGTTAACAACGGCCTCTTCAGCTTCACAAGCTCTCACCATTACAAACTCAACCATATTGGCTACTTCCGGAATCCTGGCTTCTGTTTACAACTTAGATGCTTCTGGCAACCACGCTGCTCTTGCAATTTCCAAAACAGTAGTCGCCGCTGGATCTGTTGTAGTCACCTATATAAACAACGGAGCAGGTGCTTTGGGTACTGGAGACAACGTAGTCTTGACACTTTGGGTAATTAGTTAAGAGGATTAAATGAACCTAGCACTAAATGCCCAAAAAGGCATTGTTTTAGCACAAAGATCGATACTCTATAGCGCTATAACTTCCAGCTACCAACTCATCGGAGCGGTCTTTGCTGCTCCTTTAGTTCAGCTCATTATTGTCTCTACCCTGAATGATGTTGTTCAGTTCTCCTGGGATGGGATCACGCCTGCCTTCCCGATTACAGCAGGGGCGACGATCATCCTCGATGTCAAATCTGACGGGATTATCGTTAATGCCAATGATGGATGCTATGTAAAAACTCTAGGTACTCCTTCGTCAGGAAGCCTCTACTTTGGTGGGTTTACAGTATGAGCCAGTATAATAACACTCCTGCACAAGTTCAGACAGCAAATGGGGCCATTGTAACTAGTCCTCCAGCTTCCCACACAACCACCACGGCTTTTGGAAGTTCATTGACACTTGGGAGTGCTACTCAAAACACCACAGGGTATGACATCATCTTAAATATTGAAGTGACTGTCACAGCAGCCACAACCTCTACCTTGACATTAGGAGTAGGCGCTTCTTCAACTCCTACCACAGATACCGCAGTTCCTTCATTTACAGTTGCAGCAAGTACGGTGTATGGTCTTGTAGCTTATGTCCCTAATAATTATTATGTGCTTGTCGGCTCTACAGGAACTCCAACGGTTGGCAGTATTACTGTAGTAGCAATGGGCGTATAAAAAGGAAAACATAATGAAAAAGCTAGAAGTACCAGATGAACTCGAACAAGTAGTTGGCAATGTTTGCGATGCTTTTCTAAAGAGTGCAGGACTCGCTGCTCATGGCGCAGTTGCTGCTGTACGAGAAGTATTTTCTAAGATCAAAGTTCTAGACGAACCTGAACAACCCCCTGCTGAACAGAAATGACAGAAAATAGAAGAACTGGATACGGATCAGGGCAAGCAGCAATCCCTCTAGCTCCAGTTCCTTTTCCTACCAACAAAACTCTTGGGACCACAGATTATACCTATAATTTTGGTCAGTTAGCCTATGAAGTACCGAACACGCGATGGGTTCTATATTCTGGAGACGGATTATGGATTCCTGTAGTAGCTGGGAGCGGTAATGTAGGATATCTAGCTGGGAATAGTGGGGGGAATGTTCCCCCCAATTCAGGCGGAGTAATCAATGTAGTCGGAGATGGAACAACGATCAGCATTGTCGGGAATCCGTCCACACATACTCTTACAGCCTCTCTTGTAGGAGGATTAGAAGCGATTGAAGAATTCATCCCAGATAGCGGAACTTCTCCAGTAGTTCCAAACTCTTCGGGTCAAGTCACTATGACGGGCACTGGGGGAGTGCTCACCACCGTTGGCGGAACAAATACACTTACTTTCAATGTACCGGCAGGTGGCGGCCTAAGTCTTGCTGCGTTTGGATCTACTCCAAATGCTGATGGGCTTACACTCACTACTGGCGTTCTAAATATGCAGCCTGCCGACGGGACGCATCCTGGCGGAGTCAGCACTACTTCTCAAACGTTTGGTGGAGCTAAAAATTTTGCTGTTTCCGCTTCTTCTCCCATCTTCGCTGTTTTATCAGGTGGAGGAGGGACAGCCCAAATTGAATATCCATCATCTGCCGCTAACTATAACTTCAACCTTCCAGCGACCGCGGGGACTTCCGGATACTTCCTGACCAGTGCAGGCGGCGGCAGCTCGCCGATGACCTGGACCCAATCCTCAATTCTTGCCAATAGCTTTGTAACCGATTCTGGAACTGTTACTCCGTCTTCTGGAGTTGTAGATATTTTAGGTCAGGCTACTCCTAGCGTCACCGGAATAAAATTCACTGGCTCAGGGAATGTAATCACTGGAACAATGTTCTCTCCCTTCAAGGGGAACTTTAATTTCACTCAATCGACGGCTGGAACATCCGAAACCCTAGAAGTGTCCCATAGTGACAATAGCAATACAGGAAGCCATGCAATATTACAGGCTTCGGTTGGAGGGACTAGTGGCGGAGATGCTTTTGCCCTATTCAATGTAGGATCATCTCTTTCTTATGCTTTTGGTATTGATAATGCTACTTCAGGTGGCCCTCTTTGTTTGAATTATGCCGCTTCTGGTAGCACTACTCCGGGAGTGTCTGGCAGTATCATGCTCTACAATCCTACTTACAATAACTGGAGTTTTGGCGCAGGAAATACATCCAATAACACGGCTGCCATTGAGATTGCTAGAAATCAAACCACTCAAGGTGGTGGGATTGCTTGCAATAATACAAATGCTACCAGCACAGCTGATTGTGTGATTGGAGTAACCACCGCAAATGGTGGCGGAGTTCCTTATTTCATTACTGGAGTCAACGGGGTTCAGGTTTACACATTCGGGATTGATCAGAACGACGCAAATCAATTCAAGATCCGATATGGTGGGACTACTTTTGGTACAGGCTCTACAGCATTCCAAATTTCCTCTTCCGGTGCTGTCCAAATAAGTAATGCTTATACGCTTCCGACGACAGCTGGCACTGCAAATTATGTTCTTACAACGAACGGATCAAGTGCAGCTTCTTGGCAACCGGCTGGAACAGGTGGACTGACAATCACATCCGTAGCTCATGCGGCATCCCCTTATACTGTTCTTGCTGCCGATGAATTCATTGCTGTGGATTGCTCTGGAGGAGTTGTCACAATTAAGCTTCCAAACGCCCCTTCGACGGGAAGAGAAATTTATATCAAAGATTCAAAGGGGAATGCCGGGACGAATAACATTTCGGTGACGACAGTAGGAGGAACAGTGACAATTGATGGGCAAACGACTTATACAATGTCTACGAATTATCAATCAATTTCAGTAGTGTTTGATGGTTCAAATTATGAGGTCTTTTAATGAGCTATAACGGGCCTTTGCCGCAAGTTGTACATGCCGGTGGAACCGGAGCCTCGACAATCACAGGAGTTTTAGTTGGAAACGGAACTTCAGCAGTAACAGCGACACCGATTACTCAATATTATTTGATTACTGGAGGATCGTCTAATGCTCCAAATTCTGTAGCTCCAAGTGCAACTTCTGGTGTGCCTGTCATTAGCCAAGGCAGCTCTTCTCAGCCTGTTTTTGGGACAGCTGTGGTTGCAGGGGGCGGCACGGGAATATCTACAACAACTGCTTACGCTCCAATCTGTGCAGGGACTTCATCTACAGGAGCATTCCAGCAAGCTACGACGGGATTTTCCACTTCTGGATTTGTTCTTACTTCAACAGGCTCAAGTTCTCTTCCAACATGGCAAGCTGGCGTGACAAGTACTACAGGTACATTTACTCCAGCCATTGCTTTTGGAGGGTCTAGCACTGGAATTACTTATAGTGTTCAGTATGGAGAATATACACAAATAGGAAACGTGGTCTATTTCTCTATTAGTGTTGTTCTTTCCAGTAAAGGGTCTCAAACTGGAAACGCAACCCTAACTGGATTGCCAGTTACAACAGGCCCCGCAGCCGGAAATCTTATTATGATGGCTGCTTCCAGTAACATCACATTTAATGTTGGATATTCAAATATGATATTTAATCCAGGGAACAGTGGAACTTTAGCATTTCTATCTCAAATGGGAACAGCACAAGGATACGCAGCTTTGACAAATACAAACTTTGCAAACAATTCCGAATTTGAAGTTGTAGGATTGTATTTCACTTCGTAGATAAACTAAAGGTGGCATCGTGAGATTTCTTCCACAGATTTTATTTCTTTTCTTGGCTTCTTGCTCTACAAAGCCCTCTAACGAACTAGAACAGATCGGAGAGGATGTTTTGAAAGACAAGTCAGGCCGTGGTTTGGAAATCGATGTAAAGCCAATTCCTAAGGAAGAGAAGCCAAAAGTTTCTCTAAATCATCGAAGAGTTTGCTCTAATGAGAATCCTCCTCACCCAGAATCCCCCAATCCTCCGGGTATAGAAATCATTAAAGTCCCTTTAAATAATGAAAGAACATGAAAGAAAAGTGGATACAGAAAGCTTTACCAAAATCTTCAAAAGGGAAACTCCACCGAAAATTGGGAGTTCCTGTTGGAAATAAGATCCCTAAAGGTAAATTAAATGCAGCAGCAAAAAATAAAGGCGTAATCGGGAAAGAAGCGCGCCTTGCAAAAACTCTCTCAAAACTTCACAAATAGGATATTTATGAAAAAGATGGGAATGAAAAAGAAGATGAAAAAACAGAGCAAATCCGACCGAATGGATGAGAGCCTCTCCATGAAACATGGGAAAGAATCTGGCATGATCGAATCGTTTAAGAGCCGTCGTGCTGAATCCAAAGGCATGATGAAGAAAGGCTGTTGCAGAGGCAAATAAGATGGCCTCTAATTATTTTGTCGCCGGGCCAAAGCCAAAGAAAAAGACTGTAGCCCAGGTGAAAAAAGAGGCCAAATCCAAAAAGCCTCCTCATAAGAGAAAGCCTAAACCTGCGCCGAACGCCTGGAATGTATTTTACTAGAGGTAACATTGGATCGCCAGATACGAAAAATTGAGAAAGAGACTAAAAGAGTAGAGAAAGACCTTAAGTCTCTGGAGAAGGCCGATAAGAAAAGAGATCGAATAGTAGAGATCGGCAAGAAAGCTCTCAAGAAGAAGAAAAAGTAATCAGGTTCCTGGCTCGGGCGCCCTAAAGTTAATGATCGAAGTGAAGAAGTTAAGTTCTTCCGTTAGCAATCGAGCACAATATTCTTCTGACTTCTCACACGGAAGAATCACTCCGCCGTCTTCATCATCGTACGAAGCATAGAGCATCTCATCTACTCCGACTATATTCATTTGATGCTGCAATTGAGCGTGATACCAAGGAGCTACTTGCCCTTCTAGAGCTATTTTATGTGAGGTTTTCCCACATTTTATCTCCAAAATGTGCACTTTCCCTTTCTCATCCAAATAGTAGCCATCCAAGGAAGCGATTATGTCTGGGTAAGGAATGCTTTGTACAACCATTGGCTTATATTCTCTTCCTGTGACTTTATTAACCCATTCTCTGGCTTTAGATTCCATTTCTGTGCCTCTTTTCATAGCGGGACTTTGGGGCTTATCCTTCTCGAAAATGATGGAATTCCACAATTCAGTCCTTGTCTGAAAGGGGTTTTCATTCATGATTGTGGGAGCCATGCTGGCAGATATTTTCCCTCTACGGAATTTATGCCAAGCTAAAGACCCCTGGACAGATGAAGGACCTTCAATTAATATATAGGAATTCATCAGATCTCCATTTGAATGAATGTGTTTTGCGCACAGACCCTCAGACAACTGAGGGTTTTTTCATTTTAGATAGTATTTCAAAAAAGCCTCTCAGTAAAGAGAGGCACGTCCGAGAATGATACAACCGCGGGGAATAGAGTAACCGCGTAGCTGGCATTCTCAGTTCTTTCCCAGCTACATCAAAAAGGAATTTTATCCAATTCTTCCTCTACAACCAATTCTTTCTTTTTGAGATCATCGATCTTCTTGGCTACATTAGCTTTAATCCTTTCCAGTTGAGACATCGGGAGCTTCTCGAAGGAATCAATCTTCAATACACTAAGGGCTCTTTTCTTATACTCAGGGTCTAATGGAGCGATCAAGAGTTGGATGTCTCTTTCGATAGCATACGCTTCCTCTAAGGGGATTACATTCTCTTCGACCTTTACTTCGATGATCTTTTCTTCAGCAACAGCAACCGGTGCAGATTTTGCAACAGTTGGCTCGTCATGGTCTCGGTCTATCTCTCCCTCGACATAAGCAGTACTAATGACATCAGCAAACAAGCGACGTGCCAAGCGAGAGATGCACCTAGCAAAAAGCATGTCAGATGCAAATTTTTCCCAACCACCACCACTCCTAACCAAGCCAGCCCGCTTAGCGTCATCAAGACTAAAACTAGCAACATATTCTTCCTTAGTGTCATTGCGGATTCCTTTGATTTTGCAGTCTTTGTCGGTCGATTCTAAGATCTCTAGCTTGTGGCCAGCCTTCCTGATCATTGTATTCATTAGGCGGGGGCTGATCTCAACTTTTCCTTGGATGATGTTCATACCACCCATGATCGCTTGCATTGGGGGCAATCCAAGTTCTCTGGCCATTAGCATGATTGATAGAAGTCCAGCTTCTCCTCCAATCTTATCAAATAATTTACTACGACAGGCTGTTTGAGCCATCACTTGGTAGGTAGAAAGCTCATCGCTTTTAGGTATGAGTTGATTTGACATATGGGCTCCATTTTATCTATGTGTTGCAAAAAAAAGACTTTTCACATAACTTATAATATGTACGCAATTTATAGCAAGAAAATGTAGACATGTACCTTAAAAAATGGCTCGATAAAACGAAAACTTCTGTCGTAGATTTTGCTGCCTTACTGAAGATCAGCAGAGGATATTTACATGAGATTTTGAATGGGAAGAAAACCCCATCCAAGAAGATTTTAGAAAAAATAGAATCCATAACAATGGAAGAATATGAAGTTGAAAACTTGGATGAAGAAAATAGGAATGAAAGCGAGTGAATTAGCTACTTTGCTTCATGTAGACAAATCTTACATCCACAAGATGCTCAATGGAGAAAGAAAACCGTCGTGTGATATATTAAGTCGGGTAAATGACCTGACTATGGGAAAAGTAAACACATTTAATGACTTAAAAGGAGAAGATATCAATGGCAAAGAGGAAGAAACGTCAACCCAAAGAATTTCTGCCACAAGCACATCGGGCCAACCATTATGTAGTGATTGTATCCATAGACAATCAAACGAAGAAACCTGTGATTGAAGCAGATAGATTTGAGATTAATGATGAGTATCTGGTTTTTGTCAAAGACGAAGAAGTTGTTTTCGTTGTGAAGCAATGGCTAATGGTCGAAAAAGTGAGCCAATTATTAGCTGAAGGGATCCAAACAGAACAAATGCTAAATAGTCGCTTTGGTCCGCTGGAGAAGAGCAAGAAAAATCTTACCGAGCTTTTGAGCGGGTGTTCTTCTTAAGAATTTTAGATAGGGAAGCGGCGATTGCTTGCTTCCTTGGATTGCATTATTTGATCCTTACAAGGAGTTTTTCATATTCCTCAATAGTGTATAACCGGATGACGGTTCTTGGTTCAACATCATAAAATTTACAACTCCTTCCATCCACGACGATCGAATCGTTGGACATCACGATCCCTTGCACCACATCAGAAGCGAATTTTCTACAATTGTCCACATCGGGCGTTGTAGCAGGTCTTAATGAACCAGCAAGAGCTAAAGCCTTCTTTTTTTTGGAAAAACTTTTAGGAATTGGCATGTAGAAAATGGCGTCCATTGCAAAGGCTTCGGTATAGAAAGGCCCCTTGTAAGAGTTTCTGACTACATCTTTCAGTTGGTTAAGAATTGGAGTTCTAACGCTCCAAGCTCCTCTGCTGCTGATGTAAGGAGCTTTCCAGGCGAGTGGGACTCCAGGCAATACCACTTCCTGCACTATTCAGCTCCCTTAGCAATCTTATAAATATGGAAAGCGGTTCCTTTCAGGTTACAAAGTTCATGATATAGACGCTCTAGTCTATCTGCAAATAGTGTATCTTTTGGATCTTCATGTGAGAAATAGAGAACAAATTTATCTTGGTGATCAGGGTATGCTGGCCAGCTATCAAGCATTTGGTCCACTTTCTCCATAATTATCCCCAGATCCTCGAGTCTTTCGCGCATCTTTCTTCCTTTTGGTTAGAATAAATTCTATAGTACTATCAATGCTATTTAAGCGGGATACCAGGCCTTCAGTAGACCCTTTGATATATCCTTCGATTCGGCAGAGCATTATGTACATTTCTTTCAAAAGCTGTTGATCTGTCATCTTAATCTCGCAAGTGCAACAATATCGCAAAAGTACTTTCCTTCCCAATGGCAGTTCTCGCCCTTCTGCTTCTTTCTAATCAGATCTTTTTTTGTTACCTTCATAAGGGTTCCTATGATGCCACACATGGGTCACCTTGGTCGTCGTCTCTTCAGTCACTTCTTCTGTGCTTTTTGGGCTCTTTTCTTTCACAACATCTTTACAACCCCAGCAGCATTTCCAGTTGCAGGAGTGATCGGCATCTATCTTAACATTTAGGCTTGGGAGTGGGAGCATAAGCCACCTCCTTTCCTACATGTTAAGATTTATTTACATTTTTGTATCTCTTCTTAAGGTCATTAAGACCATCCCACTTCTTGATTTTTAATATCTTTCTCATCACTAAATGACATACAGGCCAACTTTCTCCATGAAAAGTCTCGATGAATTTTTGAAGAACCCTATATTCCTCTTTTTTGGTGAGATTAGGACGTTTCATTTGGGTCATACCACTCACTCATGATAATTCTCCAACTCTCCAAGGTTTATATAGGGACTGATGATCCTGTATCACCTCATCCAAAACATCTTCCACTCGCCACAAGACATTCGGCATGTCTTTCAGAATGATCTTAGATCCCTTCACTATTCTAGGGTCGTCCTCAACCCAGCAAACCATATTCGCTGGAGTGAGTTCTAGTGCGCCTAATTTGACTTTCTTGACTTTCATTTTACCAATCTTCCCATGGTAATATTCTTCTGACCCCTGATCTCAGGATTCGCAAACGTCCAGCATTCTCCGGTGGCGTCGACAAAGCATACCCAACAAATATGGCTTTCAGGACCGTAGTCGATTATGAAGTGGCACAGAGCAGACCCCTTTGGAGTGTCGAGAGGAAGAGGCGGCGAAAGCTGAAGGATCATCTTTCCCTCCCAAGTCTCGCTACTTCCTTGCAAATATGGTGCAACGCTTTTGCGATACAGAAATCGTCCAACATGTGATCGGGGACAGGTTCATCAGGGTAGTTTTTTTTAAAATCCATGATCCATCCTTTACGATCTTTTTCGGCCTTGATGGAATGTTGAGAGAAAGTATTTATCAAGGATTCAATTGTATAGCGTGTATCATCCATTCGCATCCTCTACGTCAGATCGTTTAAAAAGTCCCATTTTTCCCTCTTCCGATACATAATCCGCTTTCACTGTCTCATACGGCTCCATTAAAAGAGTCTCCATTTCTTGTCCCATATCCACATGATTTTATCTTGGTAATTATACCACCATTGAGCGCTCATGTTAGGATCGTTGTCAGTAGGGTTTCGGTTTGCGAATAGTACATGTGGCCAATAAGCTTGGTGTCTAGCAATTTCGAAAGCTTTTTCATCTGAAGCGGAATTGGTCATCTCGCATACCCCCAATAAAATTCCCAAAAAGTAATATTTGGGTTGTGACGTTTGATAATGATGTATCGGTAGGCGTTCGTTACAAAAGAAAGACCGAGACAGGAAATAAAAATGATCACACCTACGGTTATGGCTCTTGCTTTCGGGGTCATTCGTTGTCCTTTGGGGGAAGTGGCAAAGGCATCCAGTGTGTTATTGGAGAACATAAATTTTCGGTCCAAATAAATTCGTGATATCCCAACGCTGATCCAATCGCCCATTCAGTCACCTCAATCCAGTCTGCTGCTTCGAAATCTTCAAGATTCAAATCCATTCGGCCTTGAATGCAATGAGCAATAGTTTTTCCATCTTGAGAAAGGACTATAGAGACTAAAATGTTTTGTCTTTTAAACCTCTTCCCAAGCTTCAAACCTTCAATCACCTCCCAGAAGGTGTAGGTTTTAGTCGGCTCTTCGTAGGGATATTTTTTATCTTCTTCCATATGTATTCCTATTTCTATCCTGATCGATATCTTTTAACTTCCCATTTCCGTTTCAACACCGCTACCTCAACCTCAAGCTGCTGAATCCTGTCATCGCAGCGGCTGATCTTGGAGAGCAAAAAGCCCAGTCCGGAAAAGATCAGGATGATTGAAATAGAAATAGGAATACATGAGGCCGCTACTAAGTAGATTTGGTAAGGCTCCATTATGTTTCTTCCTTACTTTGCAAAAGAGCTGAAACACATGAAAACTTCATTTTTGGTTCCTCATTTTCAATACTTTCTCTATGACGTAATACTTAGTGGCATATTTTATCTTAATAATATTGTACAATATGTCGCATCTCAATCAAGATTTTGTCCATTTGTAGCGTGATATGGTCTACATCTTCATATACAGCAGAATCGCGGCAAAGGGCCATTAGATTGCCAGTATGTTGTAGCAGTTGGTTGATGTAATCATGCAAAGTTAGTCTAGGCTTAAGTTCTTCGGTTTCCATTTGCTCTAACATTCAGTCACCTCGTCTATTACTTTTTGCAGATTATTCTCTAGGTTCGGCATTTGCCACCTCGGTACCATTTTCTTTGAAATCCAATCGATACATGAGTTCATCGACTAGTTTTACGATCTCCATCGGAGTCAATCGAAGTCTTCTCTTTTAGGAAATCGGAAGCCATTTTTAATAATCTTTCCGTTTCTCTTTCATGATATTCTATATTTCTGCATTCTAATAAAATATCGTGACAATCATCTAGTTTTCTTAAAATATCTTTAAACCTTTTGCATTTCGATGAGATTTCTTTTATTAGTTCCTCATCCATCAGCATCCTCCAGTTTCGCCGTGTGGACGGGATTCATAATCGAGGGCCTTCATGGCTTGCCAGAATTTCATTACATCACTTTTAAAACGGTTAATCCAAGATTTTTGTACATCTGGCAGCATTCCTCGCTGTCATCGATGACGAATAGTACGTCGTATTTGTTTTTGATCTGGCTCTCGTAGGTCTCTTTTTTGACGATGTGGGCGGGACGATTATCAGTTTTAAGATTTCTACAGTCACATCCTTCTATATTGCATTGAGAAGGATCGTGCAAATCAAAATATATATCTTGACCAGGAAGATAATCCGGTCGCATGAAAAGGGTGTATGAAGTATCAAGATCTGCTTCATTTAACCAATTTATAGTTTTTTCTCTATATCTTTTAGGCCTTCCGGTAAAAAATAAAATATCAAGTTCATAAAGCCGCCATCCCTGGTCAACGATGCCAAATCTTCTTATAATTTCTCTAATAGGGATATTCACCTTATCTTCGCTCATGGCGGCGTAGAAGCATTCGTAGTCACCATTTTCGGCTAAGTGAATTCTATGTCTATGATCACAAAGAGTTCCATCTAGGTCTACGATCATCGCTTTAGGTAAGCTCACCACAACCTCCCCTCCTTCCTCTCTATAAGGCTTCTTGAAACTTTTCCATCATGTACCCAATGATCGACATTCAAGTTCTCTAAGAGCTTCCCAGAATTTCATGACTTCTCCTTCACCACAATCTTCCTTTCTTAAATATCCAGTGCCATAGTCTGGGCATCAATACGAATATTATTTGCATAGGTTCACCTCAAATCCCCACTATAGTATTTCCATTTGCATCTTTTACAATATCAGGATCAGGATTGCTAGGAGTGAAAATATCGATCTCAATCGTAATGCCAGGATCAGCCATGAGATAGCCGCAACAGCATATTAAAGCTAATAACGGTTTCATTCATTTGCTCCACTTGGTTTTTTAGGTCTATTCGAACAGAACATGCATTCAGTATCTTTGCACCTATCTTCTAGCCATATGTCGCATTTCTTGCAGTAATATGAATCCCACGGCTCAGAATAATCAGTTTTAGCTGGATGTTTTTTAATGCAGAGATGCTGCTGAAGTTTTTTCACTACATTCATTTAACCCTCTTTTCAGATTCAGCAATACTACTAACACCACTCCATCTGCACATTTCACAGTGACCAATATATCTCCTTGCTTTTTCACCCAGGAGTAATCGTGGTCTTTTGAATCGATAACGATGGTTTTAAATTCATGGACTTTAGCTATTTCCTCGAGATGTATATCGATCATAAATTCCTTGTATAAATCCAAACCATTGCGACAGCAGCAATAATCAATCCTACGTAACAGAATGCTTCAGGCCAGTTCACTCAATCTGTCTCCCATCGATTGAATACAGATAACTTTCAGTACCACACCAATAGAATCCAAGTTTTATCTTAGGACAATTACATTCTCTAGGTTCACATTTCTGGCAATAAATAATGGTTGGAATATGAGTTCTGATCTCGTGCTTTGCCTGACAATCCTCGCATATATAAAAGTCTTTTTCTGGGGTTTCATCTAGAAACTCAATCTTTTGCATGTGGTGCTCCGCCAAAAGATCAAAAATAATCTGCGCTTGCAATTTATGTCCACACTTTTTAGGGTAGAATTGTTAACACTTAGAGGAAGGCAGGATGACTAAATACGAAGCTCTGTATAGGAGAATGAAGAAAGAACAAGCGCTAATGGTTCAAATTTCACGCAAGATGCCGAAAGGGGAGAAAGTCCTGGCAAAGTCGCTTGATCGATACAGAAGGCAAATAAAGGGCATTCTTAAAGAGATTTCTGAGGTTCGGCGGGAGCTTTCTTATTAAAAATCGAACGGTATTCTTGATCGCATTCTGAACACCACATCAAAATCTGTAAAATGTTTTTCTGTTTTGTCCTCACCGTCGCGAAGGTATGGTCTGAACCCTGCTTGCCGCAGTAGAGGCACTTGGTGAATCCAAACTTGTTTTCTGTGGACATAAATATTTTGATTGCTTACTCTGTCCCTAAAAAGAAAAGCCCCCGACCAGACATCAGAGGCTTTAAACACGAATTCAGAAAATCTACGTCCACAATTTAGCCAGTGGTCTGAATTTAAGTCAATACTGGTCGGGGATTTTCTTCAACAACAGAGGAATCTCATGGCCATATTTCGCACAAACCATTCAAAAGAAAATCCTTACGTAATCTTGAACCGAAAGTCCCTTTGGGATAATTCAGCAAGTATGGAGGCAATGTGTTTATGGGCTCGGATGCTTTCTCGTCCTGATGACTGGAAAACGCACGTAAACGAGCTTTGCAAGGCTTGCAATGTTGGAAGGGATAAGATGAGGCGCATTGTCAATGAGCTTATCGAGGCGGGATATTGTTATCGATGGAAGCCAAGACATCCTGATGGAACTTTTCTCATGGATCATTATGAATTTTTTGAAACTAAGGCTGAAACAGAAGAATTCAAAAAATGTTTACCACAGACGGGTTTGCCGGCGCTGGATGAGCCTGCCCTGGCTAACCAACCACTACTAAATACTAAAGAAGAACCAAGTAAAAATCTAAATCCTCCTCCTCCCTCCTCAGGGCCAATGCCTCCAACCAAAGAGGAGGAAGAGGAGATTTCTAAAAGGTTAAGAGAAAGACCAAAAGACTCTGATCCAATCAAGAACATGAAGAAGTGGAGGGAATGTGTGCTTGGGGATATACGCCAAGGCCAGGAAACGGCTCAAAAGTCGACGATCACAACTGAAGAGCATCGGAAGCAGGCTCAAGGTCGAGACATGCAGAAATGGCAAGGAAACACGGTTTTTGCGTGTAAGGATCGGGTAGAGTTCATTTGCGGGAGTTATTACAAGGCAGTAAGATATGACGTATCGGATGATGAATGGAAGCGTGAGACCGGATGGGAAAATTAGGGGACTAATAAAGTCCCCAGAAAATCCAGGGACATACTGACTATTCATCGATCCTAGTCCACACAGTCTCTAGAGATTTAGTGGTATGATCCATGTATTCTTTATATTTCTCATAAGAAAGATTGCATGCTTTTAACATATTAGCTAATAGAAACTGTAAAGATGCCATCGCTACTGGATTTGAAACCCCATTCATTTCAAATGTTTCAAAAATCAGTTGGGAAACTCGTACTAGTTCATCGTAATATTCATTGATCTGCGGCTTCTTCATCCTCTTCTTCCTCATCAGGGTAGTAATACGGCGGCTCATAAGGGTTTAGGTTCTCATGCCAAGATTCCCATCTTTCAAGACATCTGTCAAATGTTTCAAAACTCATTGGTCTCTCCAGAGTTCATATTCAGCATTGATCATTAAATCAATAGAATTTTCCAAGGTAGCTCTCTCCGGGGATTTATCCCACCACTGTAGACATAACTTAACTTTCCCGATAGATACAAGCTTTATGCAACGAATGTCTGGTCCAATCATCCAGGCGATGGTCTTGCCGCTCTCTAAAGCAATTACCACTTCACTTAGCTTCATCATCATAGTTTGCAAACACTCCATCCAAATAAGATTCCTGCTACAGTAGTCATCCCTAAAATCACTAGTCGGTATTCTTTGCTATCAAAGTTCATATACCCTCCATTTGAGTAGTTGCATGTAACATAATTTATTTTCTCATTTATCGCAAGAAATATGTCATTTCCATATGGGAAAATACTGTGGACAAACAAGACATTTCTTGATAAGAAATTATTTCGTAGCTAATATGTGGTCATGATAGAAATCTCTGTAACCTGCTCCGATGACGAAAGAAAAATGACTCAGAGATTTCTGGTCAACCAAGAGGGGCTATGCCTCTCTCACGACGATCTCACCCTCTCTCGGATCGTTAATGAGGCTATCGCTAATTTTAAAGAAAAGCCTTTAGACATCGTAATCAAACTCAAGTACACTTGGTAGCATGCCAAGAAAGCCTACAGGGAAACCCAATGGTAGGCCACCCATTCCAGTTATCCCAGTCACTACGGATGGGCCTCCTCCTAAACAAATTATCCTCGACCAAGTACTTTATTGGATCGATCTTCAAGCTACAGCACAGGAGATCGCCGGATCGTTCTATGTTTCCGTAGAGACTCTGGATAAGAGACTTAAGGAACATTTCGGCATGGGATTCTTGGAACTACAAAAAAGGACCCAGGGGAATGCAAAACTGTCCCTTCGCCGATACCAATTCCTTATGGCTAAGAAAAATACGTCAATGGCGATATGGCTAGGAAAGCAGTGGTTAGGACAGAGAGATAACACCAAAGAAGAGTTAAAGGAGATCGTCATCGATGAGGTTAGGAGTGCAATCCAGGCTCTTAAAGCAGATGCCGGAGATCAAGGACTTAGCGAATCTCGAGTGGAGGATGAGTCACCTTTACTACATCAAGAATGCACAAGGGAAGAAAGTCCAGTTCAAGCCGAACTGGGCGCAGAAGATCCTCTTGCAGGATTCGCACCCGTGTAAGATCATTCTCAAGGCTCGTCAGCTTGGGATCACAACATTCTTCTGTCTACTCCACCTCGACTCCATCCTCTGGGAAGACAACGTCCAGGCCGGCATTATCGCCCACACTCTTGATGATGCTACTAACATCTTTGAAGATAAGATCAAGTATCCGTTTGATCACATCCACCCAGGCATTCGTAAGAGGTTTAAGCTCACGAGTGACTCTTCCAAAGAACTATCATTTGAACATGGTTCGGCGATTCGGGTGGGAACATCACTCCGTTCTTCTACGAACCAATATCTACATGTATCCGAGTTCGGTAAGATCTGCGCTAAAAATCCTGAGAAGGCAAGAGAGGTGGTCACTGGTGCCCTCAATACGATCCACATCGGCCAATCCTCAATCATCGAATCCACGGCAGAAGGCAAAGAGGGGTACTTCTTCGATATGTGCCAAAGAGCTCGCGCTACTCCTCCTGCGTCTCCTCTTGATTATAAGTTTTTTTTCTTTCCTTGGTGGAAGCACGACGCATATAGCATAGGCGTTAAAGTCAAAGTCAGCCAGGATCTTCAGGAATATTTTGCTAAACTCGATTTGGATGGGATCAGGCTTACCGACCCACAGAAATGGTGGTACACGGCTAAATGGGAGACCCAAAGGGAAGATATGTTTAGGGAATTCCCGAGCACACCAGATGAGGCTTTTTCCGCCTCCCAAGAAGGTTACTGGTACGCATCCTATATCAAAGAGCTCTTCGATTCCGGTCATGTCACAAACATAGCATATGATCGGGCTTTACCTGTACATACCGCTTGGGACTTAGGACAAGCTGATAGAATGGCTATCTGGTTCTTTCAAGTGAATCGATCCGACGACATCAACATCATTGACTTCTGGCAGAAGACTGATACACGATTGGACCAGATTGCAATACTTCTGAAATCCAAGGGCTATAACTATGGCACTCACATCTGGCCTTTTGATGCTGGCGCTCGCGACCGTTCTGGCGTTACTTTTGTGGATCAGGCACGGTCCCTAAATCTAACTGGTATCGTCCTAGAACCTCACTCATTCATTCAAGGGATTAGCTTGGTTAAGACGCTACTATCAAAGTGCTGGTTTGATAAAACAAAATGTTTCGAAGGCCTCAAAATGCTGGAAAATTACAAGAAACGCTGGTCTACTTCCTTCGGCGGGTGGACTTCTGAACCTGTCCACGACGATTGCAGTCACGCGGCAGACAGTTTTAGATATCTTGCAGCTGGAGTTCAGAGATTGGTGGGCAGCGGAGGGAGTTTGGAGAAAGAT
>Ga0265338_10004149_pt1 | contig 19799 bp, 12 predicted proteins | sample 42126metaG_FD_193579 | JGI IMG/M metagenome (GOLD analysis project Ga0265338, IMG submission 193579) | Rhizosphere microbial communities from Carex aquatilis grown in University of Washington, Seatle, WA, United States - 4-21-26 metaG | ecosystem: Host-associated > Plants > Roots > Rhizosphere...
CGGCTTTGCCGGGATTATGAAGTGCGCTTGGATCATAGCGAGGCGATAATACGAATTTGCATGATTCGCCTTATGGTTAGACGGCTTGCGTCAATATGAATTGCCCATTTTTAAAACACGCTCTGAGCCGGGAAGTGACCTGCAAAGATGCCCAAGGCCAGGAGCGCAAAAAGCCCCAGTATTATTACAGGCAAGTCTATGCCCAGTTAAGCGGCCCGGAGTTGAGCGTCATTTTAGATGTGGCGAAACCGATGACAATCCAATTTATAACTTGACAGAATTTCGGGAAAGCGTATTGGTGGAGGCGCCAAAAACCATAATCCGCAACTTCCATGAAAAGTGAAAAACTTTGCCGGGCGGCGCTTGTTTTCTGCCTTGGCGTCTCTTCGTTTTCCCTGCGCGCACAGATCTTCATTCCGGGCGACGGCTCGGATGGGGCCCTGAATATTTCGGCCACGACCGGAATTGACCTCAGCCAGGCGGTCACCGGCGCGTGGAACAACAATAACTCCGCCCATGCCGGGAAAGGCATTTACGATTCCAATCAATGGGCGGTGGTCTTCAAATACAGCTCTGTCAACATCGCTTCCGGCGCTTTCGTGACGTTCACCAATCACCCGTCGCATGCGCCGGTGGTTTGGCTGGTGAACGGCGACGTGACGATAGCCGGCGACGTCAGCCTGGACGGGCAGACGATCGGAAACAACGCGCCGCAGTTGGCTGAGGGCGGGCCGGGCGGATTTCGCGGCGGCATTGCGAGCTTTTCTGGCGGCGTGACCCAGGGGGCTGGATTCGGTCCGGGAGGCGGCGAGCCCGGCGGAGGCAATTACGGCGATTGGGCCACCGGCGGCACGTATGGAACCGTCGGCGACAGCAGCCCCGGCTCGCCCTACGGGAATCCATCGTTGCTCCCATTAATCGGCGGGAGCGGCGGCGGCGGCTATTATTCAAGCGGGCAGGGGGGCGGCGGCGGCGGCGGCGCGATCTTGATTGCGTGTTCGGGGACGATGACCATCAACGGAAATGTTCATGCCAACGGCGGCTATTGCACGGCGGACGGACGGGGCGGCGGCGGCAGCGGCGGCGGCATTCGGCTTGTCAGCACGACCCTGGCGGGCAGTGGGATCGTGCAGTGCATTCCGGGGCCCAACGGCGGCCACAAGGGCGGGTTGGGACGAATCCGGATTGAGCGCGCGACGAACAACGCAACGATCGTTGTGACGCCGGATCCTAGCGTCGTTCCATTGCAGGCGACTGATACGCCGTTGATCTGGCTGCCAACGACTGGGCCGACGGCGACGATCCTTTCCATCAACTCCGCCGCCGCGCCCGCGGATCCGCGCGCTTCATTTGGAACGTATGGACCCGACGTGACCGTGCCCCAAACCAACGCGGCCACGGTTGTGGTGCAGACGGTCAACGCAGAGAGCGCGTCACAAGTGCTGGTGCGCGTGACGCCGCGGGCCAGCGGCTACTACACGGAGGTGCCGGCGGTTCTCATGCAAACGAACAGCTTAAGTCCGTTGACGCTGATCTGGACGGCGACGAACGTCCCCGTCAACCCTGGTTATGCATCGGTCATAGCGCGAGTCATCCGGCCATAGCCTGAGCGTTTTCAGCCTCATTTCCGTTGAGGAATTTCATGAGAACGCTCCGTGCAAAACGGGCCTGGCTGATTGCGGCGATGGCGCTGCTGGCGGCGGCGCCGGCGACGCGCGCGCAAACTCCGCCTCTGTTGCGCGAAGCGCCATCCCGCGAGGTGGGGCTTTTTGTCGGCGGCGATCCGACGCCCCCGTTCAAGGCAGCGCAGTCGCGGGAAGTCTCGGTGTTCACCGCCGGCGATCCGGCGTCCCATTATCCGCAAGGTGTTTCGCGAGAAGTGGCGCTCGTGACGGCGACGACTGCTCCGCCAGCGCCCATAAGGAACGGCTTCGCGACAGCCAGCCCAACTGGCAGTTCGGCGACGTTAAACTGGAGCGGCTACAACGAACTGGCCCAATACGACGTCGTTCGTTACCTCGTTTATGTGTCCACCACGCCGTTTACTTCGGTGACGGGTTTGACGCCCTACACATCGGTCCCCGCTGGCGCCCAGACGCTGACGATTTCCAATTTGGCGGAATGGCAGGACCACTATTTTGTCGTCGTGCCGGTGGATATTTTGGGCGGATCGAATTCCACTGTTTATTACTTTGCCGATTACGTTGTGGCGCCGCAGGCGCAATCGCGGGAATTCGCGTTGTTCGTGGGCGGCGATCCGCCGTCGCGCTATGGCGAGGGCGTTTCGCGTGAGCTGACGGTGGTCGATTCCGCCGCGGGGCCGCCGGCGGAGATAACGCAACTGGCCATTAGCAACTCTCCGACGGGCGCCGCGGCGACGCTGGACTGGAGCGCGTACAACGAACAAGCCCAGGGCGACATCGCCAGATACGCCGTGTACGTGTCATCCGCGCCCATTACCAGTGTGTCGGGTTTGACGCCGTATTCGTATGTGGCGGGCGGAACGCAGTCGATCACAATTTCCAACCTTGCCGAGTTCCAGGACCACTTTTTGCGGTCGTGGCTGTGGATGCGCTGGGACGATTCATCACGACAGTCAAGTATGCGGCGGCGTATATTGTCGCCGCGCAAGAGGCGTCGCGCGAGGTGGCGTTGTTCGTGGGCGGAACGCCTGCGGGAGGAGATTTGGAAGGCCTTTCGCGCGAGGTCTCCGTCGTTGTTCCCGACAGCACGCCCCCGGCGCCGGTGACTGGCGTTGGCGGCGGGTTCACGGCGAACGCGTCTATTGCGGCATTCAGCGCCATCGACCTGGATTGGTCGGGCTATGACGAAGCGGCGCAATTGGATGTGGTTGGTTACCGCATATACGTCGGCTCGAGCTTTTTCACGGATGTGACGGGCATGGCGCCGTATCAGTATGCGCCAGCCGCGAGGAGCCATTGGACGGTCACGGGGTTGTTTGGTGGGAGCATTTACTATGTGGCGGTCGTCGCGCAAGACGCCGCGGGGCAATTCAATCCCTCAGTGCGCGCTGTTTCGGCGCAGGCATCGCTTAGTTCGCTGGGCGACGCTTCCGGCCTGGCGGTCGTCTCCTACAGCAACGCGCTGCACTTCAGTTGGACGCCGCCCGGCCAGGTGGACGCGTTCCTGTCGCATTACAATGTTTATTTCAACGGGGCAACGAATCCGATTTCCGTGGCGCCGAGCGCGACTTCGTACGACGCCACGAATCTCCTGCCGGCGACGGGCTACTCGTTCCGCGTGACGACTGTTGACACATTTGGGACCGAGAGCGGCGGCATTTCTTTGCAGGCGGCGACGTGGCTGGGAAACCCTTCTCCGGTCGGCGCGCTGTCGTTCGACGGGATGGTCCGGCTGACGTGGGCGCAGGTTGAACCGAACAACCTCGTGCAGACGTACCAGATTTTCGAGGCGGCCAGTCCATTCACGAGCGTGGCGAGCATGACGCCCGTGCTGTCAACGCGCGGGAATCGCGCCGATGTTCCCGGTTTGGCCAATGGCGCCACGTATTACTTCGCGGTTGTCACGGAAAATATTGTTGGAGGCGAGAATCAAACGGTCCAAACCGTTGCAGCCTCGCCCAATCCGATTGTGGGCAATTTCGCGGACCTGCAAATCACGAACGTCACCGGGCCGGTGATCGCCTACGCGGGGCAGGCGGTGTCAATCAATTGGTCAGTGACCAACGTGGGCGCCGCGGCGACCTCGTTGAGCAATGGGACGCCCGTCGCCGCGTGGACGGACCGCGTGGCGCTTTCGGCCGACGGCGTTTATGGCGACGCGGATGACATTCTATTGACAAATGTCGCGCATGCCGGCGTGCTGGCGGCAGGGCAGGGGTATGCGGCGGCGCTCGCGCTCAATCTTCCAACGAACCTCACCGGCGCTTTCCATTTGTTTGTGCAGGCAAACGGGAACGGCGCAGTCTATGAAGGTCTGGATTTGGCGCCGGACCTGGGCGTCGCGGCGAGCCTGGTTTCCATCGGCCCGCCGTCCGCGCCGTTCATCACCAACCAACCGGCGCCGCAGGCGGTTCCTTCCGGCACGAATGTGACGTTCGCGGTGAGCGCGGGCGGAACTCCGCCGCTATCCTATCAATGGCGATTGCGCGGGACCAATTTGACAGACGCCGTTCGCGTAACGGGTTCTCTGAGCAACTTGCTCAGCCTTTCGAGCGTTACGACGAACGACTCTGGCTCCTATAGCGTTGTAGTTTCCAACCCATACGGCGCGATCACGAGTTCGCCGGCCCCGCTCTCCGTCACCGCGCCGCCGCCGCCCATGCCTGATTTGACGGTCGGCCAGGTTTCGTCGCCGCTGACGGGAACTCCCGGCGCGGCGATCACGGTTTCGTGGGCGGTCACCAACGTGGGCGCGACCAACGCCGTTGGCCCGTGGGAGGAGGCGGTTTACCTGGCGCCTGCGTCCGTCACGCTCCCGCAATTCAACGCGAATGCCGCGGCGTATCCGCTCTTGGGCGTCTTCACTTACAGCAATTCACTGGGCGCCGGGTCCAACATCCTGCGGTCCCAGCAAGTGACGCTGCCAGTGACCGGGCCCGCGGGCGACGCGCGGATCGTGGCTGTGGCGGACGCGGGCAACCAGGTTGCGGAACAGAACGAATTGAACAACGCGGCGTTTGCGCTCAACGACATTCAGATTCCCGCCGCGCTCGCGTTTTCGCTGCCCGTCACCAACGTGCTGGAAAGCGCCGCCGCGCCCAACCTGCCGTGCCTTGTCCTGCGCAACGGGGACCTCTCGGCGCCGGTGACCGTCACGCTGGCGAGCGCCGCGACCAATCACTTGCTGCTGCCGGCCAACGTGACCATCCCGGCGGGTTCGGCCGCTGCGCCGTTCTACGCCACGGTGGTGGATGACGGTCTTCCTGATGCGGACGCGCTGGTGACGCTTTCCGCGAACGCGGGCGGCTACCTTGGCGCCACCTCGCAGGTGACTGTTGTCAACACGGATTTGCCCGGCCTCACGCTTTCGTTTGACAGCGGCCAGATCACGCAGGGCGAGGTCATGAACGGGAAGGTGACGGCGCAAATCACCGCGGCCCATCCGGTGCAGGTCGCGCTCGGCGGGGCGGCCAATGGAATCCTCTCCGTTCCATCTTCAGTGACGATTCCCGCCAACACCAACGCGGTCACATTCCCTATTTCGGCGCTCCAGAACACGGTCGTGTCGCCGCCGCAGCCGGTCACGTTGATTGCCTCGGCGGACAATTATGGGCGCGGGCAGGCGACGCTCACCGTGCTCAACACGAACAATCCGGTGATTGCGCTGTCGTTGGACCGGACGAACATCAACGAATCCGACGGCGCCCTGGCGGTCATCGGGACGGTCGCGCGCCAGCCTGTGACGGACCGGCCGCTGACCATTTTCTTGACAAGCTCCAACACCGGCGCCGCGCTGGCGCCTGCGACGGTGACCATCGGGTCCTTTGAGGCGAGCGCGCAATTCCACGTCTCAGCCGTCAATGACACCAACGTCACCGGGCCGAAATCCAGCCTCATTTCGGCGCAGGCCCTGGATGTATATGGCGGCTCCGCCGGCGCCCCCGCGGGCGAGTTGCTGTTCGTGCAGGACAACAACGGCCCGTCGCTGCGCGTCGGCATCGCCGACAAGGTCGTAGCCAAGGGCGCGGACCCGGCCACGACGGCGACGGTTTGGACCTATTCGGCGCCCGCGAGCAACCTGCTTGTCACGCTTGTTTCCAGCGACACCAATGAGATCGCGGTTCCCGCGACGGTGACCATTCCGGCCGGGCAGACCAACGTCATGTTCTCCGTATCGAGTCTCGACGACGGCGACGCGACGAGCAACGCGGTGGTGTCGATCAACGCGAGCGCCGCCAATTACGCGGGGGACAGCGACGCTTTGACGGTGACGAGCGTCCTGGAACCGGACCTTGTGATATCGGAGATCGACGCGCCGAGCGCGGCGTTCAGCGGGGAATCGCTGACGTTGAGTTTCACGCTGATGAACGAGGGTCTTGGGGCGCTGACCAACAGCGTGGCGCAGTATGTATATTTGACAACAGACCCGGTGTTGGGGACGCTCAATTTGATCGGCACGGCGAACTTCAGCGGATCGCTCGGCCCCGGCCAATCTGCCGAACAGACGATTGTCGTGCCCGGGGCCGCGTTGCCGCCGCCGGGCGAGTATTGGCTGATGGTCACCGCGGACGCGCAAGACGCCGCCGCGGAACTCAACAAGGCCAACAATTCCGCGTTTGCGCCCAGCCAAGTTGCCCTGGCGCCGGCTTACAGCGCGACGGTTGTCGCAGGGTTGACGAATGTCGTCGCGGGAACGCCTGTGCCGCTGAGCGGTTCGGCCACATTGACCGTCGGCGGCCCGGCCACGAAAGTTCCGGTGAATTTGCTGATAACGGTTCGCGGGCTGCAACGCACCATCACCGTGACGACCGACGCCAGCGGCAACTTCAGCACGTTTTTCACGCCGCTGCCGGGTGAAGGCGGCATTTATACGGTCAGCGCGGTGTTGCCCGGCATCACGAGCGCGCCCGCCCAGGCTCGGTTCAACATTTACGGCATGGCGGCCAATCCTGTTTCCGCGACGGTCAATCTGGTTGCGGGCGGCAGCAACGGCCTCACGGTGGTCATCAATAATGTGGGCGATGCCCCGCTGACGAACGTGACGGCCAGCGTCAGCGGCCTGGCCGCCAACTTGACAGCGACCGCGCAAGTCAGTCCCGGCTCCATCGGGGGGCAGGGCGCCGCGAATTTGGCGTGCGGCGTTGCGGCGGCCGACGCGAGCGTGGCGCACAGCTCGTTTACGATACACTTCATCAAGTTCCGGCGCCGCGCTGGACATTCCAGTCAGCGTCAACGTGGCGCCGCTGACGCCGAACCTGGTCTGTGTTCCGGGCCAGCTTGCCGCGAGCATGATTATCGGGGGCCAAAAGCTCGCGTTGTTCACCATTGTCAACACGGGCGGCGCCGAGACCGGGCCGTTGACGGTCAATGTTCCGGCGGTTCCGTGGTTGAGCGTGGCGTCAACGAATCCGGTCCCGTCGATTGCGCCTGGCCAATCCAACGTGGTTTCGCTGCTGCTTTCCCCGGCGACGAATCTGGCTCTCGGCCCGTATAACGGCACGATCGTGGTCAATGGCAATGGCGCGAGCTGCCAATTCCCGTTCACCTTCAACGCCGTTTCGGATGCGCACGGCTCCTTGCTGATCCAGACGGTGGACGAGATCACGTTCTACGGCTCCAATTCCCCGCCGCTGACCAACGCCAGCATTAGCTTGACAGATCCGTTCAGCGGGCAGGTCGTGGCTTCGGGAGCGACGGACACCAACGGCCTTTATTTGGCGGGCGCGCTGCCGGAAGGCGTCTATCAACTGGATATCGCAGCGGACAAACACTCCGGCTACCACGGCAGCGCCGTGGTCACCGCCGGCCAGACCAACACGCTCCAGGCGTTGCTCTCGCTCCAAACGGTTCAATACGTCTGGACCGTCACACCGACGCAGGTGCAGGACAAGACGCAGATCACCATCCAAGCCGTTTTCGACGCGAACGTGCCGGCGCCGGTCATCGTGCCGAGCCCGGCGTATTTGGATTTGTCGACGTTGACGCAGCCGGGGCAGAGCATCGACACGCAGATTACGCTCGCCAATTACGGCTTGATCGCAGTCCAAAACGTGACCATCGGCTTCGGCTCGTCCGACTTCTACCAGGTCGAGGTTTTGACGCCAAACCTGGGAACGCTGCCGGCGCATGGAAGCGTGACTGTGCCGGTGCGGATCAGCCGCGTTTCGCCGGGTGGCGGCGCGCGCAAGCTAAGTTCGCCGGGCTGCTATCCGGCGATGAATTTTACGTGGGCTTGGCCTTGCGGAAACCATCAGATCACCGCCAGCACGCCGTTTAATCTGCTCAATGGCCAGCAGGATTGTCCGGGCGCGGGAGGCGGGGCGGTTGGCGGTTCGGTGGCGGTGACGGGCGGTGGCGCAGTGTCTGTGAGCTATGTGCCGCCGCGGATTTCGCCGCTGACGGTGTGCGATTGCAGCTTCCTTCCAAAAATATGCCTGTCTGGAAGCAGTTCGCTGAAGCTCGACGGCCTTGCCGAGAAATTGGCGGCGTCCCTGACGAAATTCCTGCCAAATTTCTCGATCAAGAAAGTGGAGGTCAAACTGTCCGCGGGGGGCAAGATTTGCACGTGCTGCCTGAGCAACCAACTGGATTGGGAAGGCGACGTGACCGGTTCAGCCTCGGTTACAATAGTATTGACCGCTGGACCGAGCTTTGCCGCCGATCTTCCCTTCAGCGCCGCCGGTTTCGACAGCGTCTCAGCCAAGGTTGACGCGCTCGCGGGAGCCGAAGTGACGTTGTCCGGCAATGTGACGGCGCAGCTTGTCAAGAAATGCCTGCAGGACCCCGATGTGTGCCTGAGCGGCACGGCGACGCTGAGTTTGTTTGCCGGACTCAAGGCGAGCGCCGAAGTGACCGCCAAGGCCGGCGGCGTCACGTACACCGGAAAGATTGACGGCAAGCTGGGTTTGGAAGGCTCGGCGACCGCGACGGTCCAGGGCTGCTTGAATTCTGGAGTGAAGGCGTCGCTGTCCGGCAAGGTCACGGCCACCGCGCAATTCACCGGGGAGCTTTCGGGCAGCTCCGGAGGCGCCACGGTGAGCAAGTCCATTGACGCCGGCGGAAGCGAAGTTGTCGCGGAGGCAGGGGTCGGAAACGCCGTGCGCGGCGGGCCGGTCAAGCTGGACAACCCGCCGTCCATCGATGTGGACATCCTGCCGGAGGACGTGTTGCAGCCGGATTCCGCCATCCGCAGCGCGCTGGGAATCAGCTCGGGGCCGACCGTCGGGGTGTGCGCGCAGGTCACGCTGCAAATTTCCCAAAGCGCCGTGCTGACGCTCGATGCGTTCAACGCCATGCTGCAGCTTAATAATTCTTCGGGCGATGTGTTGACCAATGTGGGCGTCAGCCTGGTCATACAGAATCAACTTGGCCAGGACGTGACAGGCTTGTTCGCCGTCCTGCCGCCTGCGATCACCGGCGGCCTGACGGCCGTGGATGGGACGGGGATCATTCCGTCCAGCGCTTCGGGCAGCGCGCAATGGACGCTGATTCCAACGGTGGACGCGGCGCCGGACGCGCCCACGAATTATCTGGTAAGCGGCTCGTTCACTTATGTTGACCGGGGCGAAGTGGTCACCGTGCCGCTGGCGCCGACGGCCATCAGCGTGCAGCCGGCGCCGCAGTTGTATTTGAAATACTTCCTGCAACACGACGTTTACGGCGACGATCCATACACCGGGCCGATTGAGCCGTCCATTCCATTCCCGCTCGCGGTCATGGCCCAAAACAAGGGGCGCGGCGCGGCGCATAATTTCCAGATCACATCGGCGCAACCGACGATTGTCGATAATAAAAAGGGACTGCTGATCAACTTTAACATTATTGGCGCCGCGCTCAACGGCCAGCCGGCGGACCCGTCGCTCACGGTTGATTTTGGAGACATTGCGGCGGGTCAAATCGGCATCGGGACCTGGCTGATGACCTCGAGTCTTGACGGGCAATTCATCAATTACCAGGCGACCTTCCAGCACGTGGATCCGTTGGGCAACCTGCAGCTTGGCGGCATCGAGGGCGTGGAGATTCATCAATTGGCGCACATGGCGCGCGCCGAGGGCGCGTGGGACGACGGCTTGCCTGACTTTCTCGCGACCGACACGCCAAACGTCAACAATTTCCCGGACACGATTTACCTGAGCGACGGCTCGACGTATCCGGTGTCCGTCCTTCAGGCGGCGTCGCCGGATGCGGCGGCGGCCGCGAACCATTTGCAGGTGCAGTTGACAGGCAATTATCCAGCCGGCTTCTGCTATGTGGTCATTCCCGATCCAGGCGCGGGAAATTTCCCTCTTCAATCGATGCTGCACAACGACGGGAGCCCGTTCCTGACCAACAATTATTATATCACCGACCGAACCTTCGCGGGCGTCGGGCAGCGTCCGCTGCTGCAAACCAACCTCCATTTCCTGGTGTATCACACCAACGCCGGGCCCGACGCCTGCACGCTGGTGTACTCGGCGCCGACCAACGCGCCCGACACCACGCCGCCGATCAGTTCGGTGTTCTCGTTGCCGCTTGAAAGTCCGCCGGTCTTTGGGGTGGTGTGGAGCGGCGCGGACATCGCCGGCGGATCCGGCCTGGCGAATTACGACATATACGCCTCCGACAACGGCGGCGCGTTTACGATCTGGCAGAGCCACACCACGGCGGTGGGGGCGCTTTACAACGGGACAGCCGGGCACACCTACGGGTTCTACAGCCAGGCGACGGACAATGCCGGGAACCGCGAAGCGGCGCCGGCGCACGCGCAAGCCCAGACGACCGTTGCTGTCAACACGATTCCGCCTTCCCTCGGCGTGGCGTCGCCCGTCACGCTGACGGCCGGCCAGACGCTGTCGCTCGACGTCACGGCCAGCCCCGCCAACCCGTTGTTCCTGCTGTCCTTCAGCCTGCTGCCGGGCGCGCCGGCGGGCCTGACTGTCGATCCCAATTCCGGCCACATCGGTTGGGCGACAAGCCCGCTGTTCGGCGGCACGACCAATCACTTTGGAATCGTCGCCACCGACAACGGCCAGCCGTCGCTCAGCGCCACAAGCATGGTGACGGTGATCGTCCTGCCCGTGAACAACCCGCCGACGCTCGCGCCGATCGCCAATTATCATATTGTTGACGGCTACCTCCTCACCGTCAGCAACTCGGCGTCAGACGATAATTTGCCGCCGCGGCCGCTTACGTTCTCCCTCGGCGCGGGAGCGCCGGCGAACGCTGCGATCGACCCGGCTACAGGCGTTTTCCAATGGCGCCCGACCGTCGCCCAGGCGCCCAGCACGAATGTCCTCTCCGTCGTTGTGTCGGACAACATGACTCCGCCGTTGCGAGCCACGCAGACCTTTACGGTTTTTGTCAGGTCGGCCAGCTCCGAACTCCTGCTCTCGTTTGGCTGGACGAACCTCGCAGCCGGCGCGTCCAACGCGGTCGCGGTGACGCTCGATTCGCAATTGCCTCTGACCAACGTCACCGCGAATTTCCAGGCGGCGCCGCAGTTCCTCACCAATCTGGCGCTGATCCCGTCGTCGCCCGAAATTGTCGGAACGTTTTTGCAAGCGACCGGCGCGGGCCAATATTCACTTTCGCTGGCGCTGAACCCTGCGCTCGCCGGAGCCAACCCGCGGGCGCTCGCGCGCCTGGGATTTGCGGCTGTGGCGCAGCCTCACTCCGGCATTGTGCCATTGACAGTGACCCAAACCGCCGGGCTTGAGACCGACGGCACGAGCGCGCCGAAAGCCGCTTCGTCGGACGGACGCATCATCGTCGTCGGCGCGGAGCCGGTGCTTGACCCTGTGCGGGGCGCAAAATCCGCCGTCGCCATCACGCTATACGGAAAACCCGGCGGCAGCTACCAGCTCGGTTACAAGACGAATCTGGCAAACTCGAAGTGGATTCCATTCCTGCGCATTCCGATGACCAACCAGATCCAGGTCCTTGACCTTTTCCCGTCCGGACCGCGCCTGTTCTACAATGCGTGGCAATTCTTCGCCGATCCGCCGTTAATGGACTTTGCGTCGGTATCGCACAGCAACGCCACGCTTGTGCTCTACGGCCGGTCCGGAACCAACTACGGGCTTCAGAGCGCCCCGAGCTTGTCAGGACCCTGGACGCCGGTGACGAACCTCGTCCTCAGCAATTCGTTCTACTTCATCAACGTCGGCAGCCCGACCAACAAGGTCCAGTACTTCCGCTCGTTCCGATAAGCCCGCGCCATTTATCCGTATAAGTATTACCGCCTGGATCCGTGGCCGTGAGCCGGGATTCAATTGTGGGGAAATCCACCAGCCACGCCCGCCGCGCGGCTGGTGTTTTATTTGACAGTCGTGATCTGCTTGAAGGCCAGCCAATCCTGATTCGTCGGGCTGATCCCTGGGTAAGGGCGGCTCGGATGTTGAAGGCTGGCGGCGTTGCGCAAGCGCCGCGTCTCGGTGTGGCCGTCGGCGAAGTTCAAGGCGTAGCCGTTGTGGTGCCGCATTGCGGGAAAGCTGTCAAATGGACTGCTGTCATCCATCGTGACGTGGAAATAAGCGTCGTCGAGCGTGAGTTGATGTTCGTCGGCGATGATCCAGATTCTTGAGGTCGGGGCGGCGGTGAGGTCGGCTTCGGTGACGAAGGTGCGGTAAGGGGTTTGTTTTTCTTCGTTCTCCATCGTTCGGCTGCCGATCCAGGCGTTCATCGAATAGCTGCGCACGCGAAGATCAACGTGATTGGACGAGATGGTCATGTCGGCCGGGCACCGATAGATTCCCGGCTGGCTTGCATAAGGATAAAGCTTGCCTGCGATGATCTTGGCCAGATTTGTCGCGTCTTGCGCGTTTTGCATATTGTCATTGATCCACGTTTGGATTTGGTCTTGCGTCTGCAGGCTCGCCACGTTGGGGGCGAGCTTGCCGCCATTGTCGGCGGCGTACATTTGATAGGCCATTTCGAGCTGGCGGAGGTTTTGCTGGCAGTTGGCTTCGCGCGCGGTGGATTTGGCGTTCGAGAGCGCCGGCAGCAGCAGCGCGGCGAGGACCGCAATGATCGCTATCGAGACCAACAACTCGATCAGCGTAAAGGCGCAGCGGTCGAAGGACCCGCCCGCAAGGTGGCTCTGCTGTGTCATGCTCGGCGGCCTGGCCGCGGATTTTGGCGACTTTGTCATAGCATGAATCCAGGGCTGCCGGGAAGTGTGCGTTTGAACGCACAGCAGCGGTTTTAATTGAACGACGCCTCGCGCTGACAGATACTGCCGGACAAGATGAATCGGAGCGTGTCGTTGCTGGTTGCTTTGGCATTCGGCATCGGGACCTTTGGCGCCGCCGGCCAGCCTTCCATCCATTGGCGCGTTTACCGCGGCGCGGAAGGTCTGCCCGAATCGGCTTGCCGATTCGTGACCGTTGGCGGGGCGGGGGATGTTTTCGTTCGCGGGCTGAAGACCGGAGCGGTCGCGCGATTCGACGGCTATGCGTGGAGCAAGATCGATACGCTGCCGGATGACTGCGGGCCGGTCTTCGAAAGCCCCGCGAGCCAATTTTGGGCGGTCTCACCGTCGGGCCTGTGCCAATGGACGGCGGAAGCCTGGCGCATCAGACCCGTTGAGGCCATTGCGGCGGCCCATCGCGCGTCGACAGATCTTTCCATCCCCCTCTGTCCGGTGCGCCAGAATGTCGTCTTGTTTTTGCTCCCGGACGGCTTGATGGAATTCTCTGTGGACGAGACGGGGAAGGCCGGCGTGCGCGTCCTGCGGAATGCCAGCCAAACCGAATTGGGACGTTTCACGGGCATGCGCGTTGCGCCGGATGACGGCTTGTGGATTTCCGGCGAGCGCGGCCTTGCGAAGATTTCCGGTCCCAAGCGCGCTATCAACGAATCGTCGACGTGGCGGCAATTTGTGTGCCCCGAATCCGTCGGCGCGCGGTATTTCCGGCAGCCGCAATGCGCGGATGACGACAGCGTTGTGTGCGTGGCGAACGCCGACGGCGAGGATCGGAAATGCGTTGTGCGTTTCGACGGCCGGAATTGGCAGGCAACATCGGCCGGGGCCACGAATATCCAGTTTGCGTGGCTGGGGCCGGATGGCGCGCTTTGGGCGGCGGCGCCGGATGCGCTGCTTCACTTCGGCGGCGCCAGCGCCTCGATGGAAGACGAACCGGCGCCGTCGGCGATTTTTGACGTGGCGGTCGGCGCACATGGGATGTTCTGGCTTGCGACTTCGGAAGGCGTGTTCTGCCGCCTGCCGCAGACGTGGCAGTTGGACGCCAATCCGCCGGCAGGCTTATTTTCGCCGGCGCCACGAGAGACGTTTGCCGAATCCAGTCCGGCGCCCAGGGACGCCGTCGCCATTGTGCATTTGCCGGAGGGAAAAATCTGGTGCGCGACGGCGGAAAAAGTGTGGGCGTTCGACGGCCTGAACTGGGCGACGATTCGCGGCGGAATCGGACGCATCAACGCCATGATCCGGTCGTCCGACGGCGGGGTGTGGGTCGCGTCAAGCGAAGGGTTGCACCGGTATATCCGCGGCAACTGGATCGATATCGGCGTGGAGGACGGGTTGCCGACGGCAATGGCGCGGGACGTGCGCGAAGACGCATCGGCGCGAATCTGGGCGGCGACGCCGCGCGGGATCGTTGTCAACCATCCCGAAGGCGATCTCGATGCGCCCCGCGCGGTGATCCACGAGGGCGACGAGCGCGGGCAGGATGTTCCGCAGGGCGGGACGCTGACGGTGAGTTTTGGCGGGCGCGACAAATGGAACATGACGCCGCCCGGCCGCCTGCTCTTCTCGTGGCGGCTGGATGACCGTGACTGGTCGCCGTTCGATACCGCGACGACGGCGACGTTTTCCGATCTGGCGCCCGGCAAACGGTATTTTGAGGTGCGCGCCATGGATCGCAACGGCAACGTCCAGGGGCAACCGGCGCGGACGGAATTCGGTGTGATTTTGCCGTGGTACAAGGAGGAGCGGCTGGTTTGGATCGCGTGCGGCGGAGCGCTGGCGGCGCTGTTTTTCGCGGGGCTGGCGTTGAAGCGCCATCTGGATCTTGTCCACAGTTACGCGGAAGTGGAGAGGCAGGTCGCCGAGCGCACGGCCGAATTGAAGATCGCCAACCAGGAGCTGCTGCACAGCCAGAAGATGACGGCGCTTGGAACGCTGGCCGCCGGCATCGCGCACGATTTCAACAATATCCTGTCAATCATCAAAGGCTCCGCCCAAATCATTGAGCGCAATCCCAACAACCCCGAAAAAATCCTCGCGCGGACGGAGCGGATCAAGACGGTGGTCGACCAGGGCGCGTCGGTCGTGCAGGCGATGCTGGGGTTCAGCCGCAATTCGGATGAGGCGGTGGAAACGTGCGACGCCAATGCGATTGTTGACAACACGCTCCGACTGCTGGGCGACCGTTTCCTGCGCGAAACGGACGTCCGTTTCGACCGCGCCGGCGGCTCGCCGCTGGTCAAGGTGTCGCAGGGATTGGTCCAGCAGATCCTGCTGAATTTTATTTTCAACGCGGCTGAATCGATGACCGGGCGGAAGGTCATTGGCATTTCGACAAGCGCGTCGGCCAGGCTGCCGGGCGGCATCGCGCTGTCGCCGGGGCGCGCGGCGTTGTTCGTGTGCATTGCCGTGCGCGATTGCGGCTGCGGCATAGCGCCTGAAGCGCTGCCGCGCGTTTTTGAGCCGTTTTTCACAACCAAAGCGTTGTCAAGCAGACGCGGCACGGGCCTCGGGCTGTCGGTCGCCTACGAGCTGGCGCAAAAAATCGGCGCCGGCCTGGCTGTGGAATCCAATGTCGGGGCCGGCAGCGTTTTCACCCTGATCCTGCCCGCCGCGCCTGTGCCCGCCCCTGACGCCGTGCCGGCCTGATTTGCCATGAACACACTTCGGATACTCATCATCGAAGACGACGACCTGCAATACGAGATTTACGAGGAGGCGCTGTCCTCGTTCGCGCTGGCGCGGGCCAGGAGCGGTTCGGAGGCTTTGGGGTTGATGGCGCGGGAGGAGCCGCGGCTGCTGATACTCGATCACGTGCTTGACAATGGCGAGCTCGGCCTCGATTTCCTGCCGGAATTCAAGGAACTGTTGCCGCACGTGCCCGTTATCATCGTTTCCGGCGCGCTCGAAGTTCCGCAGCGCCTGGCCGCGCTGCAAGGGCCGCGCCGCGCGCATTATTGCCTGCCAAAGCCGCTGGATATCGACGAATTGAAACGAACGGTCGACACGGCGCTTGCCGAGTGCGGCGAGCGCGAGGCGCTGCGCCAATTTGAGGGGCTTGAACGCTCGCGCCGCGTCGACGCCCAGGAATTGTTCAGCCGTTCGACCGACCGCCTGAGCCGCCAGACGCGTTTGAGGGAGTCGCTCGCGCGCGAACCGGAGCGTCCGAATATTTCGCTCCTGGCGCGGCAGCACCGCGTTTCGCGCCGGACAATCATCCGCGATTTGCAGGAGTTAATCCGCCGCGAGGAACTCCCCGAATCGGTGTATCCAGAATGGCAGAATCCGGACGAACCATGAAAAACATCAAAACTCGCCGGCCGCAAAAAGCAAGGCCCAGGATGACGCGCAAACTTGCGGAAGCGCGCGCTGTGGGGACTGGCAAGCAGCGAAAATTCGACGGTACGGCATTTCTCGCCACGCTCAAGAAATGAGAAGGTAGGCGACACCTCGTGAAGCGCAGCGATGCTGTGCCGCGTCAGGGCGAATTGGTGTAGCCGCGCCAGGTCCATTCGAGCGCTTCGGGGAAGGTCTGGAGGCGGACGGCGGAATCGACGTGGCCGGCGTTGCGGGCGTAGACGTATTGGTAATGGTAGCCCTTGGCGCGAAGGATGATGGCCATCCGGTTATTGGCGGCGACCCAGTCGTGCATATCATCGCGCATAACGTTTGGATTGAAAAGGTCGCGGTCGCCGACTTCGAGCCATAGACGAATGGCTTTGGGCGGAGAATTTGGGATGAGTTGCGCGTGGAAATCCCATGCGCCGCCGGGCGTCTCGGAGTTGAACGGCCATTGCTGGTTGACGAAAGTGCCCGAGTAGGCAATGACGCGGTGATACCATTCCGGGTGATACCACGCCATTTCAAGCGCGGCGGCGCCGCCGGAGCTGTAGCCCATCGCCGCGCGCCCTTCGGGATCTTTGGTCAGGCGCACGCCGCAGTTGGTTTCCACGCGGGGAAGGACTTCGTATTCGATGAACTCTGCGAATTTTCCTGACATGGTGTCGTATTCAAGGCCGCGTTCGCTGCCTTGGGCGTCGCCGCCTCCATTGGCGATCATAATGAGGACGAGCGGTGGAACGCGGCGCTGGGCGATCATGTTGTCAAGCATTTCCGGAAGGGTCCGGTCCGGCTGGTTCGTCTTGGGCCCGTCGTGAAGGACCATGAAGGGCGCCGCGGTTCCGCGCGCATATTGGGCCGGAACGTAGACGGTGACCGTGCGCTGGTAAGGCTGCCGATGAGTTTGGACAATGAGCGTTCTGGGATTGTTGGTGTCGACGACGCCTGGGGACGAACGGGCAATGCCGGGAAAGTATTTGCTGTCGGCGGAGTCCATAATGAACTGGCGCACCTCCCCGTGCGGAACGTTGGACACGACCGTCAATTCGGGCGCGCGCGTGTATTCCGGGCCGATGACAAAATTGCCGTCGACGTCCGAGGGCGGATTGGCGCCGGGGGCGCCGTGAGTGGCGTTGGTCGCGGGATTATTGGGCTCCGGCGGTTTGTCAAGCGCCGCGTGGGCCAGTTGTTCGGCGTCCGATCCGGCGGCGATGAGCGGCGGCGTTCCGGGATCTGTAGGCGAACGCGTTGGGAAGATGCGGCCGGCGCCTGCCGAGGCGGACTGGGCCGCCAGAGCGGCGATGACAACGAACAGGGCGAGGGGCTTCATATTTTGATAGTCCCAAAACATGGCGAATGCCGGGGGATGAGAAAAGCTTTTTTGACGGATGCCATAAGCGCGGCGAGAGCGGGAAGTCGTTTGGCCTTTACCGGCGCAGCGGCGGTCGGCAGTTTTTGAGGCGCAAATGCATACCGAGCGAGCGCGCTGGCTGAATCGAACCGTCCTTGGGATAGGGCTGGCGTCGTTGCTCAGCGATTGGTCGCACGAGATCGCCACGTCGGTGTTGCCGGCGTTCCTGGCGAGCATGGGAGCGGCGGCGGCGTGGCTGGGGTTGATCGAAGGGACCGCGGACGGGCTGTCCAGCTTCGCCAAAATGGCGTCGGGATTTTACACGGACAAATTGGCGCGGCGCAAACCAATCGCCGTGGTCGGGTATGTCGTGACGGCGCTGGGAACGGCGTCGTTCGGGTTGGCGACGCAGGCGTGGCACGTGCTGATTTCGCGAAGCGGAGCGTGGCTGGGGCGCGGCGTGCGAACGCCGGTGCGAAAGGCGCTGCTGGCCGCGGCGGTCACGAAGGAAACCTATGGCCGCGCGTTCGGTTTCGAGCGGATGATGGACACGGTGGGGGCGATCGTCGGGCCGGCCACGGCTTTTGCGCTGCTGCCGGCGCTGAACCATCAATATCCGCGGCTCTTTGCCTTGACGCTCATTCCCGGTTTGGCCGCGGCGTGCTTGATTGCGTTTGTTGTCAAAGAAACGGAGCGCAAGCCGGTCCCGCATATTTCGTTCGGGGAGCGCCTGCGATTGCTGCCGTCCGCCTACCGGAAATTCCTCATGGCGGTGGGATTGTTTGGAGTGGGAGCGTTTGCGCACTCGATGCTGATTTTGCTGGCCGTGCAAAAACTGACGCCGTCGCTCGGCGCGGCGAAGGCCGGCAGCGCCGCGGTGGGGCTCTATGTGCTGCACAATGTCTTTTACGCGGCGTTTGCCTACATTGGCGGCTGGCTGGGCGACCGTTTCCCCAAAAACCGCCTGCTCGCGGCGGGCTATTCGCTGGCGGCGGCGATGTCGCTGTGCGTGATTCTGCTGCCGGCGACCGTTGCGACGCTGGCGCTGGTGTTCGTTCTTGGCGGCGCCAATGTGGCGCTCGAAGAGACGCTGGAAGATTCGCTGTGCGCGGAGCTGGTCGCCCAAGAGCATCACGGCGTCGCGTTCGGAACGCTGGCGACGGTGAACGGAGTGGGGGACGCGGTGTCAAGCGCATTGGTCGGCGCGCTGTGGACGGCGTTCGGGGTGAATGTGGCGTTCGCCTACAGCGCGGCGTTGTCGCTCGCCGGCGCCGCGCTCGTGTTGCGCCTGAGAACGGGCAACCGGAGCGGCCAGCCATGAGAAGGGTGACGGGTCATCTGGTTCGTTGACAAGCCCGGGCAAAGCGGTTCAATTGCTTCGACCGTATGCAGAGCAAAGTCACCAAAGAGAAGCTGCGCCAGTTCATGGAAGAATTGGCGGCCGCCGCGCAAAGCCCGGGAAATGTTTATTTGACTGGCGGGGCGACGGCGCTATTGCTCGGCTTCCGCGAGCAGACCATCGATATCGACATCAAGTTTGATCCAGAGCCGGCGGGCGTTTTTGAGGCGATTGCGCGGTTGAAAGAAGAGCTCGAAGTCAACGTGGAGCTGGCATCTCCCGCCGACTTTATACCGGCGCCGGGAAACTGGCGCGAAAAGAGCCCGCACATTGCGACGGTCGGGCGGCTGCAGTTTTTTCATTACGATCTTGCGATGCAGGCGTTGGCGAAGATCGAGCGCGGCCATGCCCAGGATTTGTCCGACACGCGGAATTTGCTGCGTTGCGGACGCATCACGGTCGATGAATTAAAAGCGCTGTTTTCCAGGATCGAAGGCGCACTGATTCGGTACCCGGCGATTGACGCTGGCGAATTCAAGCGGAAGCTGGAGTCTTTCTTGTCGTCCGAACGCTGATATGGCCATCGACGACAATCTTCCGGGCAAGGAACTGGTCGACCAGGGGATGGCCGATCTGGCCGCCGATAATCTGACGGAAGCCGCGTTGCTGGTCCTGATCGCCGGGCCGCGGTTGCGTGGGTTCGGAATTCCCGTGCCGGAGCGTCCACACACGCGCCCGTGGGAGCATCTCCTTTATGAGCGTCTGGAAGACCGCCTCGGAGCGGGGGCCCATTCGTATTACAACTCGCTGATCCGGCGGATCGTGAGCTACGCGCGGGCGCGCGATCACCTGCGCGAGCGTTAGCGCCTATTAAGAACGCTTGGCCTCGTCATCGGTTTACACCGAAGGAAAAGTTCTAGCTAGAGCCGCAGAGTTTTCAGGAAA
>Ga0265338_10004150_pt1 | contig 19798 bp, 19 predicted proteins | sample 42126metaG_FD_193579 | JGI IMG/M metagenome (GOLD analysis project Ga0265338, IMG submission 193579) | Rhizosphere microbial communities from Carex aquatilis grown in University of Washington, Seatle, WA, United States - 4-21-26 metaG | ecosystem: Host-associated > Plants > Roots > Rhizosphere...
TGCGACCAGCCAGCGTTTTGATTCGATCGCTTTGGCGAGTTCCTGCAGGAGTTCTGCGGGCAGAGTTGAGGCTAGTTGATGCAACGTCGCGGCGGGATCAGTGGTGATTGGCAGTCGTTCCACCTTCTTGCGATGTGGACGCGCGGCAGCGTTTGTTTTCTTTTTCGGCATGGCGATTCTGGCGACTGGCGAAATAAAAAAGGGCTCGGAAATTTGCCGCGAAGATTCGCAACAGACTTCCGAGCCCCAGTTGTTCTGATAGCTCGAACGAGTGAAAGCCTAAGAACGTCGATTCAGAATGTCAAGCATTTTCTACCTACCAATACCCTTCCGGGCATGTTTCTGTAGCTAAACTGGTCTTGTTGACGATGATTCCGTTCTCAATGCAACAGCCGCATTTCCCGCAGCGTTCGTTGCGATACCATGGACAAGCTTGACAGATTTTGACTCGTTTGGAGATCGTTTCTTCGGTGGCCATCGCGAAACCAGACAGTGTCCAACGGGCCATTGAGGCGGCGAAGTTCAGGCCGCGAATCAGGATTGGCGGGAGATCGGGCTGCGGTGTCGGCGCGGCGGCTGAAACGATCACGAATTCCTGAGCCGTCGATTTCTCATCGATCAGTTGGCGTTGCTTGAGGATTAGGGGGGCATTTCGCACGTTTGTCGCGGCTGGCACTGATTTCAACATGTCCAGAACTTCTTGCGCCAGATCGAAGCGTTCATTCTGACGGCAACAGTCGATCACCATCAGGGCCTCGTTGATTGAGTGATCCGTGTTTTGAACGGGGTTTGTGCCGCGGATGTGCAGGGCCACCCCGATAGCAACATCGCAGGTCAGATTACTGTGAGAGTCCATGCTGGGCGTCCTGGCAGGTTGCAAATAAATAGATTGGTGGCGTTTAGAACAAAGTTCGAGCAGCCATTGCAATTGTTGGCTGTGCCCTCGTATAGAAACGCGGTGATTCCCGTGGTTACTCCAACGAGACTGAGCTTGTATGTCCAGACTCCGAGCAATGGCCCCAAAAGGCACAATTGCCACTGCCACATTTGGCCTGCAGGGCATACATTCATCGCGGGACCGTAAAAGCAGCAGGTCGACAAATCTTGTCCGACGGGTGTGCAGACGTCATCACGACACAGCGTAAATGTTCCCGACGCGGCCGCGCAACCTGCGCATGTCCCATTTGTCAATGCGGTACCGGTCGTGTCGAGCATGTATTGGTGCGGATCAAACCCGCAACCCGGAGCAAAGTTCACTCCGCATCGCAAGCTGGTGGAACTCGATGAACCGCCACTGCCTGATTTCGACGAACTGCTCGAGCTGGACGAACTGCCCGACGAGCAGCATGGTAGCGAGCAACTGGAATAGACGGTCGTCGGCATGACAGGGTCTCAAGTGAGTGTCAGGCATCCACCGGAGATGCATAGTTGTTGTGTGGTGACACTGAGGCTTGTTCCGCTGCACGACACGGAGGTCACTACGTTCACACAGCAATTATTTCCGCTCGATGACGATCCACTCCCGCTACCAGAACTTGCCGCACTGGATCCACCGCTGCCGGACGATGTACCGCTGCTCGAACCGACGAAACTGCCAGATGACTGGCCTGATGATTGATTCGATGAACCACCAGATGATGCTGCAGAACTTCCTGACGACGGCGCGGAACTTCCGGAGCTGCCAGAACTGAGCGAACTTCCGGAACTCTGGGAACTTGGCGACGACGAACTTGGCGATGGAGAGCCTGACGACGACGGACTCGGGCTGCTCGATGAAGGGCTGACCGATTGGCTGCTTTGGCTGGATTGACTGCTGCTCGGGCTGCTGCTGGGACTGCTTGAAATGGAGCTGGACGACGACTGAGAACTGCTTGGCGAGCTTGAGGATGATGAGCCCGGATCGATCGGCAGGCATTCGCAACCGAAGTTCGGTGGCATACTGCAGGCACGCGTGAACGCAACATCTCGCTTGCGGCGCCCATCGCGTACGACGCCGACTTCCCAGCGAACATAATCATCAAAACCGTTTGGTACCCAGGGCACGATGCCTGAGTAAGTGACGTCATAACCCAGCGAAAACCATGTGCTGTAATCGGCAGCCACCTGAGTTGCCAGATTAGCCTCGAAGCCGCGGATGAGTTGCCCGGCACCGCTGATACCGCTTTGCCGGACCATTGAGCAGTGAAAGACCTTTTCGCCGCCGGCAGTAACTGTCGGCGTTGTGGGAGCGGTGGACCATCCGCCGACTCGATCGAGCGACGTGTCAGTGAAAGTGATCACCACATTGGACGGGATATCGCCGAGCGCTACGGCTTGCGACGAAAAATCGCCCCCGGCTGAAATTGCATAGCCCGCTGCGAGATTCGCCGCTGCGACTGTTGCCGCCGAATTCGGATCTTGGGTCACGTACGGCGTGAATTGATTTCCTGTCAGAGTCGGGATGCCGACAAGGCGCCGCTGTAGGGTCAGGGCGATGGCATCGACCAGCATCGCACAGTTTTCGTACTCGCGCATAAATTCCAGCGCGGACGGAACGCCGTAATTGCCGGATACTGCCGTGCCGATATTCGGTGTGTCTGCCCCGGATCGGCCCTGGATTGCGGCCAGCGCCGCGCCCCATGATGCTGGCGTGTATTGTTGGACGTATTGCCACTGCCAGAAGAACCTAGCATCCACAAGTGGCACCAGCCAGAGAGTTTCGCTGCTGCCGATGATGGTTGTCGTCGGCCTGGGCGGAAGCATGTACATCGCTGCTGAAACGCCGGTCGCGTAGGACGAGTTATTCGCGATCGGCGCGTCGATGTTGAGTGTCGCGGGGTTTCCACCGGCACAAGCTGCGATTAGGTACGGCACGAGCGATGCGCGAACCAAAAACAGACCGTGAGCCCACCGCGTTGCCCCTGTCGGCCAGTACAGCGAATTGATTTTCGGCTTTGGCGGCGCGGGATAATTGCCGACGGGGATACCGACTCGTCGGACAGTCAGAGTGTTGTTCGGCGGCCAGCCTGAAGTCGGCGTTGATGGCGATGATGGAATCGGCGGATTGAGCTGACTGACGTACCGACCTTCATTGATCGCCGTGTTTGGCAGACAGAAGATCGACGCAAAGTTTTCGTCCAAATAATCATTGAGCTGCCTTCGGAGCGCTCCGGGCAGGTCTTCGATTTCCAGGTCATAACCAGCAAAATTGATGGACATTTTTCTGCAAGATCATCCAAAGGCAATGCAAACGTCGATCGCGTCGCCAGCGGTTCCCGTGAGCAGTAGGTACCGCGATGTCGAAGAGACGTTCGGCGTGCCGTTTTTCATCAGGTTGTCAATGTCGCCGGGATACAGGATCAGCCCAAGTCCCCAGCCGGAATAACCATTGCCCGTTCCGGGTTGCACGATGATTGGGCCTTTGTTGGTTCTCATCGCGTCCCAATGCATCACGGTTACCGGGTTGCCGTTTCCGCTCACACTTCCAAGGACCGGGTCTGGTAGATTCATCAGATCCATCAAATAAGATCCGGACACGCCGCCACCAGACGAGCTCGAACTGGGGCTTGATCCAGACGAACTTGAACTTCCGGGCACGAGAACGACCTGATTATGCCACGTGTAACCGACCGGCGGGGTTGATGTCCCGTTGAGATTGTACTGATTGCCAAGTCCAGCAACGCCCGGCAACGGACCAACCATCGTTGGATCGACAATCGTCGTCGTTTCGTTGACTTTCAGCGAATTATTGAGAACGAACGAATTGAGAGTGCGAGTATTGGGCATGATGTCACCACGTCGAGTTGGTCAAAGTGCTGCTGGTCTGGACAACGCCGATATTGGTCCATTTGTCGTTGCCGATGTTCAGGGCTTCGGTCGGCGTGAGCGGTCGCGACAACCCCAGCACGATCACCATCGACGCGCGATAGAGCGATTGACCAGACGACGTGAAGTTTGGTGTACCGGGCTTTAACCAATAGTCCAAAACGACCGGTAGCACGCCAACCGGCCATGTCCAACTGCTGCAGATCTGTTCCGGATCAGGAAATTCCGGCCAGTCACCCACTCGTTCCGCATGGACGCGGATTAGTAACTTGGCTTGCGGCGGCGACATGGTGCAAAAGGCGGTTGTTGGATTCGTTCCGCCAGCCGAATTGGCGATCGGCATTGAGGCGATGCGATGCTTGCGGCGGTAGGTGGTATCAATCTGCCAGAATTTGTAGGCCGCTGTTGCCATTGAGTCGGAATAGACAGGATTTGTGACCTGATCGACGTCGCTGGTTGTCGTCGCCGTGTAGGGAACCTGTTGATCGTTCGATTGCTTGCTGGTCCGTGACGACGGAATGACGGTTGTCGGCTTCAAGATCTGGTGGAAGTCATCGCATGGGTTCTGCAGAAAGCAGGCGAAGATTCCAACGACTGCTGCAGGCCCCTGAACGTCTGGGATTTGACCAGAATAGCCGCCCCACGACACCGCGCGATTGTATTTATCGCCTGTCCCCGCGTTATACGGTGCATTTGCCCCAACGCCACCACCAGTGCCGTCCAACGGCGGCGGCAACATCGTGGAATCGATCGGCTTGCCGAATTGCGGAAATGCGAGCCAGAGCCCGTTCGAGACGTCGTTGATGATATGGACGTCAGCGGACGCGGAAATGCGGTTGACGTCGCCAATCCAGTCCGTGAATTGGATTTGATCGACGATGTAGCTCGAATCGGCCCGGGCGAGTTGTGCCGGTGTCTTCTGGAACAGCTTTTGAGTCATGACCCAGATGGCAATTTCGATCAGGTCGGCTTTGTTGACGGCAGAATCCGCTTCGAGCATCAAGTCAATATGCCCGGTTGCCAGCTTTTGACCATTGGCACCATTCATCCCGACTGTGTGCCTGATTTCCCATTTGCGAGCCGGGAACGGAGCTGCGGCCGCGATTTCCACATCAACAACGGTCCAGCGAATTTTCAACGCATCTTCAGTGCACAGAAACTCCATGTGATCGCGCCGAAAGAGCGGCTGCAAAGGCGGTGCGACGACCCATCGCAGTTGTTGCGCGTCGATGTTCGCGCTGGCAACGACCATGACGCCGGTATATGTGCGAACAGTGCGCATGTTGACGTCGAGAGAGTCCTGAGTTGACCAACGATTTGAGAGAATTCCGTAGGAATTGCTCGTCACGTATCCATTGGCGTCGCATTCGAGCATGCAGATTTCGAACGTCGCATCGACGGCGTGAACTTCATCGCCCGTAATTCTGGTGACAACAAAGCTCGTGCATCTGGGACCATTACAGAGATCGATTTGCTTCAGGTTGATATTCGCATCCGAGCCCGGCGGCGGGAGCATGTTCAGTGGCGCAGGATTGCATGCGAGCAGAGTGACGCCACCCGTGTAATCATTGTTCGCGCCAACCACCAGAGCGAATGCCTGGCGTGGGATCAATTGAAATCGGACCGCCTGGTGGGCCGCCGCCGCACTGCCGCTTTTCAGTGTGTCGACTGGTGGGGCCTGATACTGGAAAAGCCAATCCAAATGGCCGTGCAGGAAGCCAGAAACCTTGACAGTGTATTTGGTGTAAATCTCATCAGTTCGCGATTCATCAAAGACGACTTCCTGGGCTACTTCGTGCGTTACCACACGGTAGAGGGTCACGTTGCCATAGGTGAGATAGCTCAGGCCGGAAGCCATCGCGAATTACTTTCTCTTGATCGGCGGTAAAGGCGGAAATGCCTTTTGATTACGAAACTGGTTGTTGATCGTGGACAATGTCCGAAACGCTTCGATTCCCTGATTGACTTCGCCGCCCTTGTCAGTGTTTTTCCTGATCCACGGCAACTGCGACAGATAATCGACCATCGTTGCCACCATTGGCGTAACAAAGTCGATCTCATTGATGATCTTCTGCAGCATCGTGGCCGTATCGATACCGGCTGCCGTCAGCTTATTCGTGATATCTTCCCATGCGGCGTTCTGTGGTTGCTGGGCTTCTTTCAACGCCATCGTCGATTTGACCACGCCCACAGCCGATGACGATGTCTGCTGCGCCGTCATGCGGTTCAGTCGCCAGTCCTGCGTTTGGTATTGAGCAATCGCACCCGACAGAGCGCCGCTGTACTGGGCCCGGTTCGTCAGCAGTCCTTGAACCCGCTGTTCACCCTTCGCCAACTGCTGATCGACCCACGACTTCACTTTTCCGACGGTCACTGCGACCAGTGCGGCAGCGGCAGCGGCAGCAAGTCCGACCTCACCGCCCGCAGCGGCAACTCTGGCACCGCCAACGAGAGCACGAGCGCCAGCGATTGTTGCCAGTCGACGTGCAGCCTGTGCAGCCACGCCAGCGGTGGCTTTTGCACCTTGAGCCGCCGCGAGCTTTTGCCCGGTGATCCACATCACGTTCGCCGCTTGGATCGCTTGGGCTCGCGTGCCTTTCCCGGCCCTCATCAACGCCATGGCGTTGCGGAATCGTTGCCGCGCCGTGTTATGAGCAGCCTGTGCAATCTGATGCAGGTGACTGGCCGCTTGGAAGGCGCCTTTTGCCACGCCAGACTTTGATCGCGCCTGCTGGAACCTTTGAAACTGACGCTGGGCGATGCGCAGGCTCTGCTTTGCCTTGGAGAGATACTGACCGGGATGAGTCCAGCTTGATCGCGACCGATCACCCTGCCACTTTGTTTGCCGGGCGACTTCCTTTTCCAGCTTTTGATGCGAGTCGGCTGACTTGTGCACTGTCTGCGTGGCCGCCGCGAACGCCTTTTGCAACGCGTCAACGGCATCTTTGAGCTTGGCCAAATCCTTCCCGGTCGGTTTCAACTTCTCATCGTCGAATTCCTTTTGTGCCGCGGCGACAGCCTTTTCGGCCTTCGATTGATCTTTCAATGCAGACTGATGGGATTCCAGTGACGATTGGAGGCGATCGCGGTTTGAATCGGACGGCCCGGGCATGAATCGCTCAAAGAATGTCTTATGCCTGCTTCCCGTCGCCTTTGGCTGCAGTTTTCGTTCTGCGTCGATATCGGCGGTCAGCTTGTCATGTGCTTCGGTCGCTTTCTTGAGCGATGCCTGGGCCACCTTCAATTCCGCGGCGTATTTGTCGGCCTCGTCAATCAGGGCCTGCAGGTTGTGGCCTTGTGGGTTTGCGGCGGCATTCTGAACGGCATTTGTTGCCTGGTCGTATTTCCTCACCGCTTCGTCGTGCGCCTGCTGCATTGAGGCGGTTTGCGTGGACGATTTCAGCAACCGCTTCTTGGCGCGGCGCTCGAACTTGTCGGAATCGATCCGGTCGGCGAATGTCTGGCGCGCGGGAATCCCAGTCACTCGCTGCAGCAACGTCCCGAGGAACCCCGACGGTTCGGCAGAATGTCCATGCCGGCTGGATTCAATCTGCTGCGACAGCGTGCGCATCAGACGGATCGAAATCGCCTGGCTGATGACGTTGATGATGGTCGACAGGGAATTCATCCGAGATACCTCCCTGATCGCATTAGCCGGCGCAGGTCCTCGTGTTCAAGAAATCCGATGATTGGAGATTCGTGGGATGCCTGACACATTTCGATGGTGGGGTCGGCGCCGGCAGCCTGTCCCATCCCTATAAATCTGGCGTTTCGAAGATTTTGCCGCTCGAGGTTGAGCCAGAGTCCGACGAATGCTTCATAGGATCGATAACCTCGAAGCCCGAAACATCCGGCAGAACCATAGCAGGCGACGAAATCGGAGACGGGTTGCCATTTTTTTTTAATGCGCCGATGTAATTGTCGAACCGTTGCAGCAGTCGATCGCATTCGGCGTCGGTCAGGCCGCCGTCTTCAAGTGACTCGATTTGCCATGCCGCGCGCACGGCTGCTCCGATTTGTTCCAGTGCGGCGAGCTGTGTAAGTCCATCAGTCGCTGTGCCGATCGTTTGCCGGCATTGATCGGCGTCAAATCGCGGTATCGACCAGATCAGCCGAGCCATTCGAACTGGGTCACCGCGTCGCCATTTTCGACCATCGAAGTAAACGAAGATCCCGCGCGGGTCGAGCCCGATCCAATAAGCCAGCGAGATCAGCAATCGATAAAGCACAATTCACAATCCGATTAAGCGACGCTGTTTGATCCGACGGTGACTGCCGTGGTATAGGGCGATGCGGCATAAGGCACGCCGTTTCCGCTGGATACCACATTACTTGCATCTTCCAGACCGGTCAGAACGAGTCTTGGGTATTGCGTCAATGTGCCGATCGGTGACCGATCAATCGGCTCGATGATGAATACGTTCGTGTATTTTCGGACGAATCCAGAGCCAATCAGTACGACCTTGAACTGTGCCCCAGAGCAGCCGATGAGCATGCCCTTCGAACGCGTACTGCCCGTGTTGACGCGGGCTTCCAATTTCGCCAACACAGTTTCGGTGTATCGCGCCAACTCAAGCTCAATCTGATGTAATTCGCCGAGAAGTTGCCAATCAGCCGGTGGGCCCGGCTCACCGCCACTGATGTCAGACTTCAATTCGGCGTTGAAAGTCTGTTCAGTGATTCGCGCGCCGCCTTTCGTGTCGCCGAGATACTCGAACACATTCGATGCGGCGGTGTTCGTCCAGATCTGGAGTGGACCGGCGGTCACGAAGCAATAGGGAGTGACTGTTGGAATTGTCATGGTGCGCGCCTAATTCAGGTTCCACTGGAAAATGGTTTCGAACATCAGGCTGAACTTGCCTTTGGTGTCGTTGTGTCGATTCGGATGATCTGCCTGAAGTGGGCGCATTGGCCGGAGCAAAATGTTATTGGAGGACTGATCCACCAGCATTTTTCCGACGAGCGATTTCAGCACCTGCTGCTTCAACCCCAGGAGGCCGCGACTTGCGTCAGTCAACATTGCCACGTCAGCATCAGCACGATCAAGCTTCATCGCGCTGAAGACGGTCACGATCACACCGGAATGCTCAACCGCTTCTGCGCCGCCATCAAACAGTTCGCCGTCATAACTGCCGCCCATCGGGCAAACCGTGCCGTAGATGTTTTGACGCTGATTGCCGAGTGGTTCTGTATCCATGGACAAAAAACAGGTGTTCGGTCCCGCCAACTTGGGCACCCCGGCCTGTAGCAACGCAATCACGGCGTTCAGGACGGTGACCTGATCCGTTGGATTGCCGCAAAGTCCAGTGAATCCCGATGACATTTAGTTCTGTCCGCAAGGCAGGTTTCGACGCGGGTAATAGTTCTGAGTTTGATCCCGCCACATATGCAGGTTATTGACGTCGATCGTTGTGATTCCGGTTGTGTCTGCGACCTGGCCGTCCGTCGCGTCTTTTGTGTTTCCGAAAACTGCTTTCCCCTGACGCAGTTCGTTGATCTGTTGGCGGGCTTCTTGGCAGATGCTCGATCTCAGTTCGTCGAATGAATCGCTGGGACGGCGACGCAGCAACCGACACATCGCCACGGAACACACCAGATCAATCAATAGGGCCTGCGCGTTGTCCGCCAACCCCTGCAGGTCGGTAATCAGGTACATGCCGCCCGCCAGACAGGCTGACTCAACTTCACCGCTGGCAGTGGCCAAAATCGCCGCCAGTTTCGCATCAGTGCCAATCTGCGTCGTGTTTTCCTGAACCCCGTTATCCGGCAACAAATCGCCAAGCACATTCGCATCGAAGCGATTGAGCATGTCGTTTGGAGTCGCGTAAGCGGGCATTTTGAAAACCAGTCCAATCAAGCGAAAAGGGTTCAGGCCCCACGAGTGAGACCTGAACCGTATTAATTCCGTCGGCCAGATCTCACTGAACGCCGGTGAACAGGAATCCAGAAGCGGAAGCGATCACCTGGGCTTGCCGGTTATCCACGACTCGCGCGTCGTGTCGTTTGTTCCATTGGTCGTATCGCTTCTCGACGGCCATTTCGTCCTTTTCGTAGACGAACAGAACCGCTGTGGAGAAGTTCGGTGTGTTTTCGACACCGATCAAACCGCCGACCTGCGAGCACATGACCGCCGAGCCTTGCGGCCAGACGAACGCGTTGACTTTGGTGGCACCCTTGCGGCTGGTGACCTTTGCCGCGTCTTCGATAATCACGTCATAACCGTAGATCCGATCAGGCATCCCAAACCGCTGGTTTCGGCCTGGCAACTCGCCACGAACCTGCGCCAGTGCGTCTGGTGAGCCCTTGATGTGATCAACAATTTCCTGGCATTCGGCGATCGCTGCCGCGTCAGACGGACCGAAAATCATTCGCAGGTCTTTTTCATCGATCGCGCTCAAGGTGTCCTGCAGAATCTGCAAAGCACCGGTATTGAGCGCTCGCTTGATGTCCTGCCGTGCGGTTGTCGAGGCGGCCATTGTGCCACTGTTACCACTGATCGCACTGACCGCAGACGTATGGGCAGCCGCCCAATTCCCGCTTGTTGTGAGCGCGGTCACCACGTCCTGAGTTCGCGAGGTCATGGCCTGCTGCGCCTTGATGTTCAAGTGCTGCTGGCTGATGTCCCACGACGCCTGATCGACGGCCATTTCCCCGAGTCGCACTGCGTAGGCCTTACGCTGGCAGCGAAACTCCAGGAACTGCGCCGATTCGGTCCCGTCCGCACCGCTTGGAGCGTCCGCGCCGTCCGGCCATGCGAATTCCGCCCCGTCTGTATTGAGTAGACGACCAGCTTCCTCAACCGTCATATTCAGGTAATACCCAGTCACTTTCTTGACGGGGATAATCTGAATGTATTGGTTCAGTTTGAACTTCTTGGGATTACGCGAGAAGTCCACCGTCAAGCGACCACTGCTCTCGTGATCGCGGACATAGGTATTACTACCGGAGGGATAAACAGCAGGATTTGTCACGATCCGACGCCCTTCTAAATTGGGCGGCTTGTGTTACGCTTGCTGCTGGTTCAGGGCTGGCTTGCGTTCGCCGCGGGTTAGTTCGACTCCCGCATTGGATTGGCGTCCAGTGCGGGTTTTTCTTTTCCTTAAGACTCAATCAAGCATGGATCTTGCGAGGCATGACAACGATCTTGGCATACTCACCGGCGGCTGCCGCTTCGATGACCTGACCGACCGACCATTCATCGCTGGACGATTCGGTACAGGCCACGCCAACGCCGGTCGAGTCGCCTGACTTTACGTCGTTTCCGGCAGACAGCCCGCCAGTCCCGACTCGCACAAGGCACGTATGGCCGATCGGGTAGACCAGCACGGCTTCATTCACGATCGCGGCGTTTGGCGGGTTCGTCGTGATCGAAGGAATCGACGCGTCGCGCGATCCCATCTGTGCGATACCAAACGGCTTAAGGCCGGTATTGCAGGCGATCACCGCGTTATTTCGAGTGGAATCGATTGCCACGAGCGAGCCGATAACAATCGTGCCGTTCGCTTGCATCAACATGGGGTTTTCGGCGCTCATTGCTCACTCCATCAAAAATAAAGCCGCGAGTCCCAGCGTTTGGGAATCGCGGCCGAGTTGTTCTCATACCGCAGTTAGGGTTCGGGTTTTGTCAGCCGAGTTCTTCTCGTGCCTTTTGCAAGGCTTCGTCCCATGTCAATTTGCCATCCGCCTTCGACGCGATTTCGACGGCGCGACGTGAATACTTCTCGCGTTTGACGTCGTCGTTTCGTTCCGGCGGGTCAAGTGGTTCCAACAACAGATCAGGCATTCCGGCTGATGGATCGCGCCGCGAATACCGGCTGACGATTCGATTGCAGTGATTCTCAAACTGCGCGTCGGTCATGCCCTTGCATTCATCGGCTTCCTGATTGACATCGAATTCGTGAACGACGTTCAGGTCATGCAACTTCGAAAATCGTTCGCGATAGGTCCGGTCAGCCCGCAACGCTTGAACCTCACCTTTGAGCGAATGATTCTCGGATTCCATGCGGCTGAACTTCGCCCGCTCCGTCGCGTTCGAAAACTTGGCAGCCGTCCCGCCAGCCGGCGCGTGACGTCGTCTCGCGCACATGTAACCGCATTGGCCATCGGGATTCATGGCACTGTATTCAGCCTTTTCATCGTCACCCATCGCGGCAACTTCTTCTGGACTCGCGCCAGCAGGTTTCGCAGGTTGCTCTGCCTTTGGCGGTTCCGGTTGGCCTTCAACCGGTTTCTCGCCTGGGGCTTCTGGCGGTTTTTCACCAGCGGGTTCGGCAGGCTTGGCTTCGCTGGTCGCTTCTGGTGGTTTTGGCGCTGGTGCTTCCCCGGCTGGTTGTTCATGCTCGGCCGCCGCTGGTGCAGGAGATTCGGGAGGCTTTTCCGCAGCCGGAGATTCTGGCGTTGCGCCTGGTGCAGGAACCGCCGTAGGATCCGCCGGGCTTCTAGTCGGATTGCTTGGGTCTTCGACTGCAGCCGGCGTGGGGCCAGCATCAGCCGCTTCTGGTACCGGGTTCTGACTGGTCTGCATTTGATCGGTCAGATACTGCCATTGAGGGGTCGCAACGAGCGATTCAACGACAGCTTTGACGATCTCAGAAATGGCCTGCGGGTCCATATTTCCACCTGACTGCTGATTTTCCGAGAATTTCTCGGCGTAGGTATTTGATCCGCCTGGCAGCGATCCCATCGAATACCGCGCGACGTTTCGATAACGAGCGATATCCAGACGCCGTGAGAACTTGCCGAGCCCAAGGTCGAGCGCTGGCGTTTCGCTCCCGAGAACCGCAATCGGGTCAAGCACGCGATCGGCCATCTTTGGCTTGACCCAGACTTCCGCCGACCGCCTTGGCCGCTTCATCACTTCCGGCCAGTCGGATTTGAAAATCGCTTCATCGGCGAAAATGGCCCATTGCGGTTTCTCGTCGCCAATCAAACCGAGACGGAACGGACCAGCCAAACCGCACATCGGCGGCATCGGCATGCCTTTTTCCATCTGGTCCATGTCAGGCGTATGGCCGATCGACAGTGCAGCCAGATCGCCGGTATCAAGGATTCGCTTGTTGCATCGGTCGACGATTGCGGCCAGTGCTGTCGCGTCGTATCGAGCTTCATTGCCCGCCGGGTCTCGCCCAATGTTTTCCGTGAAAACCGGCTTGTTTTTGCGAATCACAAAATGATCTTCGACGTCGTTCGGATCGCAGTCGACGACAGACGCCAAAGCCGCCCGTGCCTTGGTTTGCAGCTCGGCTTCGGCGCCCGACTCCGACCACTCCTGATTGATTCGCGACATTCGTTCCCGCAGATTTGGCATCTGCTTTTGCAGTGCTCGATTCGCTCGCAAGACGTAAGCCGATTGCCGTTCGCCCTGCATGGGTGGAACGAGCATTTTCGGCTTCGATGGTTGAGCGACTGCGGGCATTAAAATCAGCTTGGGAGAAGAGGACTCGTATACCACGCCCCGTTGGTCGTGCAGAAAAACGAACAGGCGACTTTGGCCGCCAGACTGATCGCGTTCGAGGCGCCAAGGGCATTAATTGTGTCGGTCCCGTTTGGATAGACCTTCAAAACGGCGTTTGCGGTGTCGTCGTTTTTCAGGTGATACACAGCTCCTGCGGTTGCGGCTGGAAGCGCGACACCAGCAGTAGCGTTGGCCCCGGTGACGTGCAGCACTCCTGGCGCTGGTGTCGTGATCGCAGTGGCCGTGCCCTGCGTCGTGCCTGCCGCTGCTGGATTGGCTGCGTTGTAGGCAATCGTGGGAGTCGTCAATGTCTTGTTGGTCAGCGTGTCCGTTGTGGCTCGACCGACCAAAGTGTCGGCACCTGCAGGCAGCGTCAGCGCGCCGCCAGTCCCAGCGAGCGAGGTCACCGTTGACGCGGTGTAACCAATCGCAAAGTTCGTCGCCGACGTGCCGACCAGTGTGAATTTGCTTTTCGCGGCAATTGTGACCGATGCGTTTGCCGATCCACCGTTCAGTGTTCCGGACACCGCGGGATAAATGGGCAGTGCGGAAGCGGAATTGTTGTAACCCTGAACTTCCAACCCGACAGCGGCAACGGGAAGCGTCACTCCCTTCGTGCCATCGGCACTGGTGACAATATTGAATCCCTCGACCAGTAATCCGCCAGTGGCCTGATTCGTGCCTGCCGCAGCAACCGTCGTAACGGCCATCTCGTTGCCGATTGGATCCCAGATCGTTCCATTCCAGACGAGCAGGACGCCGAGTGTGGTGTCAAAGAATGGCTGCCCAATGTCGGCGTTTGTGGGACGATTGGCGGTCGGACCGCTCATATCGTGACCATTGAAAACGAGTGTCATTGGCAGCTCCACAAAACGAAAAAGGCCGCGACCCATAGAGGGCAGCGGCCGAGTTGTTCTCATACCGTGTTTTATTTGAGAGACGCCGGGGACTGAGTTTTGAGGCCCAGTTCCCGGGTGTGTGTCTCAGGCGACGCACACTCAACAGATTTTTGTGAGCAGCGTCAATAGCGGATCATGGATTTTTAATCATTTTCCGAAATCTGTTTCGATCTTTCCTTGTCCGCGAGCTCCTTCAATGTCGGATGTTCTTCCATTGGCGACTTGTCTTTTCGACCCCACAGATGCAGTCCGTGAAACATTTTTATCGGCTCACCTCGCTTCCTGAGATGCTTGGCTAGTTCCTTTGAGACGTGATGGAATTCTTTCAGTGGGATTTGATCGGGTTCAATATTCAATTCGTCGCGCAAATCAGACCATTCCTCCAGGGTTTTCGCGTCCTCAATGATTGAATGTATCACTTTAGAGGGCGGATCTTTGGCGAGCGCCATTTCCGTGCAATCCAGATATTCGCATACATCTTCCCAGTTATCTTCCTTGCCGGACTCTTCCAGAATCTGACTGATTTGCGAATCTGTATATCCATTCGTCGAACCATCTTTTAGTGTGTTCTGGTAGAAATACTGGACGACATTTCTGAGTGTTTGTGGATTCTCGTGCGCGATAGTTTCCCGAGCGGCTTTCTCGTAATTTTCTGGCGTTGTCGTGCAGTAGCGTTCCTTTGCCACTGCCGCCAGTTCGAGTGGCTTCATTTTTGTAAGGCGCTCAATGATCTGCTCTTTTGCATCACGATCAATGGTCGTCAACGGCTCGCCATCGTCGTCCTCGTCGTTGTCTTCGGCCCAAGCTTTAACGACGCGAGTCAGGTTCGATTTGACGTGTTTGTTTCGCCAGTGCTCGAAATGTGAGTCTGACTCTTTTGTCGCGATGCGAGGCGCTTCCGTTTCTTCCGGCGATTCCGCGCCATGTGATTTAACTTCGCTGCCTGACTCACCTTCGCCCGTAAACTTGCCATCATCGTCGCGCGGGTGATCAGATTCCTTGAAGTCGGCAGAAAACTTTGACAGCGAGCGTTCGATTGAACGTGCCAATGAAAACTTGGCGAGCTCGGCTGCGACCGTTCTGGAAATGACGGAATTGGCTGTTCGCGAAAATGGCACAACATCCTGAGACTCACCGCCAGGTTCCCATTCGTCGTCGCCGGGCTCACGCGGTTTCGATCGCGGAGACTCCCTTAACCACTCAGCCGCTAGGTCCGCCACGCTTTGATCGTGAAGGGCAAGATGCTCCTTTTTCCCTTCTCGCAGGATGTCCCACATTTTCGCTGGTGTCTCGCTGTCTTCTGGATGCAATCCAAGTTCTGGATACCTGTCAGCGATGTCTCGCGACGCCGTGTCCCAGTTTTTGACCGTCGAATGATCCTTGTAATTGTTTTCGTGCCGTGCCATTTCGCCAGCATTCATGCCGATGTTTTTTCGGAGTTCTGCTTTGGCGACTTCCCTTTGCCCGTCCTGCTCGCTGAGAAATCGGTGGGCGTCTGGCATCAGCCCCAGAATCTTGTTTGCTGAGACGCCTGTTTTCCTTGACGCCTGCAATGCTGATTGATGCTGTTTGACTCGTTGGTCACCCCCGAATGATTTCGCTTGCGATGCCGAAACTTCTCGACCGGTTTTTCCGCTTACGGCAGCGTGAGCCCCCTTTGCCGCTCGAATCGGATTTCTCGACTTGTCCCCCAGGTCGCTCAAATGTTCGCCCTTCAGCGAGGGCGGTCCTTTGGCGATTGCACCATCCTTGATTTCGACAGGCGTACCGCCCTCGTGTTTCTCGCCGTCCTTGTTCCGGCCGCCGATCGTTATCCACTGGCTGGAATACCGGGAGACTTCCTGCCGTACGCAGTCGGCGATCATTTGCTGATGATGACCTGTGAGCATGTTCTAAACCTTACAAACGACCTGCCACCCTGACCCAGACTGAGTAACCGAAAGCCCAGGCTGGCTGCGCGCAATCGCGTCGGCTTCGCGACGATCAGACAGTGGTTTGCTGAACAACGGCCGCCATCGTGCCCCAAACTTATCGGCCTCCATCGAATTTGGCATGTTTGGTTCGTTGGCTGACGGCATCCCTTCGCCCGCATTTCCGCCCATGCCCGGAGGCATTCCTGGCAATCCCATCCCGCCCATTGGCGCCGGTTCGGATTTCTTCAGTACATTGTCAGCGGGCCCGGGCATTGCCGCGCCGATCTCGTCCATGACGTCTTTTTCCTTGATCGCACAACCCATTTCGTAGGCGGTCTTGTACGCTTCGAGCCGCGCCTTCGAGTCTTTTGATTCGGTGTCGATCTTGAACTTGAGCCGGATATGCCGCGATCGTGGGAAGTTCCACTGCTGCAATGGCCTGAGCAGTTGGCGTGTCAGGGTTTCCTCGAGATTCGTCGCGTCGTACTTGATGATTTCAAGGAAGGTCCCAAGGTGCAGATCCGCCAGCCCTGACCCCAGGCCAGTCGCATCCGCTTCCGAAGTCAACGTCTGCCCCAGGATGTACCGTTTGATCCGATGCCCGAAATACTTGTCTAGGATTTCTTTCAGGCATTCGATCCCCGCCATGCCAGGCTCAATGATCTCGACGCCATACTGCCGCGCGTCATCGCCCATTGGGATCGGGACCAACGTGATGTTCCGCTGCCCGCCCATGCGGTTGACGGCCGCCGCTTTCACTTCCTCTTTCGCGATATTGTTGCCGGCGGGGAAATGCCACAGTTCGATCCCGCCCGCCGAGCGTTCGAGGTATTCCATGAGAAATGCCAGACAACTTTGCTTCTGGAACCATTCCCAATAGATTCTCGACCTGACACCAACCCCGTGAAGGTTGTTGGCCGTCATGACATCCTCAAACGCCGCGTCTTCGATTTGGTGCTTGTGGACGACGCAAAGCCGCTGCTCGGATTCCTTGAGAAAATACGCCAACCCTCGCTCGGTGGCCTCGACCTGCCAGCGGTTTTTGATCGTGTCACCACGCCCATAGTTCGCCATGCCGACGCGGATTCCCATTTGGCCCTCGAATGCTCCGTCAGACAAATTTCCGTCGTCGAACCGGAACACCAGTTTGTCCCCGTTGATCGGCATCCAACCGTATTCCATCGTGTGCCGCGGAGTGGGGAGGACTCGCATTTTCCCGCCGATGTTCTGCCACCCGTAGCGGTTTTGGATCCCGTATTTGCCGAACCAGATGCCTTCCAACAGCACCCGCCGATATTCGGTAAACCGGCAGATTTCGGACAGGATCTTGGTCATGTCACCAACCAGAGCGTTCTGTTCCGGCGACTTGTCGTCCTCTGGTTCAATGTGCCAATCGAGCAGCGACGTGCATCGCTGGCGAGCTTCCAGGCATTCCATGACACCACAATCGTTTCGCATGTGGCGGGCATTGTCGAGGTTTGCCCGAATCGCTTCGTCTGATTCCCGGTACGTTCTGGCCGCAGTCGTGACAACCGCCTGAAACGTGGAGATGTGAGCCAACGGATACGCCCCGGAATTGGGAGCGACCCAGTCGATCTGCCCATCATTCTGCCTGACCCCGAATTCTGTACCGATCGGCAAAGTCGTGGGTTGATTCTGTAGGAATGATGCCACGCGATTCGTGCTGCCGTTTGTGACCATGTTTTTTGATCCACTGCCAAAAATAAAGCCCGACAAGTCCTCGTGTGGGACTCATCGGGCTTGGTTGTTCCAGTACCCGTTGTTTCGACAAACTTCAGCGTTTAATGCCTTTGATCTCAACCCAAACAGTATGTGTACCATCTTCGTTCGGCTTCGAGTCTTCCAAAGCTATACCGAAGACTTCTTGCCCTTTTGCGGCCGGTACCGGCTTTTGTGGCAGTGGCACCATGCCAGTATCAATCTTTTCGAGATTCATCGTGTCGACCGGTATTTCTCGTGCTTCAATCATGGCCTACCCCTGTTCGGCGCCCCGCGCCTTGGTGTTCCTCTGCCTGGCACGATGCCTTGTGGCCCATGCCGATTATTGCCAAGCCGCTGAACAAATTCATCTTCAAGTTGACTCGTGTGGGTTCGTCCTGTCATCCGATCCGTAAACTGCCGCTTCAGGAAGTGTTCGTTCGGCCCCAGCCGTGTCGCCTTTCGTGGAACGTAATTAGTGCTGCCAAGATCTTCAAGTTCGTAATGGAATCGATGGCCGGTCACTGTACCGCGAATTCGCAGCCGATCCCAGACGAATGTTCCCTTCGATGCAACCTGCTGGAATGCCATGAAAACCTCGGGATGCACGCCGAAATAGTCGTAGAGTGGCCCAGCCGCGCGCGTCCCCGACTTCTTGGCCTTCCCTTCAAGGAACCGTACTTTCAGCGTTCCCTTCGCAGGATTGTCGTAATTCCATTCGTAGCCGATCGAATGCACGTTCGAGCTGACAACCGGGATCATCGCACCAGTAACAATTGGATCATCATCATCAACGCTGTATCGGCGCCCGAATACCTGCAGATTCACTCGACCTGGAGTCTGGTTTGGCGGCGGCTGTGGAGCACTCGGCGCGGCTGGACTTGCTGGTGGTCGCGATCCGTTTCCGCCGCTGCCTGATCTGGTCGCTGGCTGCAGTTGTCGTCGCGGCAACCAATTTGGCCGAGCGGGCACCGGTGTATGCGCCTGATCCAGCCAGCTTATCAGCGACATTGCCCCGCGCATTTCGTCGCTAATCCGATCAGTCAGCGATTCGCCCTGTGGTCGCAACATCGCCCCAACGAGTTCGCCGACCGGACCGAGTTGACGCAGGACTTCGGAAATGATGTTTTCGCGAACGAAATCGGATACGCGTCCACTTCTCGCTTGCTGTGACAGTCCAGACGTCTCATGCATCAGCGATCGAACCTGGCGCATCATGCCTGTTGACCCGCCGCGCCGCGCGCTCAACTGCTGGCCCAACTCGCGGATTGTGGCCCGCTCACGGAAGGACTGCTGTAGCGTTCGCCATGCGGCTTGAAATAGTGGACTGGTCATGTTTAACGCCTATTCGTTCCTCTTGAACTGAATCCCGTAATCCCGATACCGCTGGGTTTTCCTCACGCCCTCTGGGGTTATACCGATCTGGTTTGCGTCACTGAATACCAGATACCGCAAGGCATCGCAGGCGTGATCGTCTTTCTTCAGCGGTTCTGGCCTTGCGTCAGTCGGATTTAAACCGCGTTCACTACCGGCGCGCCAGCGATACTTCCGCAACTGCTCAACCAGTTTTGGGCATTTCTCTTTCTGGACAATTAATCGAGGTTTGCCGTTGGCGTTGGTTTGCATCAGCCACTTTACGAGGTCAATTCCTTCATGAACTCGATTCGATGCCGCTTGCATGTTGAAGTTTTCGTAGCCATCTTGATACTGCGAAAACCTTGATGCAATCCGGAGATTGCCCGGGTCGGACGGGTCGGCATACGTCACCCCGTAGCATGAATTGTTTCGCGGCCATAGCGTCTTGTCAGCGATCGCCTTCAAGTGTTCATGGACGGTTCGGCGATCATCGGTCGAGTAATATTCGTCGTAAATCAGCCAATCGCCCGCGCCGTTCTTCGCCCCCCATACGCAACAGAACGCGTTATCAGGACCGAAGCCCCAATCCAACCCCCGACGGTGAGACATCCCAGGCACCAACAGTTTTTCCAGCGGCTCGGACGTAAGGTGAA
>Ga0265338_10004151_pt1 | contig 19789 bp, 18 predicted proteins | sample 42126metaG_FD_193579 | JGI IMG/M metagenome (GOLD analysis project Ga0265338, IMG submission 193579) | Rhizosphere microbial communities from Carex aquatilis grown in University of Washington, Seatle, WA, United States - 4-21-26 metaG | ecosystem: Host-associated > Plants > Roots > Rhizosphere...
TGCTTGACCTTCCCTTGAATCAGCGCCACCAAATCGCCGACGGTCTTCAATGTCTCGCCCTCTTCGTCCGTGATCGTAATGTTAAACTCCTCCTCACACGCCATGACCACCTCGGCGCCATCCAAGGAGTCGCAGCCCATCTGGGAAAAGCTGGTTTCGGTAGTCAGGTCCGCCGCCTTCAGTCCCAATAGTTCCGCCAGGATGCGTTTCACCCGCTCTTCAATCGTTTCGTTTTTCATAACTGTTTTTTTTATTTCTGCTTTCTGCTTTCGCAATTTTAGCTTTTCAGCGCCCGCATTTGCCGGGCGCGCTGAGTCGGGTCAAATCTCCATGCCCAAACCGGCACCCATGGGTTATTAAACGGCGTGCGATATACCTCTTCCCCGTTGTTCCCACCCCACTTAGCCCGGTAATACTCAAAGTTATTCCCATGGGTCACCCCGTTGCGCCGCCGCAAATCCGGGTCGCTCATGATCGTCCGGCTGCCCTTCGTCGTGTCCGAAGGCTGGATGCCATCCCCATGGATCGCCAGCATCCCCGGCATGTTCAGCGCCGGCACCCCCAGCAACTTCATGCGGTAGCTGTAATCACAGTCCTCCAGATAGGCCGGGAAAATGTTTTCGTCGAAGAGCCCCACCCTTTCAATGCAGGCGTCTGTAATCGCAAAACAACTCGCCCCATGATTCCCATACAGCACCCCATGCTTCCCCTCATTCCCCTCCAGCGCCGCCGCCAGCCTCGCCAAATCGCCGCCGCCAAACTGGATGTCATTGTTCACCAGCAGCCACCAGGCCGACGGAAACAACTTGAGGATCTCATTCCACGCGCCCGCCACCCCGGCGTTGGGGTGGACGATCCGGTTGACTTGGTGCAGGTAAGGCGTCTGCAACACCATCCTCCAAACGAACTCATCCCCTAAAGGCACCGGTCCCTGATCTACGATGACCAATTGGTCCACGTGGCAATCAATGCTCGCCAGACACCGCTCCAGCAAGTCAGGCCGGTTGTAGTAGGGAATGCCCAGTACCGGAATGGTCTTCATCTTAGTGCCTTGGTTGCTTGGTTGTTAACCTCAGGCCGCCTTCGCCCGCTTCGCCGCCAGCGCCCACGTCGAACCGTAGCCCAGCAGGTCAAACACGAACACCGTCATCGGCATTCCGTTCTTGGGATTGGGTCGCGTCTCCGACCGCTGCCGGCCCAGTTGGCATTGCAGAAACGGACTCTTCTCGCCGCTATATTCGCGGCTCGAAAGGCTCGTCATCACTTCCGCCTGTTCGCGGGTTGGATTGGGGGAGACGGCGACCGTTTCAGGGATGTTGATTGGATTCAGCACGTTCGATTTGATCAGCATGATGGATTTTGGTTATGGGTTTCGTTTTCGTTTTCCGCAAAATTTCAAGTGAAATCTGCTTGGACTTGATAATGACCCGCGTGTCCTTGAACCCGCAGTAGTCTAATGCCTTGCGCATGTCGTCTAAGATTTTATCGCGCGAAGACTGGTTCAACGCAGCAGGTACCGTCGCCACCAGCACATCACCCGGCTTCAGCCTCAGCACCGCGATGCTTTCAACGGGGATTTTCATACCGGTGTGCAGCCGTAGGTCCGACGGAAATACTCACGCACGTCCGCCACGGGAATGACCACCGAAATACTCATAGCACCACCGCCTTTTCTTCGGCCTTCGGCTTTCCGCTTTCTGCTTTCTGCTTTCCGCTTTCTGCTTTCATCAGCTTCATCATCTCCCGCGCCACGCGGTCCCAACTCAGCCACTCGCGCACCGGCTGCGTCAGCCCGGCCCGCTTGCGCCAGACGCCGCTCTCGTAGTAATCGCGAATCCGCGCCGCCGCCAAATCCACGTCCACCCGCATCCGCCCGCGCGAGTTGTCCATGCCTTGAAACAATCCGTACCGCTCAATGGGCAGCGGGACGCACTGCTCCACCATGCCCAGCCGGTCGAGTTCTTGGGCAATCTCCAAGCAGGACGTATGCTCCGGAATGGCCACCGCCGTCCCGCACGCCAGCGCCTCAGTGATGCCCAGCCCCCAACCTTCACCCAGCGTGGTGGTGAGATAGAGATCGGCGATGTTGTAGAGTTGGACGAGGGCCGACTCCGCCAGCTTGCCCTGGCCGCGAACGAAGAGGTGATCGTGATGGCTCCAATCCACGTTCTGCTCCAAACCCAGTTGCCGCCCGACCAGTTCCAAGTTGAGCCCGTCATCGCTGATCGCAGTCATGTGCATCATCAATTTGGCGGGAACGCCCAGCGCCCGGACGGCCTTCAAAATCTCCAGTGACCGCGCCACGTCCTTACGACGTTGGTTCACGTTCACGTTCACCATCAGGAAGTCATCCGGCTTGGCGAACTCCGTGCTCCAAAACTTCTGGCGCAACTCCGCCCGCTCGGAGACCGGATGATAAACAGTGGTATCCACCCCATGCGGCAGCACCTCCACCACCGGCGCCGCATTCAAGCCCTCAACCTCCTCAACCGCCGCCTGCGCCTGCGCTGTCATCTCCTCTTTCCGCGGCCCGTCCGGTTCCGCTGCCGCCGCTTGGACCAGCCGGGCAATCTGCGTTTTCCGCGCCGCCAGCGCCACCTGCGCCATGGCCCTGCCATAATGCGTATAGGCCACCGGCACGTCCACCGCTGCCAGAATGTCCGTCCACGCCGGATCCAACGGCGCATCCACCGGGAAATACATCATCGAGCGGATGCCTTTCTCCGCGCAAATCTTCCGCAGCACCTTGGGAAAACCGAAGTTCACCAGTTGGAACGTGTCCTGCATGATCCAGAGATGCGTATAATCACTCTGCTGGAGGTGGGTGAGAAACATCTCCAGCCGCTGCTGGCCCGCCCAGTGGTCATTGGGATGCCCCGTCCCGGCCGGGAAGAACGCATTCACATAGGGATGTTGTTTGTAGCCCCATCCCATAAACGCAATCCCCCATACATCCACCGTCGCACCCATGCGCGCCCAGCGCTGAATCAGGTTGGTCGCCACGCGGGAAAACCCGCTGTTTAACGTGGGCGAATCGCACAGGCAAAGTATTTTCATGTTCGGATTTCGGCATTCGGCATTCGGCATTCGGCATTCGGCATTCGGCATTCGGCATTCATTTATGCGGCGTCTCCGCCGGAAAGTTCGCCGAGCGCTTAAAGGCCCCGCGTCCCGCCTTCTCCACATAGCCCTGACGCACCCAGCACCACAACCGGTTGCTGATGAACTTGCGCTCCAGGCCCGTCGCCACCATCAAGCTGGCCGTGGTGAACGGCTCGGGGCACGTGCGCGCCGCCGTCATGGCCTTGATCATGTCGCCCGTGGGGGCGCGATTAACAGAAGCGGTGGCAGTCGCCGGTATAGACGGGACATTCGCCTTCGCGCGTCGGGGCTCCAGGTTTGGAGTTCCGCCTTTAGGCGGCCGGGAGGCAGGGCTTGGGGCTGGTGGCAATTCCGTTTCGCCCCCATACAATTCAATCAGGGAGATCCGCATATCATGCAGCCGGGCGAGCACCACCGTCTGCTCCGCAATGTCGTGGTCAATTTCCGCCACCACTTTCACAAAGTGGGGCGACATCGTCTTGTCTTCGTTTTTCATTTTTATTTTTGAGTTGGTTCAATAAAAAACTCCACCCCCGCTATCGGGAATGGAGTCATCTGCCGCCCATCCTACACCGCCGTTTAGGATGTGCAAGCAGAAAATTACAAAAAATGCAACTTACCAAACTGGCAATCATCCCGCCATCCACCCATCCATCCCCGCCTCAAACAAACCCCATCTCCGGGATCTTCTCGCTGAACGTCCCGCTCATCTCATATACCGTCACGTTCGTCCCATTGCCCACCGGCACGCCGGCGATCTGCGGCAGGAACTTGTAGCCCGTGCTGATCCGCGGCGGCTCCTCGTAGGCCGTCACCGTCGAGCCGTTCACGCTCAGCAGCAAGGCCGTGCGAATGCTCCGCACCCAGGCCGCCGCCGCCGTGGGCGTGGTGGCCCGGCAGCGGGCCGTGACCGTATGCTGGCCCAGCGTCGTCCCGCATTGCTGCACAATGCTCGGACCGTCCGGGATGGCCTTCTCGATGTTCCGGTTGCCGCTGTACACATATTCCTCAGTCACTTCGCTTTCCAATATCCCCGCCACCCCCGTAAACAGGCTCACGTAGGTCACCGAGAAATCCATGGACTCAAACACCGTCACCGCCCCAGACCCGCCCACGTCGGGACCCGAGCGCGAATGCGGCGTGCGCGGCGACGCCACGACCTTGCCCGGGATGGCCAGCCCCGTCAGCAGGCTTTGCAGGAACGCTTCCGCCTCCACCTGGCTCGCGCCCCATACCTTGCCCGCCACGGTGGTCGTCAATTCAAGCGACCGGAAATCCGGTTGCGTGCTCACGTCGTAGGTGATGCTGTCCTTCCCCGTCGCCTTGGGCCGCAGCAATACCAGCGAGAAATCATACTTCTCGTCCAGCGCCCCGGCACCCACCAATTGCCGCTGGCTCAGCGTGGGCAGCCGCTCGCTCAGGATGAGTGCCCCCGCGAACAGTGACAGCCCCCGCACATTGGTTTGATACAGCGCCGCCGCCGCCGAGAGCGAGGGCGCCGCCACCATGCCCGTGACCATCTCGGTGTCCGTCCCGTAATTATCCGTCGCCCGCGTGCTCGTCACCTCCAGATAGCTCGTGGCCGTCGCCGTCTCGTACTCATAGCTGAACTCCACCGTCACGAAGATCAGACCGTCGGTGGTTTGAAACAGCCGGTCCAGCGCCACGATATTGCTGCGGAGGAGCATCGGGTATTTGCCGCCACCCAATACAGACGCCTGCACGGCGGCCGCCGCAAAGGCCGCCGGCTGCGTCGCCGCCGCCGCCCGCACGGTCCCCGAGTAGGTGGTCTTCACCGTGGTCAGCCGCACGTCCGCATCCGTCGAGGTCCGCAGCGACCATTCGAGCACCGACCCCACCGCCGATTGCCAGACCTCGTTGAGCGTCAGCTCGATAAACGCGTCGCCGTCGCCCTGGTTCTGGCCCGTCGTGGCCAGCCCGCTTTCCGTCGAGATTTGATGCTGCTCATTGCTCTCGCTTTGCAGGACATACCCCGCCGGGATGAACGCCGTGCGCAGGCGCGCCAGTTTGCTCAGGGCCGCCGTGGCCGATTGCGCGCCGATCCGGCCCGTCAGGGTCTTCACCACGGTCCCCTCCGCCAGATTCTCCCGCGTGCCCACCTGAATGTCTGCCATCGCGTAATCCGCCTCGTTGGGATACAGCGTATAGCTGGCCGTCAAACTCCACTCAATGCAGTTGGTCACCCGGTTAATCTGCGCGTCGAAGTCCTGCAAGCGCACCACCGCCCCAAAGGCCGCCCCATAATTCAACTGGCCTGCCGCGCCCTTGGCCATTTCCTGCTGCAGCAGCGCCTGTTGCGCCAGAAGCTGCGCCTGTTGCGCCGCCACCGTCAGCGTGTCCGCCGCCCACCAGCGCCCGCTCAGGGTCACCCCGCCCGCCGACCGCTTGCGCACACTGCGCAGCTCATCGAACAGCGTCGAGAGCGTGCGCGAGGCAAATTTGTCCACCGTTCCCAGCGTGACCTGGGGCGCATTGACCGCGCTCCGCTGATAAGTACACACCATCCCCGTAATATCCCGGTACTCCAAAGTGAACGTGATCTCCGTGAACACGATCCCATCCCCCCCATTATTCCCATTCGTCCCATCGCTCAGACTCCCGACCGTGGCCGGCGAAATATCCGTGGCCAGCGTCACATACCCCGTCGGCACCACCGCCGCCGCCTGCGCCGTCAATTGCGCCTGGGCCGCCGCCGCGCTGGGCGCATGGATGCGCCCGGACAGCGTCAGGTAATTGATCCCTTCCGTCCGGTTCAGCCGCTGCTGCACCCGCAACTCCACCAGCGAATAATTTGCCTCGTCCGGGTACCGCGTGTAATTGGCCGCCAGCGTCCACTCAATGCAATTGGTCAGCCGGTTGATCTCCGCCGTGAATTCCGTCACCCGGATGGCCTGGCTGAAAATGCCCGCATAGGTCAACTGCCCGCGATTGCCGTTGACCAGTTGCGTGTCGAACAATTGTTTCTGCGCCGTCAATTGCGCCTGCTGATCCGCCGGGAGGAGCGTGTCGCTCACATACCATTTGCCCGCCATCACCACCAGCCCCGCCGCCCGCTTGCGCACGTCCCGCAAGTCGTCAAACCGGGTCACCGCCGTGGTCTCCTTGAACTTGTCCACCGTGCCCAGCGCAAATGTCATCGCGCCGGTCGCCGTCAAATTCTGGTACGTCGCCGGCAGCGCACTCGTATCCCGGTATTCGACCGAGAACGTGAGTTCCGTGAACGTCTCCCCATCATTCCCATTATTCCCATTAGCCCCACCGTTCTGGTTGCTCTCGCTCCCCACCGTCCGCGCACTGCTTTGCACGCTCACCAGGGCATAGCCGCTCGGCACCAGTCCCGGGCTCGCTTCCAGCCCGGCCAGCCGCCCGCGTGCCGCCGCTTCCGTCGGGGCCTCGATGCGTCCCGCCACCGTCAGATATTGGATGCCCTCCGCCCAGTTCTTGCGCGGGGCCACCGTGTAATCCAGCAGGCTGTAATCCCCCTCGTTGGGATACCGCGTCCACGTGGCCACCAGCGACCAGCGCACCACGTTCGTCACCCGATCCAGGTCCGCCGTAAAATCCACCACCCGGATGGTCTGGTTGAAAATCGTGCCATAAGCCAGCGTGCCGGTGCTGGCCTGCGGAATGCCGCCGTCCAGCGCCGCCCACTGCGCCGCCAGCGCCGCCTGCTGCTGGGCCTGGGTCAGCGTGTCCGGCGCGTACCATTGCCCGCTCAGCGTCACCGTCCCGCTCACCCGCCGCCGCGTGTCCCGCAACTCGCTGAACCGCTGAATCTGCAGCGCATCGCGAAACCGGTCCACCGTCCCCAGATTCAGCGTGGCCCCGCCCGTCAGCGCCAGCGTGGTGCCCAACCCGCTCGTCGTCCGGTACTCCACGGTAAATCCCAAGTCAATGAACGTCACCCCATCACTCCCATTATTCCCATTCCCCCCAGTGAGCTCACTCTCACTCCCCGCACTCTTGGGATCGGTCTGGGTACTCACCAGCGCATACCCCGACGGGATTACAGACGTCTGCAAGAGCGCCAGCCGCGCGCGCGCCGCCGCTTCCGTGGGCGCGTGAATGCGGCCGGCCAGGGTCAGATAGGTCACGCCCTCGGTTTCCGCGAACCGCGTGGTCAGCGCATAGTCCAGCAGGCTGTAATCCGCTTCGTCCGGATACCGCGTGAAGGTGAAGCTCGCCGTCCAGGCCACAAAGTTTTCCGGCTGGTTCACGTCCGCGTTAAATTCCGCCACGCGCACCGTCTGCGAGAATTGGCCGTAGGCCAGCGTGCCCTGCGCCGCCGAGATCAGCGCCGCCAGCAGCGTCGTCTTATGCGCCTGCAACGCCACCTGCCGTTGCGCCAGGGGCAGCGTGGTGTCCGCCTGCCAGCGACCGCTCGCCGCAATCGTGCCTTGGGCCATCCGCCGCGTGGCTCGCAGCGGGTCCACCCGCTCCACCCGCGTGCGCTCGCTCCAGTTCTCCACCGCCCCCAGATCCAGCGCGCCGCCCGTGGACCCCGTCCATGAGCCGTGCAGCGTGTTCAGCGTCAGCCCGTGGTTCCAATACCAAAACGAAAACTCCACCGCCTGCCAATACGTCCCGCCGCGCTCCAGTGCCTCGCGAGGCATGTCCGTGTCGCCCGCCGTCACCGGCCGGTTCTCATAGGTCGTGCCCCCGTCATCCGTCCATTGCAGCGCCGCGCTATCGCTTTGCAGCGCCGACGCAAACGCTTGCAGCAAGCCAAAGTTCGCCTGAAAGGACGATTGAAAAAAGTCTAGCCGCACGCGATATTCCACCCGCTCGCGTTGCGGCGCTTCCGCCGGCTCGCGCCGCGTCGTCCGGCCCAGCACCCGCAGCACCCCCAGCGTCGCCAAATCCGTATTGTTATAGCTCAATTTCATATTTCAGTTGGAGTTCAAGCTTTAGCTTGTCCCCAGGGCGGCGAAGTCAGGCGGCGTCACCGCCTATCAGCGCACCCCCATCCACGTCAACGGCGACCCCACCTCCAAGGCCTCACGCGCCGCCGCCAGACCCATGCGCCAGGCGGCCTGGCCAGCAATCTGCCCCGGCGAGGGCAGGCGCGAGTCCGTGGCCGCCGCCGGCGGCGTGGACCCCAAGGCGTGCCCGGGCGAAATATCCAGTCCCCGGCTCGGAGCCGGGGGCGGAGCCGCCGGGGCCGGACTGCCGCCCTGCACCCGCGACAACGCTTCCGTGAATGCCGCCATGGCATCGCTCGCCGTCAACAGCCGGGTGGTAAACTCGCTCAGCGCCGCCGCGCTCTTCATCGCCTGCGTCATCAGCGGGTCCGAAGCCGGGGGCGGCAAGCCCGCCATCCCCGCCACGGGATTGCGTTGCGCCGCCGACCAGCGATTGACTTCCGCCCGATCCCGGCCCGCCTGCGCCTGCTCGCCCGTCACCGTCAAGTCGCGCCCCCGCAACAGCGCCTGCTCCTCGCGGTTCCGCGCGCCCGCCTCACCGCCGCGCTGCTCGTAATAAAACCGGCGCGCCTCGGGATCCATGGACATGAACTGGCCCGCGCTCATCGCGCCCCGGCTGCCTGCATACAAGCGTTTCAGCAGCTCACCCGGCCCGGACATCAACATGGCCTTCTGATATTCCCGGTTGGCCTCGATCAAAATCTGTTTCTCTTGCCCCTTGAGTTCCACGATGCGCATCTGGATCTGCTCGTGATCCTTGGCCAGTTCCACCTGCAACTGGAGTCCGCGCACCAAATCATTATCCGTGGCCGTCCCCGCCTCGCGCTTGCGCGCCAGCGGCCGCAACTCCCCTTCGAGCGCCGCTTGCTGGCGCAGCAGCTTCTCGGATTCCGTGTAGCCAACCGCGTAGCTGCTGCTCTCCGCCGTGGCGCGCCGGATGGCAACGGCTCGATTGTCGTAAGCCTCCACCGCCTGCCGGTACCGCGGACTCTCGTTGGTGGCCAGTTGCGCCTTGGCCGTGGCCAGTTCCTGCGCGAGTTGCTGATACACCGGGTTCTGCTCCACGCCGACCGGCGACGATTCCGCCACCGCCTTCATCTGCGCTTGCAGCGAATCAATGTTGCTCCGGAGCGCCGCCGACTGCTGCCCCATTTCGCCCGTCAGCGTGCCCGTGGGCACTTGCGCCGCCAGCCGCCCAATCACTTCCATCACGCTCTGCTGCTCTTTGAGCAGGTTCACATATTCCTGCTTGCGCGCGATTTGCTCGCTGACCTCACTCAGCACCGCATCCGCTTCCGCCCGCTCGGCATTGCCCAGCTTCTCGATCTGCGCCAGTTGCGCCGCGTAATCCTCCTGGCTCCCGCCCGCCGCGTGCTTCTGGTCCGCTTCCACTTTCATCTGCGCCATCGTTTTCATCTTGGCCACCAAGTCATCCACCTGCCGCGTTTGCGCCGCCGCCGATCCCTGCTCGAAGCTTGCGCCCGCCGGCAAGCCCAGCCGCCCCATGCTTTCCCGTGCAAAACTCATGGCTTGCTTCGCACCTTCCGTGGTCAGCCCGGCGTGCTGCAACTCCGCTGCCGTCTCCATCTGCCGCTGCATCAGTTGCGCCGCCTCCTGGTCGCGCGCCGACCGGTTGAACTGCCCACCCAAGTCGCCCGGCCCCCGGCGGCTCAAGGCCCCGGACCATAGGAGATTGATGGATGGCAGGACGTCCAAGGCCATCGTCCCCAAGCCTTGGCCCAGTATTCCCTTGACCGCCCCTTCACTCAATCCGGCGCCCAAAGCCCCACCCACACCCCAATTGTTAGCCGTCGTCAGGACGTTCTTCCATAGCTGCACCGTCGAGGTGGGATTAACCCCTCTTCCGCCCGTCGTTCCCCCAAAGCCCAGCACAAACCGGTCCCACTCCGCCCCCAGGCCATGCACTTGCGCCCGCAAGGTCTGGATGATTTGCAGGTTGGTATTGAGCGCCGCGTTCTGCCGCAACAGCCCATCAATGGCCAGCCGTTGCGCTTCGGGATACTCATTCATCAGCCCGGCAAATCGCGCCGTCTGTAAGCGCCCCGCAATCACGGTGCCCAAATTCCGCTGCTGCGTCGGATCCATCTTCTGGTACTGGATGAACATCCGCCGCAACACTTCACTGCCGCTGCCAAAGCCGCCGCCGCTCCGCGTCCCAATCCCCTGCGTCTGTAAATAGTTCTGGATCTCCGGCCGCGTGAATTGCGTCAGGAGGTTCTTGATCGTGTTGCCGATCTGCACCCCGCTCTGCCCAGTTCCGCCCGCCGTCGCCCCGATCAACCCCTGCAACTCCGCAAACGACACGCCCGCCAGCTTGGCTGCCGCCGCCGACCGGTCCAGGCCGCCCAGCAAATCCTCCGTCGTCACGTTGAATTTCTGGCTCGTGTTCACCAGCGTCCCCAGCGCATCCTCCACCTGACCCACATTCATCCCGTAGATGTGCATCAGCGCCGACATTTGCTTGGTCGCTTCCCCCACGGAAATCTGCGCCACATTGGCCGCCTCCAAACTGGTTTGCACCGCCTGGTTGATTTGCACCCGGGTCAGCCCGAGACGCGCCCATTCCGTCGCGCTCTCCATCGCCTCATCCGCCGACCGGCCATTCGCCGCCGCCAGCTTGATGACATCATCCGTCAATTCCTTGGCACTCCCGCCCACGCCGCGAAAGATCACACTCAAATGCGCCGTCTTGTCGCTCAAATCCAGAAACCGTTTCAGACTGTACTCCGCCAGTTGAATCGGCTTGTAAATCGCCGTGATCGCCGCCGCCCAGCCCGCCGCCTTGATCGTATGCACCAGCATGGATTCCGGCGTGAACGAGGCTTGCATGGCCGCCGAGATGCGCCCCGGTTTCGCGGGGGGCAATCCCGGCGGCTTTCCCGAAGGCACAATGCCCGGCCCCGCGGCGGGCAGCATCGGACCATTCAGCAGCGCCAGCGCCGCCGGCGATTGCCCACTGCCCAACTGCCACGTATTCCCCTGCCATTGTGGCGACCCTAAATTCTTCGGCGGGGCCGCCGCCCGCGCCGCCGCTTTCGCTGCCGACGTCGCCTGCTTGGTGTAATAGGCCCGCATGGATCCCGCCGCGCCCACGGACATGCCCGTCCCCACATTGACCGGCACGCCCAGTCCTTGGGTGCCTTGAAAAAAGTTCAGCCAATTCGCCGTGGCCATCGTGCCCCCGCCACTGCGCAACGCGCCCAGCATGGCCTGCCCCGGCGCCAGTGCCATCCGCGTGGCCGCCAGTGACCGCTCATCCAGCGTGTGCGCCCCGGCACCCAATAGCGCCGCCGCCTGCGCGGCTATGGGGGTTGGCAAACCCGCCAGCGCCGGATGCAAATACTTCCCGCCCTCCATCGCGGCCATCCCGCGCATCGCGCTCCCTTGCTTCGCGTAGAGCGCCGCCAGCCCGTGGCCCATGTCTTCCGGGTCCAGCCATGCCTTCTGTGCGCGAAACTGCTCCGTCATCAAGGCGCGCGCCTGCCGGAATTTCCCCAGCGGGGATTGGCCCGTGGTGCTCTTCTCCACCGTCTTGATCAATCCCTCCACCGAATCAAACGTGTCGGTGATCGCCTCGCCGGCCGCCGTCATGCGCGTGATCGCTTCCTGCCGCGACTCCACGATCCCCTTGTTCAGCCGCTCCGTGCGCACCCGCCCCGTCTCGCCGGCCACCGGTCCCATCTCCAACGGCTGGGCCGCGCCGCCGGTGCTTTTCTTTTTGCCACCGCCCGCTCCCGGGAGGAACTGCCCCGTCGCCGGATCCCGCCCGCCGCCCTCTGACCTCTGCCCTCCGACCTCTCCCACTTTCAGCGTAATGGGTCCGCTTACAGACGCCTGCACTTGCGTCCCGGGAATCACCAGCCCGATCAGCCCGTCCACCTTCACCGCAAAATCCTTGCCGCTGAACGTCGCACCCTGCGGTCCCTGGCCGCGCAACGCCTTCCCGATCGCGGTTTGCGCGCCCGCGATCGCCTGATTCATCGCGGCGATTTCCTCTTTCATCACCCGGGCAATTCCCGTGGCCGCCATCGAAGTGGTCGTAAAGGTGCCGGACTTGCTCTTGAAGCCGGTGAGCTTGGTTCCCAATTGGTTAAGCCGGGCCAGCGCCTGATTCACGTTCGCCTCATCCAAGCCCACTGCCTTCAACACATCCGTGGCCGCGTAAGGCCCTTTCACCTTGAAGGTCTTATCCAGCTTGGATTTCATCTGCTCCACCGATTGCAGCCAGGCCGCCCCGATGTTCGGCCCTTTGCCCAGCCGCGTGTAGATTTGTTCCACCAGCCCATCCACCGTCTTGAGTTCCGACACGAGGGCGCTTAACGAGTTGGCCTTGATGGCGCTCGTGTCCAACGACATCTGAATCTTTTCGTGCAGTGTTTCCATACCGGGTCTAAGGGCTCATCCTCGTCCTCGTCCTCGTTCTCGTTTTCAGTCTCATAGTCTCATCGTCCCATGGTCTTATGGTCTTTCCGTCACGCGTACTTATTCTCGCCGCCGCCCAAATAGCGGTCCCGCATCCGGCTCAAAAAATCACTCTTCTTTGAATTTCTGCTTTCTGCTTTCCCGCTTTCTGCTTTGGCATTGCGCTGGTCAAAGTCGTAATGCTCGCGCATCCGCTTATGCAGTTCATGCGCCAGCAATTCCGCCTTCACCACCAGCGCCAGCTTCTGCCAGGCCGGCCAGCCGCCATGCAGCTTCGCCGTCTCAATCTCCAGAAACCGGTCGCCCGGCGATGGCAGCGCCTGGTCTGCCGGCAATCCTTCGCTGAATTTGTGCTGCTTCAGCTTGTCGGGGAGGGATTGCCGGAGGTAAAACCCGTCAGCTCCACCAGACTCACCGGCTCCGCCGTGGCCGCCCCAAACAACGTCTCCAGCGCCTCATCCGCCATCGGCAACGATTGAATAAACGCCGTGATCTCCTGCAGGTTCGAGGTCTTGGCGCCCATCGCTTGGGCCTGGGCGCGAAAGAGTTCGTCGAACGCCAGCCACAGCGTTTGCGCTCGCGCTTGCAATTGATAATGGTGCGCAAAGGTGCGATACTCCGCATTGTCGAAATCGTATTCTCCCTTGTCATTACGGGGCGGAATCGCCCGCTTCAGCAGCGTGCGCACCTCATCTGCTTCCGAGGGAAGCAGTCGCCGCCCCTTGAATTGGAGCAGCCGCCCGTAAGCGAAAATCTTTACGGCGATGGGTTCCTTGTGGAAGTTGATGACTTCAGACAAGCTGGTCACCACGCAGAGCGTGGGTGCCTTGTCCGTGGTCTTGTGGTCCGTAGTCTCGTGGTCTTGCTTGGTGGCGGTGTTCATAAAATAATGGATGGCGTTCGGGGCCGCAGTCGAGTCACTGGCGTTAAAAGCCACACTGACTGGGCGCGCTGAACGGCCATCCACCGCCCCCCGAGCAAACATCCAGCTCCCTGTCAACAGCTTTTTCATCCGTCCCACAAGCCCCATCCGTCCCATTATTCCCCTGCTTCCCATGGTCCATTTTCCGCTTTCCCGTTTTTCGCTTTAGGGTTATGGTTGCGCCATGAAGACACGGTTCTTTGTCGCTGCCGGGATTGGGTTCTTGGTCTGCACTCTGATGTATTTCGCGCCGGTGCTATTCGAGCCTTCGGAAGCCGAGCTTTATTGGGACCACGTGTCCCAAACCAATTCTGCTGCCTTTACCTCACTTTCCATAGATTTTGCCATAAAGCACGGTTTTATTCTGACCGATATCACCAACCCTGACTCCAGACTTTGGATTTCGCCAACCGAAAAGCAGGCTTGGTTTCAGGCTGCCAGCCAGGCGCGCGATTATGCCGTGGCCTCTCAAGTCGCTGAGACCAACTATTTGCGACTGGTGCTTCCTCGTAAAGCGTGGCTCGCCCGTGCCACATGGTTCAATTCGCAATCCCTCTATTTGTTCAATCTCTCGTTTCTCGCACTGATCACTGGACTGATCTGGCCTGCGCGAAAAACTGTTTGACTTCCCGTTTGTTGCCGCTCAGGCCTCATGGCTCTGTATGCGTGCCCCGCACCGCGCGTATCCAGCGATGTCAACAAAGTTGTCCCGCTTGGAACTGTGAAGTTCGCGGGCGATCTTCAGTAGGATCTGCATCGCCACCACATCGCGCGCCTCCAAGGGCGGCGACGTCATCTGCCGCTGGCCCTGGGGATTGACCCGCCGCGCTTCCAAATACCCATTCCACAGGGCCGCAATCCGCTGATGGTTGGCCAGCGGATGCCCATAGTTGTCCTGCCGGTCGCCGCCCGTCACCCGCAACGCCTCGGTTAAAATACTTTCTGGGGTTGGAGTTCCGCCTTTAGGCGGCCGGGCAGTAGGGAATCGTTTTGTTTTATTCGCGTTCATTGGCGTTCATTGGCGGTTGATTCTTCCGTCTCTGTGTGTTCTTTGTGTTCTTTCGTGGCCAGATACCGCAAATCAAAACTGTCATAGGTCGCCACCGGCCCGCGCTCAAAATCGAACAAAAATGCCTGCGCGATTCTATTTCCCTTCACATACCCCTTCTTAAAATGCCACGCATCCGTCCCGCTGATGCTCGGGATGGTCTTCACCTGCACGCCGCCATAAGTGTCGCCCGCCGAGTACCGGGTCTCGCGCTTTTTATGCACATGCCCCACGTGCCACTCGAAATGCCGGCACGCGCTCCAATCCTCCCGCCGCTCCGTGGCCATGATCGTCGGCAAGTCCCCATGCCTTTCCTCATTGCCGTGGGTGAACCCGATCAAATTGCAGCCGTACCGGAAATACTTCCGGGGCGGTGGCGACACATCCACCACCACATCCGGGTTGGCCGCAAAATACGCCTTCAAGGTCCGGCATAGGAAATAGCTGGTCTCCGGATCATGGTTGCCCGGAATCCACAGCACCTGCACCGGCGCCACGTGCAGGCAGCGCTGGATCGCCTGGATGATCGCCCGCTCGCCCACCTCCACCACCTTGCAGAGCCGGCCGTCCACGTCCAGGATGTTGTGCCCGCGCGGCGTCATGCCCTCGGGATTGTTCACATGGAAAAAATCGTTGCCAATCGGGAGGAGGATTTTCTCCGGCTGGCAGCCCGCCGTCTTGACGAGCAAATCCTCCACCGTCACCGCATAGCTCCGCTCCGCCTCCTTCAAATCGTAATCATCCCCCGTCTCCCGGTTCCACGCCAGCAGCGCAAAGTGCGCATCCATCAGCGAAAGTTCCAGCAGGTAACGGCGTGCCCCCGGCTCCGGTTTTTTAATTTCTGTTTTCTGCTTTCCAAATTTCCCCATTTCCAGCCTCTTGAGCAGCCGCTCCATGGCCGTTTCCAACACCGTCGGCAGGATGCGCCGCAGCCACACCTTCACCTGGTAATTCGTGTACGTCTCCGCCCGTTCCGTCCCCGTCTTCACGCTGCCCATGGTCACCTCCCACGAATTGCACACGTACCGCTCCACTTCCCAAACCTTCAAATCCACCTTGCTCACGCGCAACGCATCCGCCAGCGTCTTGATGTCGAGGCTCCGTGTGGTCAGCAAGCCCTTGCGCTCCGTGAACTCCGCCTCGATCTGGTCGCCGGGCGGCTTAGGTTTTTGTCCGAGTTTTTCCATATTTTTTCAACATCCTCGGATTGACCAGCAGCCCCACCATCTTGCCCGAGGCCTCCGAATAGCTAAATACCGACCAGCGGTGTTTGTGGCAAACCTGGCGCACCCCCTCATCCGTCGCCTTGATGCGTTCCCCCGCTTCCACCATCGTCAGCCCCTCCCCGTCGGGAATCGTTTCCCGCAGCCGCTCCAGGCGCTGCCGGATGCTCCCCATAATATGATTTAGTTTGATCGGCATAAAATGTATTCTGTCCTCTGCTTTTTTGATTTCTGCTCTCTGCTTTCCGCTTTCTGCTTTACCCCTGTGCCAGGGCGGTCACTTGCATTCCCAGACTCACGCCCCACGCCGAGTCCACCGGGTCCGGCGCGCTCACCACCACCCACTGCACGGTTTGCCCGGCGGCCACCGTCACCCCCAGCGCCGCCGTCGCCGTCACCGGCGTGTTCACCGGCCCCACCGGGATCGTGATCGTCGCCGACGGCACCGGCACCCCATTGACTTGCAGCCCCAGCACCACCGGCGCAAGCTGGGGTGCATACGCCTGTACGGTCGCGCTGACCACCTGCACGTTGCCGGTCCATTGATACAGCCCCAGCAGTGGCGCGCCGGCAATCAGATCATTGGGTTGGGTGAACGCCACCGACAAACTACCCAGCGCATACACCGGCGGCACGCCATCGCCCACCACCAGCGCCGGCGGCTGGGTGCCAAAAAGAATGGGATAAAGCAGTTCCGCCCCGCACGCCACCAAGCGCTGCGAGTAATCCACCCCCGCAATCGGCCGCGGCGGCTCGGGCGACTGCATCCGCAGCCCCTTCAGGCCCAGATCATACTTGGACCAGGGATTGGTCAGAATCGCCTTGAGGAGGTTGGCCACCGTTTGTGCCGCCTGTTCCGCCTGCCCCGCCACCGGGTGTTTCGCCTGCACCCAGAAATTGATCAGCACGCGCGCCGTGGCCAGCTTGCCCGCCCCCAGGATCGTGTCGCAGTGCTCCACGGTCTCCATGCGGGGCAGCATCACCACGCGGATGGTGGTGTCAATCGCGCTTCCGAATTGAAACATCGGTTGCACCGCCGCCGATTGATTGAAGGCCACATTGACCGCCGGGAAGGACGCCGCCGCATTGGCGCCCACCGCGTTCAGTCCGCCATTGAACCAGACGCGCAGCCACTCGCCGAGCAGGTTCAGCGGCCCATCCTCCGTGGTCAGTTCCGTAATCGCCGGTGAATTTAACATGGTGTTTTCTGCTTTCTGTTTTCTGCTTTGGCCTTACAGTCCCAGCCCGGGCTGCTTCCCTTGAATCTTCCGGTGCAGCTTCTTGAACTCCGCCTCCACCCGATCCCGGAGATGCACCCGAAAATAAATCATCCAGCTCTGGAGCACCGCCTCCAGCCATTGCCGGGCGAGCGCGTTCGTCAGCCCCGTGGCGCGCCCCTGCAAATTCCGCGTCGGGTCCGTGGCCGGCGTCTGCACGGCATGGTTGCCGCTCGGCGTGGTCTCCGCCCCTTCGAGCCAGGCCTTGATGGCGTTCCGCAGTCCCGCCGCCGCCTCGTCCATCTCCTGGCTGCGCTCGCGAAAGGCCGGACGCAATCCCAAAATGGTTTCAATCCGTTCCGCGATTTCTTCCGGCGTCTTGCCCTCGTCGCGTTCATCCCATTCCTTTTCCAGCATGACCCAGTCCAGCACCGCCTGCCGCGCCGCCTGCAAATTCGGTTGCGACTCCGGATCCAGCATCGCCGCCTTGCGCGCCCGGCCCTGCGGTGTCCATTGGCTCTCCGCAAACTTCGAGGCCGCCGCCAGGTTGACGTCGCTCAGCGATTCCGCCGGGAGCCACATCTCGAACACCCGCGAGCCCGGGCTGGCCTTCATCATCAGCGTGGCCAGGATCTGCGGGAGATACAGTTCATAGCGCGCCCGATCAGCCATGTCCGCCACCATCGCAAACTGACCCCGCAAGGTCTTCTCCGCCACTACCCGCAACGCCGGCACCCAATACCCCTCATCCAGCGCCCGCTCGACGCATCCCGGAATGCCCGCCTGCAATTCCTGCAACCGCGCCATCACCGCTTTGAGGTTGGATTTCAGCATGGCTTGATCATCGTAGCGGCGAACTGGTGTTCGCCGGGGCGTCAGGGCTCCCCATCAGCCTCATCCGTCGCCTCTGTCTCATACGTCCCATAGCCATCACGCGCTCCTCTTGAGCAAGATGCCCTGCGTAACGGGCACCCCGCCCACCACTTCCGTCCACAGCGTCCGCAAGTCATCGGTGACTTGCTTCTGCACATAGCGGTTGCCCTGCCACAGAAACGCCGGCTCGTAAGCCGACACCGCCCCCAAGGGCATCGTGCCGCTCAGCGGCTGGCCGGGAAACAATTCCACCACCGGCACCCCGGCCAGCGTCACAATCAAATCGCCAATCCCGATCTCCGTATAGTTGCGGACGACCGATTGCACGCCTTCCTCCACGGCAATCGCCGCCAGCGTCCCGCTCCAGGGCGTCTGCACCGCCCCCACCATGGCGCCGGTCGAGGGATTCAGCACGCCGCCCGAGGAGACATTCCACAGCACTGTCAGCGCGCCGCCCGGGCTTTGCCCGGCGGAATCCATCGCCGCCGTCAGCGGCTGCCGCCCCAACTGGTTCACCAGCCGGGCCGCCTCAAAGGCCACTTGTCCCAAATTGATATTCATAGCGTTTGCCAGATCCCATCATTCTCCTGCTTCCCATGATTCCCATGCGTCACCCGAAATGGTTTCACGCCCAGCACCTGCGGATGTTCCTGTGCCTTCCTGAAATTCACGACCCGCCCATGCTGCCGCCGCAGCGCCGCCTTCTCTTCGCGCGAGACCAGCTTCGCGCCGGTACCAGCCCACCAGTCATACCGTTTGCCCTGCCGCTGCCGCTTGGCCCAGGCACGCGCCGCCTTCAACATGGCCATCACGCCACCCATCACCGCCGGCGCGCCTGCCGCCGCATCCAGATCCCCATTCCGCACCATTTTAAATTGTTCGCTCATGGTTGGTTCAGGTTTGGGGTTTCAATCGTCATTCGCCATTCGTCATTTGTCATTGTGGAACGCCCTCCTTGACGCTCAGCGCAAACAGTCCGCCCACCGTCAGCGCCGCCACGCCCGGCCAGGTAAACTGCACCGCGTCTCCCGGCAGCGGCGCGCCGCCCGTATCCGTCAGACTGCCCACCCAAATGCCCGAGGTCGTCACCGTCATCCACGGCACCGAGTTCACCGTGAATTGCACCCAGACCTGGTCCGGATCCGGCCATTCGCCTTCCAAGATCCCCACCGCCGAGAGCACGCCGTCCCGAATGCGTATGACTTCGGATCCCTCGATGAACAGCGACCAGCCATGGGACGTGTCTATCCTCACCCGCCCCGCCGCGTAGCCGTCCGACACATCCACAAAGGTTTCCGTGGCCGGCTCATATTCAAACAGCGGCACCGCCGCCGCTCCCGGCTCTGCCACCCACCCCAGTTGCAGCTCCGGCATCGCCGCCACCATGAACGGCTCCCACACCAGCGTCACCTGCACTTGCTGGGGGGCCTGGGTGATGTCGCCCGTGTAATCGCAGCGCCACCGCACCACGTCGCCCGCCAGCACCGTCTCCTTCAGCACCGCCGAGGCCGCCAGTTGCGTGCCGCCCGTTCCCACCAGTTCGATCATATCCCCCGTCAACGCCCCGGCCACCTCCAGCAGCAGCGTCAGCGTGCCCGTGAACGGTTGCGACACCACCGCCAGCGCCTGGGTCAGCACCACGGATTCCGGCCATTGCGCCAGCCCCGGCAGATACCCGCTCGCCGGCAGCGAGCCATTGACTTGAAAAATGACTGGGACTGATTGCATATTAGTTGAGTTGCAAAAAATGTAACCGCGCGGACAAATAAAAAGGCGACCCCCGTTTCCGGCGGAGCCGCCAGCCCCATTGTCCCCCGGTTTCCCCGACCCGTCAACCCTAATCCCGAAAGCGGAAAGCAGAAATCAGAAAGCAGAAATAAAACCGCCACCCTCGCCGTTGGAGTTCAAGCTTTAGCTTGTTCCCCTCTTCCCCATTTCTACGGTCTGCTTTCCCCATTTCTGCTTTACCCCGTGACCTGCATGGCCACGCTCGCTCCCCAGGCGGCATTGACCGGGGC
>Ga0265338_10004152_pt1 | contig 19788 bp, 14 predicted proteins | sample 42126metaG_FD_193579 | JGI IMG/M metagenome (GOLD analysis project Ga0265338, IMG submission 193579) | Rhizosphere microbial communities from Carex aquatilis grown in University of Washington, Seatle, WA, United States - 4-21-26 metaG | ecosystem: Host-associated > Plants > Roots > Rhizosphere...
GCCACCTGGACCGGGAAAAATACGACGTGACCCTGTGCGACTGGAAGATGCCCGGCCTGAATGGCCAACAGGTTTACGAACGGATCCGTTCCAAAAACCCCGCCCAATCGGAGCGCATCATCTTTTTCACCGGCGACATGGTGAACGAGCGGACCTGCAAATTTCTGGAGGAGCAACACCGCATCTGCCTGGCCAAGCCCTTCACCTTCGCCGAATTCCGTTCCGCCATCAACCAAGTCACCGCAACAGGTTCCAAGTGACTTTCAGATCGGGACACAAACAACCTCAGTCGATCCCGTTGGCTGTTTCCATGAACGGCGGGCAATAAAAAAGGCACTCTGAAATATACAGAGTGCCCCGGGAAAAAATGCGTTGGTTTTACTTCGCGCCGAGGATGGCGTCTTTGGCCGCTTTGGCCACGCGAAACTTCACCACCCGTTTGGCTTTGATTTGGATTGTCTCACCGGTGGCCGGGTTCCGCCCGGTGCGAGCTTTGCGATTGACCAGCACCAGCTTGCCCAGACCAGGCAGCGTGAAGGTGTTCTTCGCATTCTTGTATGCCAGCTCCGCGAGATGTTCGAGAATCTCCCCCGCCGATTTTTTGGAGAGGTTATTCTGGGTGGCGATTTCAGCTGTGATCTGGGATTTAGTCAGGGCTTTGGCCATAATTCGATCAATGGTTTTTCGTTTGGTCCGTTATTGTTTGTTTATCGGGGAGCGAATTAAAGCGGTTCGTGAACCCCTCACCAAGAAAAAACCGCATCTTTTTTTCAGAGCCGACCGGGCTGTGACAACCTTTTGTGTGGGGTCGACTCAGGGGGTTGCGCTGTTCTCGGTGGCCAGACCGACCTTGGTGATGTCGAGTTGCTGGAGCACGTCCAGCACGTTGATCATGTTCTGATACTCCACCTCATCCGACCCCTTCACCACCACGCTCAACCCCGGGTCCTCCGCCTTTAGTTCTTGCAAATCGCTTCGCAATACCGGAATCGTCACCGGCATCTCGTTCAAATACGTCTGGCCCTTGGCGTCCACCACGATGTGATTGATCTTCGGTTTCTTGTCCGTCTTGGGCGGCGGTTTGCCCGACGGCAGCGTCATCTCCAGGTTGTTCATCATCTGCGGCGTCGTGATGATGAAGATCACCAGCAGCACGAACACCAAGTCCAGCAGCGGCGTGATGTTCAACTCGCTCAGCGAACTGTGATGGCTCTGCGACGTCTTTTTCATTGCATCAACGGTTCAGTCTCCTCCTGCACGTCAAACCGCACGATCACCCGGGACGGAAAATTCGTCGGCGGCGGCCGGTCCATGCTCTTGACCACTTTGAACACCTCTTTCACCGATTCGTCCCACTTCGTGTCTCCCGACCCTTTCTCCCACAACGGGTCGCTGATCTGCCCCTTCCGGTCCACCGTTACTTCCACTTCCGCCACGTAACTGTCATCGGCCATGTTCTCCGGCCGCTGCCATTTCGACCGCAGCGCGTACTCCAGGTAGCCCTTGTACAGGTGCACCGGGTCCGAACTGGTCTCCACCGCCTTGCCGCCTTCAAATTCGAACGACGGCAGTTCCGCCGCCGGCGGCGCCACGGTCGGCGCCCCGCTGACCGGCGGCGGGGCGGATTTGGTTTCCTCCACCAGCTTGGGCGGCTCGGGCTTGCGCGTCTCCACCTTCGGCGGTTCCAGCTTGGGCTTCTCCGGTTCCTTGGGTTTTTCCGGCGGCTTGACCTTGACCATCTCGATGCTGATTTTCTTCATCTGTTTGCCCAGCAATCCCTGCCGCGCCGCGAAATACAGCGCCACCAGCACGATCAACGCGTGAAAGCTGAACGAGATCATCAGGTTCACCTTTGACGAGTTGCGCTTCTTCCGCGCCTGGCTTTGCGGCAACATTTTTAAATCATTTCTCAGGTAGGGCGGGCAGTCCCCTGCCCGCCGCTCGTTCGCACAAACTGTCGGCGCGCACGGAGTGACGCGCCCTACCCTTGGCCACCAGCTTCATTTTCCGTTGGCCGGTTCGGTCGCCAGGTCCACCTTGGGCACATTGGCCCGCTGGCAGACGTCCAGCACCGCCCGGATTTGTTTGTACCTGGTCTGGCTGTCGCCCCGCACAATGATATTCAAATCCGGATCGTCCATGCGCAAGCTCACCAGCGTTTGCACCATGTCATCGGCCGAAGCCACTTCCTGCTTGTTCAAATACATTTTGCCGTCGGCCTGCACGGTGATGTAATTGGCTTTTCGCGGCGGGTCTTTCAGCCGCTTGGCCGCCGCGGGCAGCTTCAGGTCCAGGTCATTGACCGGCGGGATGGTCGTGATGATGAAAATCACCAGCAACACGAACGCCAGGTCCAGCAACGGGGTGATGTTCAACTCCGTCAGCGAATGATGCGCCGATTTCGAACACTTCTTCATCGGTCAACCAGCGTGGGGGTTCCGTTGGATTTCAACGCGCCGACAATGCGCCCGGCCAGCACCTCGTTCGCATTCCGGATTTCGTCGGCCAGCGGCCGATGATCCACATAGACGTGTTCGATCTGGTTGGCGTAACGGCTGGCAAACCCATCGAGTTCCTGGGTGATGGCGCGGATGGTGGTGACCATGAAGTTGTAGGCGAACATCGCCGGGATGGCGACCAACAGGCCCGTGACCGTGGCCACCAGCGCGGCGGCCACACCGGGCGCCATGGCCGTGAGCGTCGCGGCCTTGCTTTCAGCGATGCCGGCAAACGTGGACATGACGCCCCAGACGGTGCCCAGCAATCCGATGAAAGGGCCGCCGGCCACGGCCGTGGACAACACAATCATCCCCTTCTCCAAACCCATCGCCTCGGCGCCGGCCGCCTCCTCCAGAATCACCTTCACCGCTTCAAACGATGCCGTGCTGACCTTGACCGCGGTGGACTTGGCCAGGAAATCGGTATTGGTATGTTCTCCGCCTTCCGGCGGACTGAATCGGGCAAGGGCCTGGACTTGTACCGGGTTATTTTTCAATTGATACGCCAGTTCATCCGCGCCGCGAACGTAGAGTTGGTAGGCAGGCGCGCCGTCGAACTCCTCTCCCTTGCGCTGGATATCCAGCGGATCACGCGTGGAGGTATAAGCGGCAAAGAACTTTTTGGTCGCCTTCCGGGCGATCACCAACTGGCGGAATTTGGTGATGATGATCGTCCAGCTGAACAGCGACAGGACGAGCAGCACGATGACGGTGATCTTGCCTTCGGTGGTGGCGTTCTGGATGGCGTACACCGCCGCGTTGGCGGCGAACAGGGGATGAATGAGCGGGGTCATGGATGGATTTCGGGATCTGGGTTCTAGGTTCCGGGGTTTGGGGTCCGGGATTCGGCACTTTTCTTCTGCGGTAAAATCACGGTCACACGGCCGGTTTTCTGGGCCAAGGCAATTTGTTTGCCCTTCTTCTTCTCATCGTCCTGGTCGCCGGTGGAGTCGTCCGTGGCTTTGGCGACATCTTCGCTTTGCGAGCTCTGGCTGGCCTTGTCGGCGGCGGTGCCCGGGGTAAAGGTGGGCCCGCTGCCATTGGCGTCCTGCGAAAGCACGGTGGGGTCGCCCCCACCGGCGGTATGGACGGCGTCGGGAGCGATAATGATCCCGGTAATATCCCGGCCGGCAACATCAGCCGTATGTTGGGCCAGGACGGTCACATTCACAGTCTGCAAAGCATTGAGCGAGACGTCCTGTCCGAAAAACACTCCCGTAATGTTGCCCGTGGCATCCAGAAAGACCTCCCGGCCGATGACCCCGGAACCGTTGGCGTCAATGTTTCGGCCCATGACCAGAATCGGGTTGCCCAGGGAATCAGGGAAGGGAAGGCCACTGGCATCCAGCGGCGTTGAGACATTCACCGGGTTGCCGCCGACATCCAGGTAGGGCTCAATTTCACCACTGACGAACTCAACAATCTGGCCCGTCGGGTCCCCGATCTTCACATAAAGCGGATGGCCATTGGCATCGATCAGGGGCTGGCCGCCGGAATCAAGGATTTGGATAAGCGAAACGGGCGTCGTGCTGCCGATCTCCAGGACCTGTCGGGTCGATCCCAGGGTGATCACGTTCCGATCACTCAGCAACGGCTCAGCCTTGACGTGTCTTTCGACGATCGTTTTTTGGGTGATGGGATCAAAAAAGGGAACGTCAACGATCTGTAGTTTGCCTTTTTCCAGTTTCCACGATCTGGTGGTGACATCATAGAAATAGATCTGGATGGCGCCAGCACCCGTCGCAGTGGTGTCCAGGATCGCCTGTTTGCCGGCCAGCAGCGTGACGGTGGCGCTGCTGCTGTCAACCTGGTCAAGCGACAGTTGAATGATGCCGCCGGCACTGGTGTTGATGTTGCCATTCGGAGTTTCCACGAAGATATTCCCGACGACATTTTGGGAATCGGGAAACGTGGTGGCCAGGATGCCGCTGCCGGGAATGGTGGCGGAATTGGGGGTCACCGCATGCGTGGTCGGGTCCACCAAGAATTGTTGCACCGTTACAAACCCGCTGCCGCCGCTGCCGGCGTTCACGTTGCCATTGAGCGACTCAACGGTGATGTTGCCTCCGTCATAAGCGGCAATGCGCGATCCATTCACGTTGATGTCCCCGTTGGCATAAACACTCACGTCGCCTTGATCAGTCGAAAAAATGCCGCGGGCCGCGAGGGTTTTGACGGAAAAATCCGATGAACCGGCGTTGATGTCCCCGCCGGCGTTGACGTAGATGTTGCCGCCATTGAAGGAGACAATGGAGCTGGAATACATGTCCAGATCGCCGATGAAGTCGCCGGAGGCAGTTTGCCCGGCGGAGTGGCTTCCCGTGGTGACGACGTTGATATCAGCCCCGCGGTCAAACAAGCTGGCCAGCGGATAATTGCCGCGGATGGTGTAGAAGGACACGCCCTGTGACTGGATCCCGGCGGAGGTTCCGAGGTCGATGGTCCGGGCCGTAACATCGAATTGTCCGCCACCACCAATGATATAACCGAAGGAACCGGCATTGAAGGGGATGGGGCCCAATGCGTTGTACCGGGCCAGCAACGTCTGAGCATCGATGGCGTTCAAGACTGAAACCGTGGTCGTCACGGGTATTGTGGCCTCCGGGTCGGCCCACTGGGGGACGCCGTTCACATAAACCTGGACCGTCAGGTTTTGCAACAATTGCAGCACGCTGGCCAGGTTCACCCCGGGGAGATTTTGATAGGTCAGCACATGAGTTGAAGGATTGTAAAAAAAGCTCGTGGACAGGGCCGTGGCCGAAAGGCTGTTGTTCACCGCCTGGGAAAGATACGACAACATTGGCGCTTCCCAGCCCGCAAACTGGCTCAAGTCAATGGAGGTAAAAGCGCTCCGGCTGATAATGTCACCGCCCGCCGTGATGCTGGTCACGTCATCGGCGGACAGGTTCATGCCTTGAAACCCGCAGTTGTTCATGTTGCCGCCCACCCTGATTTGCGCCGCTTCGGGGACGGCCAGGGACACCAGGTTCATGTCGCCGGAAATATTCAGGACGACCGGGGTGAGATGGTTGAGGTGGACCGGCGAAGCGGCATGATCATTCGCGCCAAAAAGGCCGGCGGCGGGCGAGTATTGGCTATGACCGGCATCGGAAACGATCAAGCTAAAAAGCTGGGGGGCTCCGCCAACGCCATTCAGAGCGCTGACCAGAGAACCCGTCGTGTCAATGGTGAGACTGCCCTGGGGCGATGGGAAAAGGACCAGGCTGGTGAGCGAACCGGGCGCCCCCAGGATCACCCCTCCGTCACCCGCCGTAATGTTCAAGCTGGAGGGATAGATGACGGGCACGTTATTCAGTGTCCCGGTCAAACGCGGCAACTGGACCGACGCTCCCAATTGCACCAGGTTGCCGGCGGTCAAATCAACATAATCGCCCGGCGCGTAGTTGAAATAATGGCTGAAAGTCCCGCTGCTGTTGAACACGCCGTTGGGATTACGGACCTCCTGCAAAAGGATGTTCTGCGCCGCGGTTACATTCCAGCCGCCACTGATCAAGCTCAAGGCCAAACCATTGAATGACAGATCTGCCCCCGCACTGCCGGAAGTGCCCAGCACGTAATTTCCGGATGAATCCGTGACCGGATTGCCATTGGCATCCATTTGAACCCCGGCAAAAATACTACCCGTACCGTTGGCCACGAGATAATGACCGGTCACATTGCCGCCCGCCACGACCGTCACATCCCCGGGCTGGGAGCCATAAGCCCCCGAACCCGCGGTGAGGTAATCATTGCCATTGACGGGTGTGGTTGAATTGCCGTTGTAATAATACACCCCCTTGCCGGGCAATACGCTGGTTATATCCCCGACCGCGATAAGCGTCACATCCCCGCCCGCCGCCGTGCTGATGCCGCCCAGACCGTTTTGCAGATTATAAGCTGCGGTGAGGGAACCCGCATTGTTGGCAAAATGGTAACCTTGCGCGTCCGACCCGGTGTCAATGTTGCCCTCCAGGGCATGAGCCGTGATGCTGCCGCCGCCCGTCGTGACCACGTACCCGGAACCCACGGCAATGTCCCGTCCCGCCACCAGGTTGATGTTCCCGTTCGCCGTCTGGATCGAACCGCCGCCGGACAGGCCCAAACCGCCATTCAGGTAGATATTACCGGCACCCGATTGGACAGCATCCTTGGCAAAATCATATCCGGCAGCAAGGGCAACCGACCAACGGTTGGCATCAGAGATGGAAGCACCATCACCAAAGATGATGTTGCGCCCGGCCGCCAGCGTCAGTTGGCCGCTGGTCACACCTCCGAAGTTTGCACCGATGGTTCCACTTAAATCCCACGATGTTCCACCGGCAAGAGTGATGTCATACGCAGCCTGGAGAATGATTTCAGAAACCGCGAGGTTGGCAAACGCCGTGTTCACGTTCAAATCCAGCGTGATGCCCGGATTGTCCCCGGCCAGAACCATACCGCTGCCGGCGCTGCCGGAACCGGACGTGTCCAAAACGATATAATCCGGATCCAGCAATAATTTCCCCGCCGTCCAACCCGCTCGCGCGCGCGCATCGATGCCGGAATTCAGTGACCGGACGTTCGGCGCGCAGATCTCCACATCGCCGCCATTGCCGCCGCGAGCACCGCCGGCGGTGATGATTTGACTGCCGATATCGTCGCTGAAAATATTCCCCGATTCCAAGGTCACGTCGCCGCCGGAACTGTGCCGGACGGAATCGTCGCCGCGCGCGAGAATTTGGGAATCCGCCCCAAGGTTCAACTGGTCGGCCGCTACGAGTTCGATGGTTCCACCGTGATTTCGCGCGGAGTTGGCCTGGATGAAACCGTTTTGATTCACCACCTGCGCACGCATCGCAATCGTCCCCCCGTCAGCAATGAGCTGGCCTTCGTTGTCCACCGAACCCTGGGGCAGCGTCACCGCCATGCTCATGCCGCGGCCGTCGGGACGTTCGCTCAACAGCACGGTCTGACCGGCGGCCAGGCCCACGGCCCCGCCGGGCGCTTCAATGCTCCCGTGGTTCTCGACCCGGTCGGCAATCAAAAAAGCCGAACCGCCACTGCTGATTTTAATCTGGCCGTAGTTGATGATGCTGGCCAGCGGCGGCGGGCCGTTGAATTCCCAGGCGCCCCCGGAATTCTGCGGCGGCAGGCAATTCGCCGTGGATACCACCAGCCCGGCGGCGCTGACGAACGAGTTCGGGCCGAAATAGAAGCCGGAGGAATTGAGCAACACCACGACTCCGTTGGCCTGGAGGTTGCCAAAGATCTGGGACGGATTCTGATCATTGATGCGGTTCCACACGATCGAGGAAGCCGACGGCTGCTGAAAAATGGTGGTTTCCCCGACGGCAATATTGAAGCTTTGCCAGTTGAGAAAGGCGTTCTGGGAAGCGGTGACCGTGAGTTGCGAACCGTTGACCGCAGCCGTGGCCGAGCCCGACGTGACCGTCAGGCCATGGGGATTGGCCATTGTCTTCAGGGCAACACCCAGCGTCAATACGCCGGTGACAAGCCGGCGAAACGCAAGGTTGCGATACAACAGAAGTATGCGCATAACGATCCTAATTTTTTATTTTAAGGCAATTGCCCGGCGGCCGTGCGTTACAAATTGGTGACAGTTTTTGGCCATGACCTTTAGAACTGGCCGCCGACGCCGAAATAAACGCGACCGCTGGCGGATTCCCCCGGGTGGTTGATCAAAGGCCAGGCGATCGTCAGCCGCCCGTCCAGGTGGCTTCCGATGTTGGCGGTGAATCCGAAGCCGGTGCCGCAAAACTGTTCAAACCCGGGCGCCCCGGGCGGGACGGCTGCGAGATCGTGGAGCTGGCCGTAATCCAAAAAAACCGAGGCGCGAACCCAGCAAGGTTCCTCGTGCCCTTCGATGCCCACCATGCCAATGTTGCACAATGGGGTTTGCGGCTCGATGGTGAACCGCCAGCCGGTGTCGCCATAAGCCTGACCATCCTGATAACCCCGCACACTGGCCGATCCGCCCATGGCATATTGTTCATTGCTGATCAGCGGCCCATCGGCCCATTGCCCATCGACGTGAAGTTTCACGGTCCAGTCCTGGTAAATGGTCTGCACACGGTCCGCTCCCATTTGCAGGGTCACATAAGACGCGCTCGCGTTGGTCGTATAGGAAGCCTGGGAAAAACTGGCATCCTGTTCGTTGCGAAAAAGGCCCGGCACATTGAAGTTGGCCTGAAAATTGAAAAAGGTCGTCCCCAACGTGTCAGGCAGGGAACCGTTCCAGCCGACGTTGAACGGCACATAAACCAGCGTCGTGTTCCGGGTCGGTTGCCCGGAGGAAACGGTCTGGTTGATGGGCACCGGCTGACCGGCGCTGTTGGTGATGACGATGGTCACGTAAAAATTATTGGTGTTGTAACTCACCTGCTGGAAACGCTTGTAGTCCAATCCGAGCGAGAGGGTGCTGCTCACCGCTGCCAGTTGCGGCAGCGGCAGGGACAGGCGTCCGCCAAGGCCTTCGGTAAGCGTGACATTGTCGCCGGTCGTCTGCGAATCAATCTTCAAGAGCGGCGTGGTGACCACATTCTCAAGTTCACCGAATTGCACGCCGGTGTCGGAGGTTGAGCGGCTGGCGTAAACATTCAATTCCGGCCGGCCCGTCGCCGGCGGCAGGTTGAAGCGGCGGGTCACTTCGTTGTAGCCAAAACTGCCCGGATTGGCCTGCACCTGATCCTCCACCGAACGGGAGCCGCCCAAAGGCAGGCGATAATAGCCGCTATAATTGGCGATCAACGGATCGTCGAAGGGGGTGTTTACATAGTTGGGCTCACTTTTCATTTGCTCGGGCGAGAAGCCGTACTGCAGGCCAAATTGATGTTCCAGATCCCACAGGTTGTCGTATTGGGCGCTTGAATTGACGCGCAGGACGGGCGAGCCGGGTGTGCCCTGGTTGTTCAGTTCAATCCGCCCGTGCAACGGCAACTGGTCCTTGACCTTGAGGGTGAGTTCGCTGGTGCCCGGCTCCGGACCAGGGCCGATGACCGGATAGATTTGCCGGTCGCGGCTGGCGTTCGCCGCGTCGAGTTCTCCCTGCAGGACATGGGAGTTCAACAGCAGGTTGGTATGCAGGCTGGGCAGGGCTCGCAGCACATTGTTGGAACTGTAGTAGCGGTTGCCGGTGACGTTGATGGCGGCCAGCCGGCCTTCGGTCACCTGCATTTGTACCGTGGCGTTGGTCAGTTTCTGCCGGGGCAGACCCACAGACACCGTCACGTAACCCCGGGTCCGATACGCCGCCTGCACTTCCGTCAGCGCCGCACGTATCCCTTCGAAGCTGACGTTGGTGCCAAAAGCGCCGTCGATATTGGTCAGGGCCAGGGCCAGGGCTTCCGGCGGCAAAACGGTGTTGCCCAGGACCAGGTATTGATCCACGGCAAACCGGGGACCGGTATTCGTGGAAACCACATGGACCCGGGTATCGTTATCCTTCGTCTCCATCTCGCCCAGCTTCTGGATCAACGCCCCGCGCGCATCGGCGATAGCCTCGGGACTGGCAGCGTTAGTGGCAACGATGATCACGGGCGGGACCACCGGCGCCACTGCGGGTCCGGCTGTTGAGCGGTTCGAGCCGGCAGCTGGATGGTTGCCGGAAGGGACGTAACGGTTGCCCGACACCCAAATCTGCGGAAACGGCGCCGGGAAGACATTCAGCGTGACCGTACCATTGGTGATTTGCTCCTGGGCGAAGGCGACGCTCATCGCGGCATAGCCCTGGTTGTGATATTCCGATTGCAGGTCCGCAGCCGCTTTCACTATCTCATCCAAACTGACATTTGCGCCGGTGGGCCCGGAAAAGACGCGGGTCAGGATGTTCGTGGGTAACGACGTGTTGCTTTTGACAACATAGGCCCGGACGTTAAAATGAGGACCGACGGCATCCTCCGCCACGCTTGTTGGACTGGCGTCGACAAGTGGCGCGGCGATTGAATCGGTTTGCGCCCGGCCGGGCAAAATAGAATTCAAGCTGAGCAGAAGGAACAGGATGCCGATGCGCACCGCTCTCGGAAGGCCGCCGCCGGGCAGGGTTGGAGGGTTTCGGCGCAGGCTCTGCAGCCGCCACTCGCTGGGGGTCATCCCAAACCGTTTCTTGAACATCATGTTGAACAGGCCGAGATGCTGGTAACCGCTGTCGTAGGCAACATTGATGATTTTGGCGTCCGAATCCACGAGCAGCTGACGCGCGCGCTGGAGGCGTAATTCGATCTGGCGCGCCCGGAACGGCACGCCGAATTCCTCGCGGAAGAGGCGGGTAAAATGGCGTTCGCTGCAATTGAGCTGCCCGGCCAGGTCGCGGAGCGAGCACTGGGAAAGTTCGGCCTCCGGCATCCGGCCGACCAGTTGCCGGAATCGCTCGCGGAGTTTGCCGGGCCCGGCGGTTTCGGCGACCGGGGCCGGCAACAAATCGGCGATGGCGTTGGCCCACAGTTGAAGCAGGCTGCAGCGCGCTGACAGGCCCTCCCGGCGCGGTTGTTCCGCCAGCCGGGTGAACCTTTGGGCCAGTGGCTGGTCGGCGGCAAAAATCGAAGCGGGTGAAGCCGGCCGCTGGGGAGTCACTTCGAGCTGATGCCATTCGGTGACCGTCAGCAGGCCATTGAGGTATTGCGGCTGGACGGCAAAAAATTGCAGCTTCAATTCGCCCAGCTGGCTGGCTCGCAACATCCCGTTGCCGCTGCCGGTCGTCATCAGGCCGTCTCCCACACCGAGCTGGCGGGCGGCGGCACCCGGTTGCAACCAGTAACCGACCCCCCCAGCCACCCGGATCATGAACCATTCATGATGGCGGGGAATCCATTCGCCGGAAGGACGCAACGTCAGTTCCTGCAGCATGAGATGTCGCTCTGTGGTCACGGGCGCACCACACTGAAGGCGGCGCGTGACCGCCATGTGTCGGCTTGGCGACAATCCTGAAACAAGAAAACCCGCTCGCCGGACACAGGACATCTCCCCAGCCCGGGAAGGTTACAACCGGTTGTCGGGCAGGTTTCAATTTCCCGCGGCCCGGGTTAAGGCTGGCGTCACCGTCAAACGAACCCTATCCCGTTGGCCGAAAAATGGTTCCTGCCTCCGAGGTGCAATTCCCCAGGCTGGGCACGGTCTTTAAGTCCCCTTCTCGCCTTCGGGGGTCCGCCGCCGATCCGGGTGGAACCGGACCGTTTCCACGCGACAGGTGTCTATGCAGGGGCAAGGCCACGGTTCATCGCGGCGGTTGGACGTCGACCTCCTGAAAAACAGGCTGGCAGAAATCCGGGCACTCCCTAAAAAAACGGGGGATTCATTCCCCCCGGGCTGACTCTTCTGGCTGGATGGAATTGGTCCGGCAGATTTTGGCGTAAACTTCCGCCAGCGGTTTCATGGTGCGCGGCAATTTTTCGTCCGCAAAATCCACGGCCAGCAGCCCGAATTTTTTCGCGTAGCCGAACTGCCATTCAAAATTGTCCAGCAGCGACCAGTAAAAAAATCCGCGCACATCCACCCCCCCGGCCATCGCACCGTGCAATGCGGTGAGATATTCGCGCAGGTCGCGCTCGCGGAACTTTTCGTCCTCCGACGCCGCGCCATGTTCCGTGATAAAAACGGGCAACCGGAAGCGTCGATGGAGATAGGCCAGGATTTTCACCATGCCTGCGGAATAACGCTCCACCATGTCGTCGCAGACGAAGTCGAAATCCTTCAGCCGTTTCACCGGCGTGCCGCTCGCCGGAATCATCGGGTGGAAATGGTGAAAGCGCACCCGGCCATAATAATTCAACCCGATAAAAGTTGAGTCCTTCCGCCGGCCGCCGCCGAGAAAAGCGTCCAGCACGAATTTATTGAACGTATAGTGGCACGCAAAGGCGGTGGCGCGATCCCAGGGCGAATAGATTTTGTAGGCGTGGAAGAAAGTCCAGTTTTTGGCAATGCCGACTTCCGGTTCCCGGCCGGCGTTGCCCTCGCGCCGGATGATGCGGCTGGCCTGCACGTGGGCACGGGCCATGTGGTCGATCACTTTGCGGAATTGTCCCAGTTTCCATTTGCGCTGCGGGGGAAATCCGCCAAGCAGGTACGCCAGGCACGCGTAGGTGTCCGGTTCGTTGAAGGTGTTCCAAAGATAAACCCGGTCTTTCAGCGCGGGGATGAGTTTGGCGACGAAATCCACAAACGCCGGAATCGTTGCCGCGTTGGTCCAACCGCCCATCGCACTGATCCACGGCGGGTTGGAAAAATGATGCAACACAACCATCGGGACAATGCCCGCCCGCTTGAGCCGGTCGAGCAAATCCACATAGCGTGCCAGTTCGTGCTGATTCAGCGCCGCGAACGGCGCGGATTGCAGCCTCGACCATTCAATGCCGAAGCGGTAGGAGTTTGTGCCCAGCCGGGACATCCACTCGATGTCTTCGGGATAGCGATGGTAGTGGTCGCAAGCGATGCGGCAGTTGCCCCCATCCTCCGCGGTGAAATGCGTCCATTCGTTTTCGAGGTGGCCTTCCACCTGCGTCGGCGACGTGGCGGTGCCCCAGAGAAAGCCCGCCGGGAAATGCAGGATGTTGTCGCGCGTCATCGTGAAGACTCTACCGCCTGTCCGATGGCGGCAAAAAGCTTTTCCGGCGCACAGTTCACCCAATGGCGAAATTTTTCCACGGGCAGACGGTCCGGCAGTTCGGCAAGCCGGTCGAGGTTGAAACTTTTTTCAGCGATGCCGATGCCGAACTGTTGCGCGTCGAGGGCGTTGACCTGCTGTTCGACGTGGTTCTCCACCGGGACCAGGAACAACGGTTTGCCGAGCCAGGCGGCCTCGCCCAGCGATTCAAATCCGGCGGTGCAGACGACGTGACGGCACCCGGCCATCATCTGTAGAAATTTCTCGCCGTCGATCCGGTGAAAGGTGAGCGACGGCGAATGCTGAAATTCCGCCGGCGCGCCCGGTCGGTCGTAAAAACAGTGCAGCTTCGTCAGCGGATTCTTCGCGCTCCATGCAATGATTTGACCGGCGTAACCGTGGTTCAGCAAATATACGAGAACGAAGTCACCATCAGGGTTGGACTCCAGCCCGAACAGTTGTTTTCGCAAAATCGGCGGGCCAACGATGATTCTCTTTTCCGGCAGATCCGGCGCGGCGTAGAGCGAGAGCGCCAGCTTGGTCGCGCGGGCGCCGAGCAGGCCCGTGTAAAGTTTCATGCTTAACTGCTGTTTCCATAACTGCGGTGTGCGCACGTAGCCGGGATGTTGAAACATGAATTGATGGCCGATCGCAACCACCGGTGGACGCCGGCGGCGGGTGATGGTGTAGAACGCGGCAAGCGGCTCAAAAAAATTGAGGATGACCGCCGGCTGCGTTTCGCGGACGATCTCGTCGAAGCGCCGGAGCAGGCGGATGTATTTCGGCAGATTGCCCAGCACGCCGGCGAGGGTGGCGGTGTTGCTGACGGACCGGTTGTCTTTATATTTGAACTCCAACGTCGGCAGCTGCCGGACGGGCACCTTCATCGCCGATTCGAAGTAGCCCGGCATCGGCCGTTGCGGGCTCACGCCGAGCGTGACGGCGACGACTTGATGCCCCGCCGCTTCGGTCATTTCCTTTACGGCTATCGCCTGGGTCATGTGGCCCCGGCCCTCGCCCAGCACGCAAAACATCATTTTCATGGATTTGGATGAGTTTGATTTTGCCGTCGAAATCTTCGATCAACGCCGTGCAACTTTCCACCCAGTCGCCGCAGTTCAGGTATTGCACCTCGCCAATCATTTTCACCTCGGCGCGGTGGATATGGCCGCAGATGACGCCGTCGGCTTGATGGTGGCGCGCCATCGAGGCGAGCGTGTCCTCGTATTCGGTGACGTATTTCACGGCGGACTTGGCCCGGGATTTCAGGTATGCCGCCAGCGACCAGTGGCCGAAGCCCAGGGCGCGCCGCAGCCGGTTCAAATATTGGTTGAAGTCGAGAATCCAGTTGTAAAGATGCGAGCCAAGTTTTTCCAGCAGATGATTGAAATGCGTCAGGCCGTCGGCTTGATGGCCATGGATGACGAGATATTTTTTTCCGTCGGCAGCGGTGTGAACCGCCTGCCGCGCCAGCGTCACGTTGCCAAATCCCATGCCAATGAACTGCTCAATGAACTCATCATGATTGCCGCTGAGGTAGATGACCCGGGTCTGCCGGCGGCTTTTGCGGAGCAGTTTTTGGATGAGCAGGTTGTAGTCATCGCGCCAGAACCAGCGGAACTTCAATTCCCAGCCATCGATGAAATCTCCGACGATGTAAAGATACTTGCAATCCACCACGCGCAGGAAGTCGAGCAGTTCGGCGACGCGGGCGTGCTTCGTGCCGAGATGGATGTCCGAAATCCAGACCGACCGGCAAACCATTGTCCCGTTCGAGTTCAAATCGAGATGTAATGGGTCATCTCTCATAGCACGATTACAATCGTGCAACATTGTAAATTGTTGCGGCAACCATTTATTATCGCCGTAACCCAATCTTCACCCGGGCGAAACCCCATTGAGAAAATTCCGTCCGATTTGCTTGAGCCACAACCAATCCGGTTTGTCACCTGCCTGTAACTTGACTGTATTTAAGCCTTTATTGATTGTTGGCGGATGCCGGTATCTGACGTGAAGAGCAGCCCTCGCGATGGCAACCCCATGAGAATTCGGGGAGGCCTGGCATTGGCCGGAACAATAATCGGGCTGGTGCTGATGGCCGGCCGAAGCCCGGCTCAATCAGTTTATACGCCTTATAGCTTCGCCCATCTCGCCGGAAATGCCGGCCTTTCTGGCACCAATAACGGGACCGGAAATGCCGCGCAATTTAATGATCCTTCCAGCGTGGCAGCCGATAGCGCCGGCAACGTCTACGTGGCGGACACCTACAACGATACGATCCGGAAAGTAAGCCCGGCGGGGGTGGTGACGACCCTGGCCGGCAAGGCAGGCACTCCCGGCAGCGCGAACGGAACGGGAAGCACGGCGCGATTTAACAAGCCTTTCGGCGTGGCCACGGACACCGCAGGCAACGTTTATGTGGCGGACTCGCTCAATGACACCATCCGGAAAGTGACCCCGGCGGGAGTGGTATCGACCCTGGCGGGCAAGGCGGGTGTTCCCGGCACCAACAACGGGACCGGCAGCGCCGCACGGTTTAACACCCCTTTCGGCGTGACGGTGGACCGGGCAGGCAACGTCTATGTGGCGGACACCTACAACCAGACAATCCGGAAAATAACTTCCGCAGGGATGGTGACGACGCTGGTGGGCACCGCCACGCTGCTTTTTGGTCCTTCCGGCGTGGCCGTGGACAGTGCCACCAACGTCTATGTGGCGGACTACGGGAATCATATTATCCGGAAGGTGACGCCAGCGGGCGTGGTGACGACCCTGGCCGGATTGGCCGGCAGTTCCGGCAGTGCGGACGGAACGGGGACCGCGGCCCGATTTTCTTATCCTTCCAGCGTGGCGGTCGACAGCGCGACCAACGTCTATGTTGCCGACACGGACAATTATACGATCCGGAAAATAACCCCGGCAGGAGCGGTGACGACCCTGGCCGGATTGGCAGGCCACTCCGGCACCAACGGCGGCACCGGAAGGATCGCGCGATTTCTTCTCCCTGCCGGGATCACGGTGGACAATACCGGTAACGTTTATGTGGCGGACACAGACAACCAAACGATCCGCAAAGGATCGCCGGCGTTCACGATTCTCACGGGCATGGACTTCGGCTTCACCAGTGGCCGCTTTGGGTTCGACCTCATGGGCCCGGTCGGGCAGAGAGTGATCGTGGAAGGTTCAACCAATCTTGTGGATTGGCTGCCCCTCGAGACCAATACTTTTGGCCTCAACGTTCTGTCCTTCAGCGATGCGCAGAACAATGCTGATCCCCGGCATTTCTACCGTGCCCACACGCCGTAATAAGGCGGCCAATTGAAACGGTTCTTTTCCGGCGAGTCCGGGCCTGTCCCTTCGCCGTGCCAATCGGAAATGGAAAGGCGCTGGTGCGAAGCGGGCACCAGCGCCTGAAGGACCAACTTTTAACCATCGGTAGGAATACTAGCTTGCCGGACCAGTCAACCACAGCTGGCTCATTTGGTCAAAGACGGGACGGCAACAAGCCGGTGACTTTTTCAAGCGCAGCAATTCATAACCTGGGGAACGGGAAATTTGTGACGTGAACGACCAACCAGATGGCGGACTTGTCACCTGCTCTTAACCTTCAGCGTTGAACGCACTGCCAAGCGGCGAGTCAAAGGATTTGATTTTATGACACTCAACTTGGGGAAGTTATTATTTCCGCGTTTGCAACCGGATCAACGGCGACGTGAAATGCATGTCCTGCTCTCCGCCCTTTTGTTCGGCTTGATCCTCGCCGGCGTCGTCGCGCTGGTGATGCTCCTGGTGGCGAAACGGCAATTGCACTGACGGCCGGCCGAAGTGAGCCGGATGCGAGCGACCGGAACAAAGGTTTCAGGCAGCGGCGATGGCCGTTTCCTGCAGGAACGCCATGTCGCGCCCGGGTTGCTTGCGGATCAAAAGCGCTTCCACGCTGCTCGTCAGCCAGTCGTTGCCGTCCATCACCCCCGGCTCCATCCAGTGCCAAATGAAATCCCGGTCCATTTGCCGGGAGCAACGCAGGAATTGTTTCACTGTCCAGTCCAGTTCCCCTGCCAGGCCGCTTTCGTCCCCGAGCAGGCCGATGAACAACCCGGCGGCCGGACGGTTCGTTTTCCCCGCCGCCAGGGCATCCAGCCATTGGACCAGTTCCAGCTCCCGCCGATCCAATGAACTCATGGCCACGACGAGCACGTCAGCCTCCGCTGCGTCCTGGGTAATCATCTTCCGGATGGGCCCGCTGGTGGTCAGGGAATCCAGGTTCCACATCTGGCTGGAAACTTTCCATGGTTCCCCGGCCAGCTGCGAGATCTGGCCGGTCGCCCAGCGGGCACGCACCGCCGCGGCAAAATCCACATACAATGAGAACAAACGCAGTCTCCCGTCCATCCCTGCCTCCGATTCAATCAAAGTTTCAGTGTTCATAGGTTTAAATTTAACGGCAGCAAATTTGAACCGGGAGCGTTACGCCCGCATGAAGGTCGCGTGCCAATTCGGGAACTTTTGGACCTGAATTCCGGCGTTAAAACCGCGTCATCCGCGGAACCCGCACCAGTGAACCAAGCCAGCCTGGCTGGTGAATCTGCGGCCGGTCAGGCGGTATCCTCAAAAAAAGAAAAGCCGGTGCGAACAAATTCGCACCGGCCTTGGGTTTTGACGGAGATCAGTTGAACGGCGGGAAAATCGTTCCGCCCACCGCCGGACGGACGTTCGCCATGTCGGAAAGACGGATGGCGGTGGCCCCGGCGACCTTGCTCAGCTCGATTTCGTTTTCGATGCTGCCCACGACGGGCGAGCCCCCATCGAACAGGGTTTGGGCATTGAACACACCCATGAAACTGCCGGGCGTGAACTGGTCACCCAATTGGACCTGCGAAATGTTCTGGTCGGCGATCAGGCCGGGGTTGATGGGGTGAACCAGGACTTCCAGGCCCCAACACGGGTAGTAGCCGAGCGTGATAGGCGAGTAGTCGTTGGTGCCGGTATTGCCATGGATGCCTGCGCCGGCGACCGTCGGCCAAAAACCATTGAAGGAGACCACCTCGCCCCAATTGGTCCCGCCGATATTGACCCCTTTGGCGTCGGCGATAGACAGATAACCAATGGCCTGGTTGGCGGCGTTGTTGTTATTCAGTGTGTTTTTGATGTCACCGCCGCCGACATAGCCAGATCCCCAGTTCAGGTTCACATTGCCGAGACCTGCCGCACCGACAATCCCGTTGGGGGAGGCGCCAAACAAAGTTGCGGCTGAAACGGTCGGCGTATAGAAGAAGTTATTGGTAAAATCATAGATATAGACACCGACGGTATCGTTGTATTGAAAATAATTCCCGGCGGTTTCGCAACGGCGGGTGCCGGAGTCCTTGGTGCGCTGCATCAAGTAAACAAATGTGTTCGTGTCCGTAATCTTGCTCGTCCAGGCCGCCAGCGGAATGCGCCCCTGCGGGATGCCATATTCCAGCTGTTCCCAACTGACATTGTTGATATTGGTCACGGCACCAACGGTGGTCACTGATTTGCAGACGACGAACGGCTGCACACACACGTTTTCCTCAACGTAGTTGCCCGTCGCCGGGAAAGGAGCGGAGGCGCCGGAGGCATCGGAAAATCCGATGGTGGGGGTGTTGGTCACATAACCATCGGTCAACCCGCCAACGGTACCGGAAGCGTTGGGAAAAATGAGCTTGGTGCCTTGTTCCGTCGTCTGCAGCCCCTGAATCGAGCCGGTGAAGTTGCCGTGGATGGTCAGCGTGTTGCCGGCGAGGTTGGTCAATCCGCTGATCGGGGTCCCGGTCATGGCCCAGGCCGCCGTGCTGGCGCTGAAGCCCGAATTGGCGCCGTTATGCGCCGCGTCACCATAGTAAACGGATGGATTCCCGCCGACAAAAAGTTTTTGACTGGCGGTATAGACGTTGGCCCGGAAGGCCGTAGAGCCGGTGAGGTACACGTCAATGTTGGCGGCCACAAGCGCCGGGGCGCCGGCGAGGCCGAAAGCCAGGGTGAGCAAGAGCGTTTTTTTCATATTATTTGTTTCTGTTTGGGTTGATATTGTTTGGTAAAATTTATCGTCGGTGTTGATTAATGGGTTATTGGGCGGTGATGGTGTAGAATCTGGCGTCGTCCGTGGTGGTATCCGTTATGATGTGGGCCGCCGTATCACCGCTGATCAGGGTGGTGATAACCGGCCAATTGGCCGGCGGCGTCCCGGAAGTCAGACTGTTGGTTCCCCGCAAGGTATAAGTGCCATAAAGCCCGGTGGTGTAAGTAATCGTGGAATCATTACCCGAACGGCTGACGGATTGGACGACCGGCGTGGCGCTCGGATACGCCACATAAGTCATCACGCCATTGGTGGACAGCTCAAAGTAACCCAGCCATTTCCCCGGCGCAAAACCGCTGGCGGGAATCATCCGATAAAAATCCGAGCGAATGAGCTTCCCCGCCGTGGTGAAATTGTTGGAGGTGGTGTTTTCCGGATTGCCCACGAAAGTGCTGTTGAATTGGCCGCCAGATGCGCCGGCCAAGGCATCGTGATAGCTGACCCCGGTCGTATAATTGGGGTTGCCGGCGCTGATGTCTTCCTCGACCACGGCGGTTGGCGTGCTGACCGGATAGACCAGGAGGTTCAATTCGTCCCGCGCACCGGGTGGAATGGTCACCATCCGCCCGACGGTGCCTGACTGTACGCTGGAG
>Ga0265338_10004153_pt1 | contig 19786 bp, 20 predicted proteins | sample 42126metaG_FD_193579 | JGI IMG/M metagenome (GOLD analysis project Ga0265338, IMG submission 193579) | Rhizosphere microbial communities from Carex aquatilis grown in University of Washington, Seatle, WA, United States - 4-21-26 metaG | ecosystem: Host-associated > Plants > Roots > Rhizosphere...
AGCGAAAACGCGAAGCGCCTTGGGCCTGATCTCGTAATGGAGTGGCGGGTGCAGCAGTTCCACCTCTCCGTCGAAGGCCGCCAGCAGGCGGCGCTTTCGGGTATGGATGTCCGCGGTCTTTCCTTTCAGCACCATCAGATCGCGCTCGGGGCGGAAGCGCCTGAAGGCCGCTCGCAAGCCGAGCCCGATCAGGCCGGCCAGGGTCTGGGCTTTGGCGATATAGACGGCCAGTTCCGCTCCATCCAGCCGCATGCGCCGGCCCAGCCCCGGCAAAGCGATTTGATATTCGTTGTTGCCGACCAGCACGATTGGGCTCCGGCAGGTTTCGCTCGCTCCTTCCATGCGGACGCGAAAACGGAACAGCGGCAGATGCTTCAGCAATGGAATCGCGGCGGCCAGCATCGCCAGCCATTTCGGCAGGTGCCGCCGTTTCCTCCATCTTTCGCGGGCGCGGACCAGATGGGGATAGAACCCGAGCGAGGAATTGTTGATGAAGACCGTGCCGTTCGCCGCTCCGATATCGACGTCGCGAACGCTCCCCGATGCGATGAGCGCCACGGCCTCGGCCATATCGAGCGGAATCTTCAGATCGCGCGCGAAATGATTGAGCGTGCCCATCGGCACGATTCCGAGCGGGATGCCGGTTCCGGCGAACACGCTCGCCACCGCCCGGATGCTTCCGTCGCCGCCCACGACCGCGATGAGATCAAGCCTGCCCGCACGCAGCTCGGCAAGCGCCTTTTCGGCGGCCGCTCGCAATTCTGAGCCCGAAACTGTCCACATAAGCGGCTGGAATTGCGCGGCCGTAAAGGCGTTGAAGACCGTTTGCTCTATCGCATCGGTCCCTTGCGCCTCCACGGCGCCCGCATGCTCGTTCATGAGCACGCCGATCTTCAGGGGTGGTGTGCCGGACATGCCTCAATGCGGACGCAACGCTTCGCCACGCCCGCGGCCCTGCAGCCAAATTGCTGCCGCCCAGCACAGCGCAGCCCATGCCGCTCCGATGCACCAGCCTGCCAGCACATCGCTCGGATAATGCACGCCAAGATAGATGCGGCTGACGCCGACCGCGAATGTCAGCAGGATCGCAAGCGCCATCACATAGAGCCGCACGCCGAACGTTTCCTGCGTCCGCGCCAGCAATACCCCGAGCGTCAGATAGGCGATCGCCGACATCGTGGCATGGCCGCTCGGAAAGCTCGCACTGAAGACCTGCACTGCGGCCGGGACGATCTCGGGCCGCGGCCGCAGGAACAGGAGCTTCAGCCCGTTCTCCAGCAATACGCCGCCCCCCACCGCAGCCAAAATCCAGCTTGCGGCCGCCCGGCGCCGCTCCAACAATAAATAACCGGCGACGCCGAACAGGACGATGCCAAGCACTGTCATGCTGCCGAGGCTGGTCACGTCGCGGGCGGCTTCCGGGAGCCAGCGTGGGCCAATGGGCACGCTCGGGTTCCCCGGCTGGCGCAAGCCGAGCAATGCGGCCTTGTCGAAGGCAAAGGGCTCCCCTTCCACCACGTCCTGCGCGATGGCGCCGAACACGAACAGGGGAATCGCGATTGCTGCCAAGCCCGCGATGAAGCGGCCTTCGGACCCTGACAATGCCCCTTTATGCGAAACGCGCATCGCGCATCCTTGGAAGCGAAAATTTGCAACACGGACGAGCTTAGGCCCGAGCCTATTGCGTGAGTAGCGCCGGTTTGAGGCAAACGGGGCGCGTTTCGCCTTGTCGCATGAACGCGAATCGCGCACATAGTTTCTCCCAATGGCAAGACCTGTCCGCATTGCACCCTCCATCCTGTCCGCGGATTTCGCGCGGCTCGGCGAAGAGGTGAGGGCGGTGGACGCCGCCGGCGGCGACATCATCCATATCGACGTGATGGACGGGCATTTCGTTCCCAACCTCACCATCGGCCCGGATGTCGTGAAGGCGATCCGGAAATATTCGTCGAAGCCCTTCGATTGCCATCTGATGATCTCCCCCGCCGATCCGTATATCGCCAAGTTCGCGGAATACGGCGCCGACATCATCAGCTTCCATCCCGAAGCGGGGCCTCATCCGCACCGCACGCTGCAGGAGATCCGCAGGCTCGGGAAGAAGGCGGGCTATGTGCTCAATCCGGGCACATCCATCGACGTGCTCGATCCCGTGTTCGATCTCCTCGATCTCATTCTCGTCATGACGGTCAATCCCGGTTTCGGCGGCCAGAAATTCATCGAAAGCCAGGTGAAAAAGATTGCGGCCGTGCGCGCCCTCATCGATGCGTCCAAGCGCGACATCATGCTGGAGGTGGACGGCGGGATTAATCCTGAAACGGCAAGACAGGCCATAGAGGCCGGTGCCGATGTGCTGGTCGCGGGCAACGCGGTGTTCAACAATCCAGACGGCAAGGGTCCCCCCGATTATGCCGGCAACATCGCTCGCCTCCGCTCCTAGGCCGGCCCCGCCAGCGGAAGGCGCTCCGCTTTCGAGCCCGCGCCTTGCGCGCGAGCGCGCGCCGTCGGGATGGGGACTTTGGCCCGAAGCCTTGCGCGCGAGACTGCGCAAGGCCTGGCTGACGGTGGTTCATCGCTTCCGCGCCGGCTGGCTCTACCGGCAAAGCTTCCGCGGGCCGGTTCCGGACCGCATTCTCTTTCATCCCGACGATCCGCGCGCCCGCCGGCTGGAACAGGCCGATGCGCTGATGCGCGGCCGCTTCCGCCTGGGCGGGCAGAGGCTCGACATCCGCGAAGGCTCGATTTTCGACGCCGCGTTGCCGGGGGACGCCTTTGCGGCGGCCCTGCACGGCTTCGAATGGCTGCGGGATCTGGACGGCGCCGGCGAACCGGCCCGCTTGTTCGCAATGCGGCTGACCCAGCATTGGCTGAACCGCCATGGGCGCTATGACCCAATTGCCTGGCGGCCGGAGACCATCGCCGAGCGCTTCCTCAATCTCTTCGCCCATGGGCGATTCTTTCTGCTCAATTCCGATCTCGTCTGGCGCTCGCGCCTGTTCGTTTCGCTGCGCAATCAGGCGATTGTGCTGTCGCGCAGCTTCGAGGAGGCGCCCGATGGGTTGCCGAAGCTGAAGGCGGCTTCGGCCCTTGTGCTGGCGGGCACCTGCCTCGGGGAGCCGCGCCATGTGTCGAGCGGCCTGAAGCGTCTCGCCTCCGAGATCGGGCGGCAGATACTTCCCGATGGGGGGCATGTCGCGCGCGCGCCGGAAACGCTGCTCGAAGCCTATCGTGTGCTCGCCATGGTTCAGCAGGGGCTCGATTTCGCGCATGCCGGCGTGAGCCGGCCCTTGCGGGGCGCGCTCGACCGCATGGCGCCGATGCTGCGTTTCTTCCGCATGGGCGATGGCGCGCTTTGCATGTTCCATGGCGGCGGCGAGGGCGACGCGCAGGCGCTGAAGACGCTGCTCGAACGCGACGAAACGCTCGGCCGCCCTTTGGGGCATGCGCCCTATAGCGGCTATCAGCGGCTCGCGGCGGGACGAGCGCTCGTGCTGTTCGATGTCGCACCGCCGCCGGCGGGCGTCCTTTCCACCGCCGCGCACGCGGGATGCCTCGCTTTCGAGATGAGTTCCGGTGCGCACCGCCTGATTGTGAATTGCGGATTCGCGGCAGGCGAATCCGGCCTTTGGGCGAGCGCGCTTCGCGGTACGGCCGCGCATTCGACACTGACAATCGGGGAAACCTCATCGGCCGCGATTCTCGGCGGCCGCTATGGGCGGCTCTTGGGCCCGCGCCTGATCGAGGGGCCGGTCCGTGTCCAAACCGGACGGACCGAGGGCCGCGAAGGCATCGCGGCGGTCGCCAATCATGACGGTTATCTCGCGCCCTTCGGCATCTTGCATGAGCGCCGGCTGATGCTTTCTCCGCGTGGCTCCTCGCTCACCGGCGCCGACCGGCTGTTTCCTGAAGGCCCGCAACGAAGCGGCCGCAAGCCGCCAAGAATTCCTTTCGCCATCCGCTTCCATATCCATCCCGATGTCCGCGTGTCGCTGAGCCAGGATGGGGGCTCGGTGGTCCTGAAACTGCCCAATGGCGAAGGCTGGCGCTTCCGCTCTGGCGGCATACCGCTCGCGCTCGAGGAAAGCGTCTATTTCGGCGGCGGATCTCCCAGGCGCGCCGAGCAGATCGTGGTTCATTGCGAATGGCGGGGTGAGGCTGTCGAATGCGCCTGGCTGTTCGAACAGCTCGGATGACGGGGCGTTGCCGGTGAGTAGCTTGACCGATTTCAACCGCTGGCGGGACCTCGCGCAGACTTTCCTGGACCGCGCCATCGCTCAACTCGAATCCCCGGATTTCCTGATTCAGCTGGCGACGATCATGGCCACGGGCCTTTTGGCGCTGTGGCTTGCCGTGGCAGCGCGCCGCCTGCTCGGGCGCTTGTCGCATCCGTCCTGGCAATGGCTCTCCGGTCTCACCTATATGGCGAGCGACGTCGCCGCTTCCGTCCTGTGGCTGCTGCTGTTGTGGACCGCCAGGGAAGCCGAGAGGGGAGCCGGCTTGCCCGTGGGCGTGGCCAGCGCGGCGGTTTCGCTTCTCGCCGCCTGGGTGGTGATTCGCCTCCTCTCCCATGTGGTGCGGCATCCGTTCCTGTCGGGCGCCATCTTCGTCACCGCCTATGCAATCGCCGCGCTCGACATTCTGGGCCTGCTCGCGCCGATTGAAGCGGAGCTGAACCGGATTGCAATCCCCTATGGCAATGCCCGCATCACGGCCCTGAACATCATCCGCGCGGTGATCGTGCTGGCGGCGCTGCTGTGGCTCGCGACCCGGCTCCGCGGCTTTTTGGAGCGGCGTATCTCCCAATCGCGGAACCTGACGCCGTCGCTTCAGGCGATGCTGGTTCAGGTGGTGAAGCTCGGACTTCCGGTCATCGCGTTTCTCGCAGCACTGCCTGTCGTCGGACTGAACCTCACGGCGGTGACCGTTTTCGGCGGCGCCTTCGCGGTCGGGGCGGGTCTTGGTCTGCAGAGGGCCGTCGCCAATCTCTTCAGCGGTTTTCTGCTCCTCAGCGGCGGATCGGTTCGCCCCGGTGACGTGATCGCGGTCAAGGATGTGGCGGGCGCCAAGACCTATGGCCGCGTCACCTCGGTCGGAGCGATCTTCGTTACGGTTCGCAACCGCGACGGCATAGAGGTGCTGGTCCCCAACGACAGCCTGGTGAGCAATGGGGTCGAGAATTGGACGCGCGACGACCAGAACATCCGTGTGAAGGTCCCGTTCGTGGTGGGGCACGGGTCCGACGTGCGCAAGGTCGCCGCTCTTGCGGTGCAAGCGGCCGGCTCCCTGCCGCGCATCCTCCAATCGCCCCAGCCCGTCTGTTTTCTGACGGGCTACACCGAACTTGCGCTCAATTTCGAGCTGCGCTTCTGGATTTCCGATCCAATGAACGGCATTTCCAACATCAAAGGAGAATGCCTGCTCCAGATCGTCGAGTCCGTGCGCGCCGCGGGAATCCGGATGCCGTTCTCGCCCGCTCCCGCATGATGCAATCGCCCGCGCGATGCAGTATGCGAAGACCCCATGAACGCTGTGCTTGACTGGCTTTCGCGCGTCACCGGCACGTCCGGCTCGAAGGGCGCGTCATTCCCGCGCACCTGCAATGTGTGCGGCTACCGTGGCCGCTTCCAGGCGGCGGGACGGCCGCGCCGCATCGATGCGCGCTGTCCGAAATGCGGTTCGGCCGAGCGCTACCGGCTGTTGGCGCTCTGGCTCGACCGGCATGGCGCGTTCCTCAAGACCGCAAGCGTTCTGCATTTCGCGCCCGAGGCGGGCCTGGCTTCCATGCTGAAGACCCGCGTCGGACGCTATGAATCGGCCGACATCCTTCCCGGCCGCGCGGACCGCGTGCTGAACATCGAGGCCATCGCGATGCCGGATGCGAGCTATGACTGCGTGGTTGCTTCGCATGTGCTCGAACATGTCGATGACGCCAAGGCGCTCGCCGAAATATCCCGCGTGCTGAAGCCGGGCGGGGTGGCGCTCATCATGCTGCCCGTCATCGAAGGCTGGGCTGTGACCTACGAGAACCCCAAGCTGACGTCGCCGCAAGAGAGGAAGCGCCATTACGGTCAATCCGATCATGTGCGCTGGTATGGCGCCGATGTCCGGATGCGCATCCGTGCGGCAGGTTTTGGGCTCGACGAATTCACCGCCCAAGGCGAGGATGTGCTGACCTATGCGCTGCAACGCGGCGAGAAGGTCTTCATCGCGACGAAGCCGGGCTGACTTCGCTGTTTGAGACGGGGCAAGAACGAACATGAGCACATTCGCCGAAGACATCTTCACCGAACCATCGGACGTCGACGTCGATACGCTCAAGAATCTCGGGCCCTTGAGGCCGCTGGCGGGAATCTGGTCGGGAACGCGCGGGCTCGACATCAATCCGAAGGCGGCAGGTCCGCTGCGACAGGTCTTCATCGACCACATCGAGCTGCAGCCGATCGATCCGCAGGCCAACGGACCGCAATTGTTTTACGGCCTCCGCTACCATCAGCATATCGTCAAGCCCGGAGAGGTTGAGACCTATCACGATCAGATCGGCTATTGGCTGTGGGAGCCCGCGACCGAAACCGTGATCCAGACTCTCGCGATACCGCGCGCGCAGATCGCCATGGCCGTGGGGAAAGCATCGCCGGGGGCGACGGAATTCGAATTGGCCGCCACAAGGGGCTCCGAAACCTACGGCATCTGCTCGACCCCGTTTCTCGAATATGCATTCCGCACGCTTGAATATCGCATCAAGGTGACGATCAACCCCGACGATACGTGGTCGTATTTCGAGGACACCGTGCTGATGGTTCGCGGCCAGAGCGAACCGTTTCATCACACCGACCGCAGCCTGCTCACCAGGATCGGAGAACCGACTCCCAATCCGCTGGCGCGGCAATAGCAGAACCGCCTGTCCCCGCCGCCCGGAAACGCGCGCAAGAGGCGATTGTTATAGAACTGTTGTAAATCGCGAACGGCCTCTCTCCAGAACCGAACTTGGGCGGCAGCGTTTGCGCGGTCCGCCGATGAGCGATATGCTTTGCGCGGGGGAAATTACGCGCCGCTTCAACGCTCCTCGCGGAGGTGCATCGTGGACCGCAAAGCGCCCAAATCTTCCCGTCCTCTGCGCATTCATGAATGGGCAACGCATGTGCCCAAGGTAAAAGTCACCCGGCTCAAGGCGCAAGCGGATGTGGCGCTTGATCGTCTTGTGGTTGCGCCCGGTCAGTCGGTTCGGGTGAAGACCGACCGTGAAACGGGAATGGTTTCCCTTATCGCCCGCACCAGCGAAATCGGGGTGCACCGGTTTCCCCCGTCCATCCGTACCGTGAAGGTCCCGACTTCCGCCATGAAGAAGAAGGAAGCCCTCGCCGAGCACGAAGGATTTCGGCCGCTGCATCTGCCGCTGGCGCAATTTCCCAAGACGCTGCCCAGGGAATTGCGCCGTCCGCCGCGGTTCGGCCAGAAGGCGCTCCGCGGGCGCAGCCTTGCCACCAATATCTTCGGCACGGACGACCGCTACACGTTCTCGGACACCTCGTTTCCCTGGTGCACGTGCGGCCGCGTCGATACCGCCGCGGGATGGGGTTCCGGAGTCATGGTGGGTCCTCGTCATATGATGACGGCAAGCCACGTCGTTCCGTGGGGACCGAACAACACCGCGGGATGGCTGAACTTCACGCCGCTTTATTTCGACGGCAGCGCGCCCTTTGGCGTGGCGTCGGTCCAGACGATCTATTGGTGGAAGCAGAACAATCCGCCTTCGCTCAGCGACAATGACGTGGCCTTCGACTACGTCGTGTGCGTGCTCGACAGCCGGATGGGCAATCTGACGGGGTGGATGGGGTCGCGCGGCTACGATTCGGGCTGGAACGGCGGAAACTATTGGGGCCATGTCGGGTATCCCACCGATCTCGCCGGTGGAAAGCGGCCCGCCTTCATCGGCTACCAGTCGTTCATCGACACCGAAACCGAATCGACCGGCGGCCGCGATTCCTATCTGATCGATCACGACATCGACGTCATTCCCGGCCAATCCGGCGGTCCCTATTTTGGCTGGTGGGCCAACGAGCCCTGGCCGCGGGTCGTGTCCATCCAAAGCGGCCAGCAGCATGGCGGTCCCACCGGCCCCAATGATTGCGGCGGTGGCAATCCGCTATCCGATCTCATCAATTACGCGCTGACGGCGGCGCCCTGATCCGCGCATGTGCGCGACAGGAAGGCATCTTCCTCGCAACAAAAAGGCGAAGGCCGCGTTTCCGCTTCGGACATCCACGAAATTTCAATCGCCGGGAATGTATATGCGGTTTGTCAGGTCACTCTCGTCGAGAAGAACCGTCATGCGCTCGTTCATCCTTGCCGCGGCCACGACGGCCGCACTCCTCGCCACTCCCGCGGCCATCGCCGCACCCACCTGCCAGAATGGAAACGGCCAGACCGTCCGCTGCGGGACGCCCGGCGCGATGCCCTTGGGCTGGACCCTCTCGCCCGAGGAGCGTTTGGCGCGTCAAATTGCAGGACCCAAGGAGCCGACCACGAATGAGCTTCTGGAAGTGATCTGCGTCCTAGGCGTGTTTTTCGCCTGGATGGCGCTATTGCCCGATTTCGACGGCCGTTGGGACAAGCAAGGTCCCGACGACGAGACGTGACGGGCTTGCGGCGAGGCCCGAGCCACTCTGAGGCAGAATAAGGCAAGCCTCTGTAATAAAACCTTTTTTCAGCCACATACGGCCCCTTTCCATTCACGGGAGGTTCAGGGCCCGCGACTTACATTCGCGGCACGCATGGCGCCGTTAGGGGGAGGCGTCGAATCAAAAGGAGAGTGCCATGAGAATCTTTGCAGCAGGCTTGGCCGGAGCCTTGGCTTTGGCCGCCGCGAGCTTCGGGACGGCGGCACCCGCGAATGCAGCGGTTGCGTTCGGTTTTTCGGCTCCGGGTTATTACGGAGACCCCTACTATAGCTGCGATCCCTACGACCGCTATTACGATCCGTATTACTGCGCTCCGGCGCCCTATTACGGCTATGGCGGCTATTACGGCCCATCGGTTGGCTTCTATGGTTACGGCCCCGGCTACTACGGCGGCGGGTATCGCGGTGGGTTCCGCGGCGGCGACCGCGGCGGTTTCCATGGCGGTGGCGGTGGCTTCCATGGCGGCGGCGGCGGGGGATTCCATGGCGGTGGCGGCGGTGGATTCCATGGCGGCGGCGGCGGCGGCGGTGGAGCCCGCGGCGGCGGCCACGGCGACCATCACTGATCGGGGTTGAGCCGGATTGCTCTTACGGCGCGCATGAGAGGACGTGGTGCGCCACGTCCTCCGGCGCTTCCAAGGCGCGAAGAATTGCGCTCCCGTTGAACCTCCCCTTACGATGGCACAGGGTGAGGGGGCGACACCAACATGGCGGGCGCGACTGTCGAAGGACACTGTCTTTGCGGCGACATCGTTTTCGAATGCGATGCCAATCCGAAATGGACCGTGCATTGCCATTGCGAAACCTGCCGCCGCGCCAATTCGGCGCCGGTCACGACATGGAGCTGCGTGCCGCTGCAGTCTTTCCGCTTCAAGCAGGGGACCCCGCGCTATTTTAATTCGTCGCCCGGCGTGAGGCGCGGCTTTTGCGGCAATTGCGGCTCGCCCTTGGTCTATCAGAACGAACGGTGGCCCGGCGAGATTCATTACTGCGCCGTTGCACTCGCCGACTCGTCGCAGGTGACGCCTGGGCGGCACGTCTTCGTCGCCGAACAATTGCCCTGGTTCGAGACCGCTGACGATTTACCGCGCTTTGCCGCGACCAGCGTCGGCGGCACGCAGCCGGTCCGCCACGGAGCAAAGCCGAAATGATCGCTTCGGCGCGCTACTCCGAGGGCTGAACGATTGCCGCCGCCGATGCCTCTTCGCCTGCGGTTTGCGGTTGGCGCCGCTTCCACCACACCGTCAGCCCGGTGATCGCGAACGCCAGCGGCAAAAACCCCGAGACGAAAACGAGCACCGCGTAGAACCATCCGAGGCCGACGCCGAAATGCAGCAAATGCTGCCAATTCAGCGCCTGGTCGCGCAGGGCGTAATTGCGCGGATCGTCGATATAGCTGATCTCGCCCGATTTCCCGTCCAGCACCACGATCACGCGCGGATCGGTCGGGCTCAACCCTTGCGGTTCGAGCTCCACGGTGTAGCCCGGTTCTTCACCGGGCAGTTCCACGCTCATGGCCTTCGCATTCGTAACGGCGGATTCCGCCGATGCGATGGCCTGTTCCGGCCCGATCTCGCCGGTAAATCTTTTGTAGGAGGGAAGCGGATCGGTGGTTACGTCCTCGCCTGGAAAATGACGCTTCACGAACGGACCGATCTTCTGCGGAAAGGTCAGATAGATGCCGCTGGTGGCGACCGCGATGAGGAGAACGAGGCTCCAGATGCCGATCGTGCGGTGCAGATCCAAATGAAGCGCCAGCCCCCGCGCTCCCTTGCGGACGGAAAAGGCACGGCCCCATTGCCCCTTTCGCGGCCACCACAGGATGAGGCCGGAAAGCGCCATGAAAATCATCGCCACGCCGTTCCAACCCACGAAAGGAAGCCCGATGGGCGGGGGCATCGCCAGGAATGCGTGGATGGTGATGAAGACCGCCAGAACGGGTCCGCGCTCCACGACCTCCTCGCTGCCGAGCACCTTGAGCGATACCGGGTCGACATAGATGTCGAGATCGTTCTTTCCCTCCTCGCGCGGGGAAAAGCGGACGGTCGCAGGCGCGCCGGCCGCTCGCGGGAGATCGACGCGCTTGGCTTTGGTGCCTGCGGGTGCTGCCTTCTGCGCCGCCGAAACGAGGTCCGGAATGGGCTTTCTCTCGCCCGCAGACGCGCCCGGAAGCGAATGGGCCAGAATCTCGCGCTGAAGCAGAAGCGCGCTTCCGGAAAGCCCGATAAGCACCATCGGGAGACACAGAACAATCGCAAGCCAGAGATGGACCTTCAGCAGGCCCTTGCGAAACGAGCGCCACATCATCGGCTCGATGGTTCTCCGGAGGTTGGACGGCGTGCAAAGGGAAGGCTTATGCTAAGTTTCCCGCATCTGCCAGCCTTCGAGGGGACATCATGACCTCCCGTTTCGCTCTGTCCGGCGCTTTGGCTTGCGTTTCCGCCGCGCTTGTCTGGCCGGCGCTCGGGGCGGGCGCGGACAGTGCCCCGATCCAACTCGCTCCCGACGTGGCGACCGCCTGGCAGGTGAACCATGCCGATGGCGACGATTACATCGCGCCCCAATCGGGCCCCAAGCCCGTCACCTATGACCCGGTTCATCCTTTCGTGCCGACCGATCCGAACGGCGTACAGCAGCCGACCTATCGCGTCGCCGATGTGAACAATCCCATCCTCAAGCCCTGGGCCGCCGAGCAGATGAAAAAGGCCAATGCCGAGGTGCTTGGCGGAAAGGTCCCGTTCGTCCCGCGCGAGCGCTGCTGGCCCGCGGGCACGCCGGCCTATGTGCTGGAGCCCCCCTTCAACATCACGGTGTTCGTCCAGACGGCGAAGGAAATCCTCATTGTCCATCAACAGGATGCGCAGGTCCGCCGCATCTGGCTGAACGTGCCCCATTCGCCGCATCCCAAGCCCTCCTGGACGGGCGAATCGGTCGGCCATTACGAAGGCGACGAGCTCGTGGTCGATACCATCGGGTTGAACGACAAGACCTTCGTCGACAATTACCGCACGCCCCACACGGCGGCGATGCATGTCGTGGAGCGGTTCAAGCTGATAAATGGCGGCAAGACGCTTGAGGACAGAATCACCGTGGACGATTCCGGCGCGTTCACCACCGCCTGGACCGGCATCCAGCGCTGGAACCGCACCAATCGCGGGCCGATCGAGGAAATCAGTTGTGCCGAGAACAACGAGAATTTCTACAATTACGACGTGAAGCCCATCCCCACCGCCGCCAAGCCCGATTTCTGAGTGCCCGTCTACGAACAGCCCTTCGCGTCGGCGAAGTCGCGCTGGATGCGGTAGCGATTCGCGATCACCTTGGCGGCCAGCTTGGAGGGCTCCGTCACGAATGGGAGCATCTGCGTGGGGGCCGCGACGCCGTTGTTGGCGGCTCCCGTCATCATTGCAGCCGTTTGTTGCTTCAAAGTCGGATTCTGAATCTGATTCCAGGCGGCGACCGCATTGTCTGCGTACACTGCTTGGGGACGCGCGGTCTCTCTCCACTGTTGGGCCAGGTTCGCGAATTTCGGCAAATAGGTCTCGGCCAGTGCCGCATGCTTCGGAACATAGGACAGCGCCAGATCGCGCACGGCGATACCGGAAGGTCCAGTCCCTTCGCCGCACTTCTTCAATTTGTCGCGGTCCTTGAACTCCTGCCCGCCGAGGGCGGCGTCTGCCTGTCTCCATTGGTCGAGGAGCTGACCGCTGGCGGTCAGCAGGGTTCCGAGCTTCATCTGTGCCGCCGCCGTGCCGGGATACATGCCGACCTGCTTCAACAGGATCTGGTCATGATCGGAAACGGCCGTCGGGGTTGCCGCCGGCATGTACGCACGGGCCATTTGCTGGGCGAGCGCCATCTGCTGCGCGGGCGTCATGTTGTCCAGCTCCGCCTGACCTTCGGGCGTGGCAAAGCGCTCGGCCATCGCATTGACGTTGGCGACCGCTTGCGTGCTTGGCACATTCGCTTGGGCCGCACGTATATTCCGCTCCGGCACGGAGAGGGCGGGACCTTCCGTGAGCTCGCCATTGTTGTCGACCCATTGCGCATAGGCTTGCTCGACATTGGCCGGCACACCCGGCACCTGATCGAGAAGCGTCCGATAGCTTACCGGGGCCGGGGCGGCGCCCATCAGCAGGGGCGCCAATATCGCACTCAATGCCATGAAATATCGGCGCATGAAGCCCTCCACGCTCAGTCGGAGGCTCACTTTATCGCGCCGGGAATTGTCGCCTTTGATCAGGGTCAATGGCGCAGCGTGCGGCTACGCGGCCCCGAATCGGGGACGAACGCCCTGCCCCAACATTGTCAGGCGGGAACCTGCTTGCTATTGCTCGTTCCACCGACATCCCGCCAAGGCATTCCCCGAAAATGGTTCAGCTCCGATTGCCCAAAGAGTCCCGGGTCACCCCCGGCAAGACCTGGCCGATTGCCAAACGCGCCGACGGCAAGCCCACCAAGCGGTCCAAGCGCCTGCGCATCTACCGCTACGATCCGGAAGGCAAGGACAATCCCCGCCTCGACAGCTATTCCATCGACACCGAGGATTGCGGGCCGATGGTGCTGGACGCCCTCATCAAGCTCAAGAACGAGGTCGATCCGACGCTGACCTTCCGCCGCTCCTGCCGCGAAGGCGTGTGCGGCTCCTGCGCGATGAACATCGGGGGCTCCAACACGCTCGCCTGCACCAAGGCGATGTCGGACATTTCCGGCAGTATCAGCGTCTATCCGCTGCCCCATATGCCGGTGGTGAAGGATCTGGTGCCCGACCTGACAGGCTTTTACGCGCAATACGCCTCTATCGGGCCGCATCTGAAGACCAAATCGGCGACGCCGGCCAAGGAGCATCTGCAATCCCCCGAGGAACGCGCGAAGCTGGACGGGCTTTACGAGTGCATCCTCTGCGCCTGCTGTTCGACGTCGTGCCCGTCCTATTGGTGGAATCCGGAGCGGTTCTTAGGTCCTGCCGCGCTGCTGCAGGCCTATCGCTGGCTTGCCGATTCCCGCGACGAATTCACTGGCGAGCGGCTCGATTATCTCGAAGACCCGTTCCGGCTTTATCGCTGCCACACCATCATGAATTGCGCGACTGTGTGCCCCAAAGGGCTGAACCCGTCCGAGGCCATCGCCGAAATCAAGCAGATGATGGTGAAAAGGACGGTTTAGCTACGGAATCGGCCGGTACACCAACGCAATGACCTTACCGTCCGGGCCGAGCGCGATCCGCTATTCGGTGTTGCCGTTCGCGAACAGCACCTCGTAGATATCGGCGCCGTTCGGCCCCACGCCTTTGAACGCGACCGCTTGCACAGCTCCGAGCCGTGTCAGATCGGCCATTACTCGCGGAAGCTGCTGAAGCGTAACGGCCGCCAAACCCGGACTCAGCCTGTCGTAATCGGGCACCCCGCGCGCATCTTCCGAGATGATCCGGCGGAGGGCCGGTTCGCTTCCCGGCGTCGCGGTCTGGTTTTTCACCTTGTCGGCAAGCGCCTGTTCAAGCTGGGCGACTTCAGCGTCGCCGATGCGCGGGGCCTGCTGGTCGCGGCCGTTCTGATGCAGCACGAGCCCGCTGACGCTATCTTTGCCGTCCGCAACGAAGCTGATCCTCGCATCCACGACCTTGTAGAAGAACTCCTTCTCGCTCGTCGCGAAGATTTCCAGCCGCTGCTGGCCGGTCGCCTGCGCGAACAGACGATTGCCCTCGCGCGTCACTTTCACGATGAACGCCGGCGTCAACTCATACGCACCCACATAGCGCTGCAGCACGTCGGGCGAGAGGCTCGCCTCCGCCGATTGCGTGACCGCAGCGAGATAGATCCCTGCAAGATCGCTCTCCATTTTCTCGACCGGCGAGGGGATGAGATTCGCGAGCACCACGATGGTAAGCTTGTCGTCGGGATAGCGGCTCAAAATCGAGCGGAAGCCGTTGATCCCGCCATTGTGCCAGATGCGCTTGTGTCCGAACTTCTCGTCGATCACCCAGCCGAAACCGTATTTGTTGCCGTAATCGGTGAACATCCGACTCAGCGATTCCGGTTTCAGCGGCTTGGCCGCATACAGCGCCTGATCCCAGGTCAGAAGATCGTCCACCGTCGAATAGAGCGACCCCGCCGCATAAGGGAGACTCATATCGACGAACGGGGCGTTGACGAATCCGCCCTTGTCAGGCTGATAACCTTCGGCCCGGTGCGGAATGATTTTCGCAGTCGAATCATAGCCTGAATCTTTCATTCCCAGCGGGTCGAAAATGTGCTTTTGCACATAGTCCGCGTAGGTCTCACCCGACGCTTTTTCGATGATGTAGCCGAGAACGATATAACCCGAATTGTCGTAGGCGAATTTCGAGCCGGGCTCGAATTGCAGCGGCTTGTCGCGCGTCAGCTTGATGATTTCTTCGGGCGTCCTCGGGAGGCGGGCTTCCTTCTCGAAGAAATTCGGCACGTCCGTGTAGCTGGGGATTCCGGAGGTATGCGTGAGCAAGTGCTTGATGGTGATCTTGTCCCAGGCCTTGGGCGCGTCGCTGTAGTATTTCGAGACCGGATCGTCCACGTTGAGCTTGCCGGATTCCGCCAATTGCAGGATGGCGGTCGCGGTGAATTGCTTGGTGATGGATCCGATGCGGAATTTCGTGTCGCGCGCGTTCGGAACGTCCAACTCGCGATTGGCGGCGCCGTACGACTCAACGAAGACGGGCTTGCCGTCCTTGGCGATCAGAACCGTTCCGCTGAAAATATTCGCATCGGCATAGGCCTGGATGGCCGCCTTTGCGCGCGTTGCCAAGGGCGCTGCCGCGAACGCAACATCGGCTGCGAATACCGCGACAAGCACGAACAGGAACGAAGCGAACCTCGCCATCCCATTTCCCCGCAAAAAGGAACGCTTCAGCTTAGCATTTCCCGGTGAGCACCGCAGGCCCTGGACTGCCGGCAACTCAATTCAGACCGATGCTGAGCTTGCGCCCAACCGCTTCAGCATATTTTACGAGCGACGTGGTCGAAGGCAAAGTGCGCCCGCTTTCCATGCGCGCGACAGCGGATTGGGATGTCCCCATACGCCGGGCGACCTCCCCCTGGGTTAACTTCGCTGCCGTTCGTGCCGCAATGAGCGTGCGCGCAACCGCAAATTCCGGCGCCAGTTTTTCGTATTCCGCGCGGATGCCGGGCTTCTTCAACGCCTTGCGCTTGTAGGCTTCGAAGCTTCTCATTGTTTGATCTCCTTCAGTCGATCCAGAGCGATCTGAATTTCACGATCGGGTGTCTTCTGCGTCTTTTTGATGAACGCGCGCAGCAGCACGACCCGTTGACCAATTGCCGTCGCATAGATGACTCGACCGATGCCGTTACGCCCGCTGACGCGAATTTCCCAAAGTTTGCCGGTCAGATGTTTGACATGCGGTTCTCGCAAACCTGCAAGTCCGAAGCCTTCGATCAATTCCACGATGCGGATGAGACGAGCCTGCATGTCTTCGGGAAGATCGTGGACTTCGCGTTCGACTATCGCATTGAGAAATTTGGCCGACCAAGCCATCAGCCTGATATATCAAAATTGATATGGAAGTCAACGCCGGCCTAGTTCGTATGCGGCTTCTGCAGTGCCACCGTGAACCCCGCCACAGGCACGCTCGATTCATAGCGCAGCACGCAATCCATCGTGTCCACGAAGATGAGCCCTGCCTTCTCCGCTTCGCCGCGCAAATAGGACTGGCTGTGCCGGAAGCGGTGCATCGGCGTCTGCTCCCATCCTTCGCCCTCTTTGCTTTCGACCGCAAAGATATAGAACCCCTCCGGGTCCAGCCGCTTGGCCACCCCCGACAGCGTGGGCCACAGATCGCCGATATAGATCATGGTGTCGGCCGCGAGCATCAGATCGTATTTCCTCCCCGGCGCGTGCAACTGGATTTCGAGATCGCCAACGATCAGATCGTTGTAGATCGCGCGCGCGCGCGAGGCCTCGATCATCTTGGGCGAAAGATCGATCCCATCGAGCTGCCCGCCCTCGGCCAGATCCTTGAACGCCTCGCCCACCAGCCCCGTGCCGCAGCCGAGATCGAGAATCCGCCAGCCTGTCTTTCCGGCGGGCAGGACACGGCCGGCCAGCGTGCGCAGATGCAGATGCGCGCGATAGCCCAGCGCCTGCAGCATGGTGCGGTCGTATTGCGGCGCGAAATTGTCGAACAGATTGCGCATATAGCCCGGCGGACAGCGCGGCGTGCGCTTCAGCTCGAACAGCGCGTTTTCGCGATTCTCCATCGCCTGTGGCAGATAGGGCACCAGCGCCAGCGCGCGGTCATAGCTTTGGATCGCCTCTTCCAGGCGCTGCATCTGGGCCAGCGCATTGCCGCGATTGTTCCAACTGATGGCGTGCGCAGGATTGAGCGTCAGCACCCGGTCGAAATCGGCAATCGCCTCGGCTGTGCGGTTCAGCTGGAGCAGCAGCGTGGCGCGGCTCGACAGCGCTTCGGCGAAATCGGGCTTCAGCGACAGCGACCGGTCGAAGCAGGCCATTGCTTCGTCATGGCGCTTCAACTGCTGCAGCACGAGCCCGCGCGCGCACCAGCCTTCGACGAAATCGGGATTGAGGCGCATCGCGTTGCCGAGAAGGGCCTGCGCATCTTCGAGCTGACCGGCCTGAACGCAGATGATCCCGAGCGAATAGAAGGCCTCGAAGTTCATCGGATCGGCGAGCAGGATCTGCTGATAGAGGTCGGCCGCTTCCCGCAGCCTGCCGGTCTGCTGCAGCGCTACTGCGCGTTTCAAGAGCGTGTCGTCGGTCATGGCGTGCGGTTCATGAATGGCCGGCGCTATTTCTGTACGGCGACCGTGAAGCCCGCGACCGGCGTGCCGGTTTCGAACCGAAGCGTCGAGGGCGCGATGTGGACAAAGCGCAAGCCCGCTTCCTCCGCCTTCTGGCGCAGATAGGCTTCGCTGTGGCGGAAGCGGCGCTTGGGCGTTTCCTCGTAGCCTTCGCCGTGCTTGGCTTCGAGCGAGAAGATGAACTGGCCGCCGGGCTTCAGCCGCCTGGCGATGCCGGCAAACAGGTTCGAGAGGTCGCTGATGTAGATCATGGTGTCGGCGGTGACGAGCAGGTCGTAGGTCTCGTCCGCTTCGTGCAGGAACGGTTCGAGGTCGGAAAGAACGAGATTGTCGTAGATGCCGCGCGCCTTCGCCTCTTCGATCATGCGCGGCGCGAAATCGATTCCGTCGAGCCTTCCCCCAGCCGCCCAATCGCGAAACTGGCCGCCGACGAGCCCCGTGCCGCAGCCGAGATCGGCAATGCTCAAGCCCGAGCGCGCGCCCTGCCAGACCGTCTCGGCAAGCTCGCGCACCTGCAGATGCCCGCGATAGTTCAAATTGTTCAGCATCGACTGTTCGAATTCGGGCGCGCATTCGTCGAACAGATGCCGCACGCCTTCGCGCAGCGTCGTGGCGCGATAGGCCAGGGCCTCGGGATAATCGGGCTTGAGCGTGAGCGCTTCGTCGAAGGCGGCCAGCGCATTCACCCAGCGCTGGCGCTTCATCCATTCCACGCCTTGGGCGCAAAGGACTTCGGCAAAGCCCGGTCCCTCCCGGTTCAGTTCGCCCAGCGCATAGAGTCGGTTTTGACGGGCTTCCGGAAAGTCCGGGAACACCGAGAGCGCCTTGTCATAGCTCTCCACCGCCTCGCGGAAACGGCCGAGCCCAAGCAGCGCATTGCCGCGGTTGTTCCAGCTGAGCGCATTGTCGGGCGCGAGCGCCAGCACGCGGTCGAGTTCCTCCAGCCCCTCCCGATGACGGCCGAGGTCCAGTAGCGTCGTGGCGCGGTTGATCAGCCCTTCCAGGAAATCTGGCTTCAGCGTCAGCGCCCGATCGAAGCATTGGAGGGCCTCCTCCGCGCGCTTCTGCTTCACCAGGACGATGCCGAGGAGGCACCATGCGTTGACGAAGTTGGGATCGATGGACACCGCCGCCCCGAACGCTTTTTCGGCCTCGCCATATTGGGTGGCCTGGAAGTAGATCATCCCCAATTCGTACAGGGCCTGCAGATGGGCAGGCTGGGCCGCCAAAAGCTCGTGATAGAGCCTCACGGCCTCATAGAGCTGGCCGGTTTGCGCGGCGGTTTGGGCGGATTGGAGCAGCATCTCGGACATGGCGCGGAATTTGGCTCAGAATGCGGCCTACCGCCAGCCGTAAATGCCGGAAAATCAAGCGGGATTGAGCCGCTCGCCGGAGCCGCCGCCGCGCACGCGCAAGACCCCCCAGAGAAGTGCGCCGGCAGCCCGGCTGAGCCGCCCGGACGGGTCAAGCCCGGCGGGCTTCGCCACCATCTTCACCAGCTTCTCGATATGGTGGCGGCGGAAGAACGCCATCAGCGTCCGCTGATAGGCCCGCGCATAGAGCGCGCGGCGATAGGGCTTGGTCTCCGCCTCGGCCGGGGAAACATTGGCGCAGTAATAGGCCGCGGCAAGCTCGTCGTCGTCGGATTCGTTCACCCGCGTAAAGGCCACCCAGACCTTCCGCCACAGCGGCAGGTCGGGTTCGGTCTCCCCTTCCAGGATGTCGTAAAACAGCCGGTAATGGCGGAATTCGTCGGCCGCGATGCGGCCTGCGACCTCCTTCAGCACCGGCTCGGCCGAGGCGTCGCGCAGCGCGCTGTAGAGCGATGAGGTGCCGCTTTCCACCACGCAGCGCGCGATCATCTCGCCGCGCCGTGAACCGCGAACGGAACCTTGGCCGCTGACGAAATGGGACGCCTGGTACAGCGCCCGGAACCGCGCGAAGGCACGGCCAAAATCGAACGATGGGTCGGCCATTTCCGCCCAGCGCCCGAGCGCCAGACCGTGCTGGATTTCCTCTTCGCCCCAGCGTTCCAGCCCGCGTATGACGGACGGGGATGCATCGCAATAGACGCGTTTCAAATACGTCACATAATCGGGGGCATTATATTCGACCAGCGAGGCAGCCTTCACCGCCGCGAGCATCGAGGGCTCGACCAGCGCCGAATCGAAGCCGGACCAATCGACATCGTCGAGCGTCCAGCCCGCTTCGTAGACTTTGCCAACGGTCATTTTTGTCCTGCCCGATGCTTGGCGTTTGTCTCTCAACCGGTGCGCAAACAGGCTACATCGAATCGCAT
>Ga0265338_10004154_pt1 | contig 19785 bp, 20 predicted proteins | sample 42126metaG_FD_193579 | JGI IMG/M metagenome (GOLD analysis project Ga0265338, IMG submission 193579) | Rhizosphere microbial communities from Carex aquatilis grown in University of Washington, Seatle, WA, United States - 4-21-26 metaG | ecosystem: Host-associated > Plants > Roots > Rhizosphere...
GCGATCGCCGCCGTCGGCCACCGGCCGCTCGCAGCGAGCAGGCGGGTCGGAAGGCCCCAGTCGCGGGCAAGCGTGCCGAGGACGACGGTGAGCCCGAACAGGAATGCCAGCACGCGCAGGTCGAGTCGCGGCCGCAGACGGCGCAGGGCCGTCGCTCCGAGTCCCACCGCGAGCACGGGCAGCGCCGCGTTCGGCAGCGCGAGCACGGCGACCGTCGCGGCGAGCGCGGCGACCGCGCCGACCCCGAGCCGAAGCGGCGGCGCCACACCGTCGTCCGGAGCGCCCTTGCCGAGCCGAAAGGCGAACGTCATGAACGCCGCCGTGAGCGCGCACGCGGCGAGCCAGGCGGGAAGCATCGAGAGAGCGAAGCCGACGCCGCCGAACGGGTGGCGGCTGAGGACGAGCAGGTTCGTCAGGTTCGACCCCGGCAGGAGGATCGAAGCCGCGTTGGCCATGAATACCGACCCGTAGAGGAACGGCCGCTCGTCGAGCCCGCGCCGGCGCGCCGCGTGGACGAGGACAGGCGTCATGAAGACGACCGCCGTGTCGAGATTGAGCACCGCAGTGACGACCGCGACAAGACCGAGGAGTGCGATCAGCAGGCCGCGCGACCCGAGCCGCGTCCGGGCGATGCGAGCCCCGACAGCCTCGAACAGCCCGTCCTCCGAGGCCACCAAGCCGATCAGGAGCAGCCCGATGACGAGCACGAACGGCGGCCAGGCCTGCTCCGCAGCGGATAGGGTCGTATGGACAAGCATGGTTTATAGTTAATCATACTTAACCAATGCCACGCCCACGCCAGCACACGAGCGGCCGCCAGGCGGCGGAGGCGCTCGCACGGACGGCGCCGCTGGTCAGCCGGTGGATCGAGCGTCTGCTCGGCGGCCACGAGCCGCCGCTGACCGTCGCGCAGTACCTCGCACTCCAGGCCATCGACGAGGGCGACGTCGTCGGCTCCGAGCTGGCGCGGCGCACCGCGGTGTCGCCGGCCGCGGTCTCGCAGCTGCTGGCCGCCCTCGAGACGAGCGGCTACATCCACCGCGAGCGGCGCGTCGACGACCGCCGGCGCCAGCCGGTGACGCTCACGAAGACCGGCGAGCAGGCACTGCATTCAGCCCAGGAGTTGCTGCGCGAGAAGCTGGCAGCCCTGCTCGTCGACCTCCCCGGGCCGGAGGCGGACGCGCTCGCGCGGCTCCTCACGCGACTCGAGCACTCGCTCGGCGGCACGGCGCCGCCGCCACGCCCGCGCCGGCCGCCACCGCCGCCGCCGCGCCACCGGCGCGGACCCTAGTCGGCGTCGAGCTCTCGCGCTCCCGTCGGGCGATACTTCCGGGATGCCGACCGGCGCCGAAGCGACCCTCGAGCTGCTCGACTGGAAGCGGCGCATCTTCGCGGTCTACGCCGACGTGCGCGCGAGCGGCGACCCCGAAGCCGTCTGGCTGCGGTGGCGCGAGACGAGAGACGAGCTGTTCCGGACGCATCCGCAGTCTCCGCTGCCCGAGAGCGGCCGCGCCGCGTTCACGCAGCTCGACTACTTCGACTACAACCCGGCGTTCCGCGTCGACGCGTCGCTGCGGGATCTCGACGCGCCGCCGCTGCCGATCGACGCGAGCGGCGGCGGCACGCTGACGTTCACGCCCTTCGCCACCGCGTCATTCGAGCTGGCCGGACGGACGCTGGCACTCGAGCTCTACTGGCTCGACGCCTACGGCGGCGGCGTCTTCCTCCCCTTCCGCGACGCGACGAGCGGAAGCGAGACGTACGGCGGCGGCCGGTACATCCTCGATACGGTCAAGGGTGCCGACCTCGGCGGCGGAAAGGACTCGCTCGTGCTCGACTTCAACTTCGCCTACAACCCGTCCTGCTCGTACGACCCCGGCTGGGTCTGCCCGCTGTCGCCGCCGGCGAACAGACTGCCGCTGCGCATCGCCGCGGGCGAGCGGTTCGGCGGATGAGCGAGCCGACTCCCGAGCTGCGCGAGCTCCGCACGGAGATCGCCGAGATCGACCGGGCCGTGCTCGAGGCGCTGAACCGCCGGCTCGATCTCGTCATGCGCGTCCGCGAGCACAAGCAGGACGCCGGAACCCGGTTCGTCGACGCCGAGCGCGAGGCCGAGCTCCTGGGCGAGCTGGCCGCGCTGAACCACGGGCCGCTCTCCGACCGCGCCGTGCGTTCGCTCTTCTCCGCCGTGCTCGACGTGATGAAGCAGGAGACGGCGGAGGAGCCGCGCCGCGCGGCGCCCGCTGCGGCCGCCCCGGCGACGCTCGGCATCGAGCGGCTCGCCGTCGTCGGCACGGGGCTCGTGGGAACGTCGGTCGCGCTCGCGGCGAAGCGGGCCGGCGTGAAGACCGTCAGCGGCTTCGACGCCGACGTGGCGACGCTGCGGGAAGCGGCGGCGCGCGGCGCGTTCGACACGCAGGCCGCATCGCTGGCCGACGCGCTCGGCGGCGCCGAGCTGGTCGTCGTCGCCGTTCCGGTCGGCGCCGCCGTCGAGATGACGCGCGCGGCACTCGCCGCCGCCGGGGCCGATGCGACCGTCACCGACGTCGCCTCGACGAAACGAGCGCTCGCGGCGGCGATCGACGATCCGCGCTTCGTCCCCGGCCATCCCGTCGCCGGCGGCGAGACCGGAGGCCCGGCACGCGCCGCCGCCGACCTGTTCGACGGCGCGACGTGGTTCGTGACGCCGACCGCGTCGACCGACGCGGCGCGGCTCGCCGGTGTCGAACGGTTCGCGACCGCGCTCGGCGCGAGACCGGTCCGCCAGGACGCAGACGAGCACGACCGGCTGCTCGCACTCACGAGCCACCTCCCGCACGCGCTCGCCAACCTGCTGATCGGCCGCGTCGCCGCGGCGGCGGCGCGAAACGACGCGCCGCTCGAGCACGCGGGCGCATCGCTCCGCGACATGACCCGCATCGCCGGCGCGAACCCGGCCGTCTGGATCGACATCTTCGTCGAGAACGGCGACCTGATCGCGGACGCACTCGAGGCGTACGGCGCCGACCTGGAGGACGTCGAGCGCGCGCTGCGCGACGGCGACCGGTCCTTCTTCGAGCGCACGATCGCCGGCGCAGCCGAGACGCGCAGCCGCATGCTCGCCCACGCGTACCGCACCGAGGCGACGCAGATCAACCGGATCCGCATCCGCGTCCCCGACCGGCCCGGCGTCCTCGCGCAGATCACGCAGATCCTCGGAGCCGCCGGGATCAACATCGAGGACTTCGAGCTCCGCCACGTGTCGCCCGAGTACGGCGGCGTCCTCGTCATCCTCGTCAACGGCAGCGATCCGGCCAACCGCGCCCGTGCGCTGCTCCGCCGCGAAGGGTACGCAGCCGCCTGAGGAAAACCGCTCCGCCGCGATGTCCCGTATTCCACGACGAGACGTCCGCACGGAAAGGAGCGAACGGATGCGAGATCGGAGAATCCGGCTGGTTCTCGCGATGATCGTGGTCGCGATGGCGGGCGTCGGCGTGGCGATGGCGGCAACCAAGTCGACGTCCGCGAAGAATGGAACCGTCAAGGCGGCGAAGGTCGGGAAGTTCGGCACCGTCCTCGTTGCATCGAACGGGATGACGCTGTACCGCTACACGCCCGACAAGAAGAACGTCAGCGTGTGCAACGGCGCGTGTGCGAGCTACTGGCCGCCGCTGCTCGTCAAGGGAACGGCCAAGCCGACCGTCGGCTCCGGCGCGTCCGCGAGCCTGCTCGGGACGACGATGCGCACAGGCGGCGCAGAGCAGGTCACGTACGCGGGATTCCCGCTCTATTACTACGCAGGCGACAAGAAGCCCGGCCAGGCGAACGGTCAGGGCTTCGAGAAGACGTGGTACGTCGTCAACGCGACCGGTGCGCTCGTCAAGCACGCCGTCAAGGCGTCCGGCTCCGGCGGGACGACGACGAAGAAGTCCGCCTGGGGCTGAGCCACCGAAAACGTCCCCAGAAATGCCTAGTCCCCGTGAACCCGAGGGCCCACAGGGACTTGGCGAGAGGGAATGTCCCACACCCGCGCGTGCGTGTCAAGCGGGGTCCGACCCGCGACGGCGAAGCGGGCGAACGCGCAGGCTGACGGCCCACGCGAGCGCTACGAGCAGCAGCCCGACCGCGAACGCGACCCATGTCACGGGCGACGTCCCGCCGCTTGTCGCGCTCGATCTCGGCGGCGCCGTGACGGGCACGGCGAGCCGGTGTCCGCCGGCCGCGGCGAGCCGCCGGACCGCCGTCGCCGCGGTCGCGGCGAGGTTGCCGCGGTCGACCGCGACGCCTCGAAGGACGGCCGTCTCCCGCGTCACCGGCTTCCCGTGGTGGTAGACACCGAGCCCGTTCGGCATGACGGTGAGCAGGCGGCCGCGGTAGAGCAGCGACAGCTCGACGCCCAGGAAGTGCGCGTACGTCTGCGGCCGCCGCCACAGGGCGGTGACCGAGCCGAGGTCGTACGAGGACGCGACGATGGCGACCTTCACGGGGTAGCCGGCGCGGCGCGACTCCCTGACGAGCGCCGCCAGCCGCGTGACGTCGGCGGCGGGAACGCCTGCGTCCTGCGGAACGAAGATCCCCTGCGTGTAGAGGACGTCGCTCGCCGGGTCGCCGTCTGCGCGCGCGATTCCCGGGGCGATTGCCGCGAGGGCGAACGCGAGGACTGCGGCGGATCGGAGCGAGGTGCGTGACATCGAGGCGCGGGCCGATGCTACGCGCCGCGGATCAGCCATACTCTCGGCGGGTCTCGTGTCTGCGCATCAGCCATCCGTCGCCGACGGTTCGCCGCGTCTCTTCCGCTGGGTGCTCTGGAGCTGCGTCGCGCTCGTCGGCGTCCTCGGCGGCCTCCTCATCGGGCTGATCACGACCTCGCACAAGTCGGCCGCGATCCCGAGCGGCCCGGTCGGTCCGGTCGGGCCTGCCGCGACGTGGAGCACCGGCGCAAAGCTCGCGCCCGGGTTCAGCCTCACCGACCAGAGCGGCAAGCCGGTGTCGCTTGCCGCGTACCGCGGGCGGCCGGTGATCGTCACCTTCATCGACCCGCTCTGCCGGAACTTCTGCCCGCTCGAGGCGAAGGTCCTGAACGACGTCGTCGCCAAGCTCCCTGCGGCGCAGCGGCCCGCGATCGTCGCGGTCAGCGTCAACCTCTGGGCCAACGCGCGCCGGTATCTCGTCCAGGACGTTCACAAGTGGCGGCTCACGCCGGAGTGGCGCTGGGGCGTCGGCAGCTCGCGGCAGCTCGCGGCGGTCTGGAAGGCGTACCAGATCGAGGTGCTCGACCAGCCGAAGACGATCGCGGGCGTGACCGTGCACCAGATCACGCACACGGAAGGCGCGTTCATCGTCGACCCGACCGGCCACCAGCGTGCGCTCTATCTCTGGCCTTTCCGGGCGGTCGACGTCACGCACACGCTGCAGCAGCTCGCGCGTGCGTCGTCGTAACGCAGGAGTTGCGCTCGCACTCGCTCTCGCGGTGGCGGCGCTGCTCCCGGGTCGCGCGTCCGCCCACGCCGGCTTCACGGCGCCCGCCGCGACGAGCTTCCTCGCGCGGCTCGGCTCCGTGCCTGCCGGCCTCGACGCCCGCGTCGTCGACGGCGACCAGCGACTCTGGCTGCGGGCGTCGCCGCGGCTGACCGCGTACGTCCTCGGCTTCGAGGGCGAGGCCTACCTCCGCTTCTCCCCGGACGGCGTCGCCGTGAACGTCCACTCACCGGCGTACTACCTCAACCGTCCGCGGCCGCTGCAGCCGCCCGCCGGCCTCGGCCCGGGAACGCCTCCGCTCTGGAAGCAGGTGTCGTCCGGACACACGCACTCCTGGCACGAGGACCGGCTGCACGCGCTCGCAGCCGCGGCGCGCGCTCCCGGCTCTGCGTACGTCGGCCGCTGGACGGTGCCGGTCCTCGCCGGCGGAAGGATGACGAGCATCTCCGGCACGCTCTGGCACGCCGACGACCCGTCGCTCGTCTGGTTCTGGCCGGTCTTGGTACTGCTCGGCTGCCTGGCGGCGCTGCTGCGGCTGCGCGACCCGCGGCTCGATGCGGCGGCGATGAACGTGCTCGCGGCGGTCACGCTCGTGGCCGCGACGCTCGGCCGGCTCGGCCGCGAGCTCGTCGGCCGGCCGACGGTGTCGACCGGGCAACTGCTGCTCGTCGCGCTCACATGCGCCGTCGCGGCCGGGCTCGCCGTCCTCTACCTGCGCCGCGAGTGGCGTGCGCTCGCCGCCGCCGCGATCGCGGTACTCGGCGTCTACCAGGGGCTCGCGCTCGTCGGGACGCTGCTGCACGGGTTCGTCCTTTCCGTCCTCCCCGCGTGGCTCGAGCGCGCCGCCGCGACGACGTCGCTCGCCGCGGGCGCCGGGCTGCTCGTCATCGTCGTCGCGGGTGCGACGCAGCCCGACGGCGCAGTACGAGCCGGAGCAGCCCGCCGAGGACGAGCAGACCCGCAACCGCAACGATGATCACGAGCCGGTCGTGGGAGTTCCGCTGCGCGGGCGTCGTCACGTGCGCCGGCGCCGTGACGTCGATCCCGTCCGCGGCGGCGAGCTTCGTCACGCCGGCGAGCGCCGCGCGCACGAGACCGTTGTCGCCCGGCTGGATCGGGATCGCCGCGAGCGCCGCGTATTCGGCCGTCACGGCGTGGCCCGGGCGATGGAAGCCGAACCCGTTCGGCATGACGATCAGCAAGCGCTGCTTGAAGAACGTCGCATCCTCCTCGCCGAGGAAGCGCGCGTACAGCTTCGGCTTCCGCCACAGCGACGTGACCGAGCCGAGGTCGTAGCTGTTCGGGATCAGCGCGACCTTGAGCGGGAAGCCCCGCTTCTTCGCCTCGTTCACGACGGCGACGAGCTGCCCCTCCAGCTGCGGCGAGAACTTCCCGTCGTACGGGAAGTACACCGGCTGCGTGATCAGGTAGTCGCTCGCCGGGTCGCCGTCGGCGCGCGCACCCGCGGCGAGCGTGCATGCGAGGACGCCGGCGACCGCGACGGCGCACACGAGCGCGGAGTTGCGCGTCACGAAACCTTCAGCGTGAACGGCGCCGTCAGGATCCGTCCGTCGGCCCGGGTCTGGAGAAACAGCCGCCAGGTCCCCGGAACGGGGACGAGCACGCCCACCCTCAGGTGCCCCGGCGTCGTCGACGTCCCCGTCACCTTCGTCGCCCCGAGGATGGACGTGCAGCCGGACACGCCGGCCGCGCAGACGTGGGTGTGGAAGTAGTCGAGCGACCCCTGACGGAAGAAGATCGCGTGCGCGAGCGCGCCGAACCACGGCGTGAACGTCGCCGGCTTCCCGTCCGGACTGGTCACGGTGAAGTCGAGCAGCGCCGGGTCGATCGCGTGGAGATGCGGCCTACCGTGGAGAACGAAGCGGTAACCGTCCACCGTCTGCGTCGACGAGAACGGCGGCAGCGGCTTCGGCACGTAGGTCCCGGCGACCTTGATGTTCGTGAACAGCTGGTAGTTGACGAGCGAGGCGGCGCCGGTCGGCTTCGGGTAGACGTCGATCACGACCTTGTACGGGCCCGGCGAGGGGAGCGTGACCTTCGTCGAGACGCGGCCGTCGGGCGCGACCGGCGGGTGGATGTGGATGATCGTGCTGAGGTCGTGCCGGACGATGATCAGATGGACGCCGTTGTGCGGGCCTGCGCCGTGCCTGTACTGCGTCAGCGGCTCGCCGTCGGGCTGGATGACGGTGAAGGCCACGGTCGTCGGGACGCCGGCGCCAACCGGCGCGGCCGGCCGGAAGTCGCCGAGGTGGTACGTCCGTGCCGCGCCGATGGTGACGGTCGGGCCGCCCGACGAGCCCCCGCCGCCGCACCCGGAGGCGGCGAGGAGCGCCGCGACGGCGAGTGCGGCCGGGAGGACCCGGGTACCGTGACGCCGATGCGGACGCTCCCCGCCCTGGCGGTCGCCGTGCTGGCGGCCCCGGTGCCGACACCGATCGGAGTCGGTCCGCTCTACCACCCGCCGGCGCACGGGCCGGCCGGCGCGACAGTCGCCTGCCGTGACGCGCCGCTCCGGCAGGGACTCCGGGTCCACCTCGAGCTGTTCGCGCACAGACGCGTCGTCATCGTCCCCGCCGGGGTCGGCGTCCGCGGCGCTTCGCTCCGTCTCGGCAACGTCGTCGACGCCCGCTGCCGCGCGGAAACGTGGACCGTCGACCCGACCGGCGTTATCCGTTTCGGCCGCGCCGGCGAGCGGCTCGACGCGTTCTTCGCCACCTGGGGCGAGCCGCTCTCGCGCGTGCGTCTCGCCGGCTTCCGGGGCACCGTCGCCGTCTATGTCAACGGGGTGCGGCGAGCCTCCGATCCGCGGCGGCTCGTCCTTCACGACGGCGACGAGATCGTGCTCGAAGTCGACGGCTACGTCCCGCCGCACGCGAGCTTCGTCTTCCCGCCGGAAAGCTGACGCCCAGGTCATCGCACGCTCCTCGATCGACGAATCATGCCGCTCATGCCCCGAGCACCACTTGCAGCACGCGGATCGCGACGACAGCCGCGGCGACGCCGCACAGGAGCGCGAGCACCGCGGCGAGCAGGACGAGCTGCGGCGGCGTCTTCATCCGTTCGCCCGGTCGACGACGACGGCTGTGAAGGGCACCCCGCCCTTCGGCGTCACGGCGAAGGACAGGCCCCAGTGGCCGACCATGACGAGCGCCGGCGCCTTGCGGGTGTAGATCCCGGGCGCGGTCTCGGCGAGCTGGTACTCGAGGTTCGGCATCTGCATGTCGAGCATGGCGAAGGTCAGCGTCACGTCTGCGCCGCGGACCGGCTTGCCGCCGCGGGTCAGCCGGAGAGCGAAGGAGTTCGACTGCACCGCCTTGTTCGGGTCGACCAGCACCTTCAGCGTGTAGCCGCCGCGCGTGACCGTCTCCGCGACCCGGCCGGGCCCGACGTGGGCGAGCGCCGATCCCTCCTGGGCGAAGGCGGGCGGCGGGGGTGCGAGGCTGGACAGGACCGCCGCGACGAGAACGGCGCCGGCGACGAGCACGGCCTCCCCCGTGACGAGCCTCCGGAGCAGCCGCGCAGATCCTTCCGCACTCTCGGGGCGGTCGAGCCCCGGTTTCGTGCGCAGGAGGTTGACGGAGGCGAGCAGCATCGCCGCGAGGAGGATGCCCGACTTGACGAGGATCGCCTTGCCGTACGACGTCAGCCAGAGGGCGTCGAGCGTCGGTAGGTGGAGGATGGACGCGCCGACTCCCGTCCCGAGGAGCAGGAGCACCGAGAAGAATGCGACGTTCGAGAACCGCGGCACGCAGACGGCGAGGCCCGCGACGCGCCGCTCCCGGCGCAGTGTCGCCCAGATGACGAGCAGCCCGACCAGGCCGCCGATCCAGACCGAGCCGGCCGCAAGATGGAGCCAGTCGAACAGGACCGCGAGTCCGCGCGGTGCCGTCTGCCCGGCGTGCCCGACCGCGCCCGGGAGCACGAGCGTCGCCGCCGCACCGGCGAGCGCGCCGCTGAGCGCGAGCATCGCCGCGATCGAGCGGCTCTCACGCCGCGGACGGTCGGCCCAGATCGCGACCGCCGCTGCCGCGCAGAACAGCGCGAAGCAGATTTCGACGTCGACGTAGCCGCGGCCCGACGCCGTCGCGCGCCACAGGGGCACGACGCCGCCGAGATCGAAGAACGACCGCAGCGAGTCGACCGCAGTCGCCTCCTCGAGGTAGACCGGTACGGCGACGAGGCCGAGCGCCGCGACGATCCCGAAAGCGATCGAGACGCCGCGCAAGCTCGCGCCGTCGACACGACGGACGAGCGGCCGGGCGATGAGAGTCCGCAGCACGAAGAGGCCGATCGCCGTCATCAGCGTCAGGAACGCGATCCACTTCGCGATCACAAGCGGCGTCGAGGTCGCCGTCGCCGCGAAGTGCGGGACCGTGAACTGCGGCGGAGGGCCGGGGTTGGGGCCGACCGCAAACGTGAACGCGCCCTGAACCGGATGGCCGTCGACGGAGATCGCCCGCCAGTAGACGAGGTACCACCCCTCCGGCACGCGCTTCAGCGGCACGACGAGCGTGTCCGGATTCGCCGGCGACCGGGTCACCGGGCCGTCGGTCACCGAATGGGCGCGGACGTCGGTGACGGAGATGATCGCGAGGCGCGGCTCGACCGCCTCGTCGTACGTGAGCTGCACACTGGGCGGCGGCGTGTTGACGGTCACGCTCGCGGCCGGGACGGTCTTGACGAGATACGCGTGTGCGGACGCCGCCGCTGGCAGCGCAAGCGCTGCCAGCGCGGCGGCGGACGCCGCGAGAATGACCCCGGACCGGCGCATCAGGTCAGCGAGCGTCCTCCGCGCGAGACGAGGGCGATCACGCCGAGGACGATCCCGATCGCGCCGAGCACGAGCGCGACGATCGTCAGCGTCGGCGTCCCGCCGCCGACCGAGCTCGCCACCTTGATCGTCGGCGACGGGGCCGCGGACGACTCGGAGCCCGACCAGTCGACGATCGAGCCGTCGGAGTACGTCTGCTGGACGTCGAAGGTGTACGTGCCCGCCTTCGACGGCTGCGCGAGGAACTGGAACAGCGAGTCCTCCTCGGTGGGCACGTTCCCGCCGGTCCACGTCACCTTCTGGATGACGGCGTCCTCTCCGGAGCCCGTCTGCTGCAGCTCGCGTGTCCAGCCGGGGCTCGGTGCGAACGAGTCGATCGAGAAGCCCTGCGGCACCGTGAGGACGATCTTCGTCGTCGTCAGGCTCTCCTTCTCGGTCGGCACCGCCAGGCTGTAGAGCTGAAGCTCGTTCGCCAGGGAGACGGATGGGCTGATTCGTGCATGCGCAGAGGCCGTCGCCGCAACGACGAGCGCCGCCGTTCCGGCGAGCGCGAGCACTCCGATACGACTCCTACGGGTCACAGTTCTCTCCTGTGGTCGGCGTGAACGCCGGCCGCGGGTTACGGCCGGCTCAGGCGGACGCGAGGAGAGGCGGCCCGCGCTTTGCGAGCCCGCGGGAGATCGGTGCGAAGCGCGGCAGGAGCGGCTCGGCCGCCGGAGCGGCGAGCACGATCGCGACGAGGCGCGGCCGCGGCGGCGCGACGCGGGCGACCGCCCGGCCGGCGCGCTCGGCGGTGCGGAGCAGCAGCCGCGCAGTGACGTAGGCGACCAGCGCGAACGGAAGCTGGAGCGCGAGGCCCGGCACAAACGTCGGCGTCGCGGCTTCGTGCCACGGGAAGACGCCGGTGTGCAGCAGCCGCTCGAGATGCTCCTGGACGACGAACGCCACCGGCGGCAGCAGCGCGAACGCCCACGCAGGCAGCCCACGCGGAGCCCGCCCACGCGCCGCGTCGACCGCGGTGACGAGCAGCGACAGCGCGACGACCGACGCGGCGACGCCGAGCGCAAGCGGCAACCAGCGCAGGTATCCGTGCCCGGTGACGAGCAGCGCCTGCACCCGCACGTGCAGATCCGGATACGCGAGGCGGTAGGCGAGCGCGTGGGCAGCCTCCGAGCCCGCGAGCATCAGCGGCACGGCGACGAGCCAGGCGAGGCTGCGGCGCATCGCCGGAATCCTGCCAGATGCGGCTGCTTCGGGTCTTAGCCCATCCTCACCTAGTCGTGGTTGGATCCGTCTGGGTGTTCTACCTCTCGTATCTCCGCAACGAGCTGCTGCGCCGCAAGGCGCGGACGATCCTCACCGTGCTCGGGCTCGCGGTCGGCGTCGGCCTCGTGATCGCAATCGTCTCGCTCTCGCGTGGGCTCGATCAGGCCCAGAAGACGGCGCTGAACCCGCTGTCGAGCATCGGCACCGACCTGACCGTCACGCTCTCGCCGCAGCAGCAGGCGGGCGGCTTCGGCGGACCCGGCGGCGGCAACGACCGACAGGTGATCCAGGCGAACCAGTCGGTCCTCACCGACCTGTCGAAGCTCGGCAAGCCGGGCCAGCACTTCGTGCACGACTTCTTCCTGCCCGGAACGCAGCTGACGTTCCCGCAGTCGCAGGCGACGCAGATTGCCTCGCTCGCCGGCGTGTCGGAGGTGTCGAGCGGGCTGATGCTGCTCGCCGAGCACCAGGAGGGCACGGTTCCGAAGATCGTCGCGACGTTCAAGACGGGCGGGCAGCGGCAGACGATCACCGGCAAGCTGAAGCCGCCGACGACCGCCGAGCTGGCGCAGATGCAGGCGTGCTTCGCCAAGGTTCGCGCCCAGCAGGGCGGCAGCAGCGGCGGCGGCAGCGGAGGCGGCGGCCAGGGCGGCGGAGGTGGCGGCTTCGGCCAGGGTGGCGGCGGCGGGCGCAACTTCGGCGCGTTCGCCAAGTGCCTGCCGGCACGGCTCCGCCAGTTCCGCAGGACCTTCACCACGCCGACACAGACGCTGCGCCAGGTGCTTGCGCCGCCGCAGACGAACATCAAGAGCAGCGCCTACTCGATCGGCGGCGTCGACCAGACGAAGCCCGACATCGGCCTCGTCACTCCGGCCCAGGTGACCAGCGGCCGCTACTTCTCCACCGCCGGCGGCCGCGAGGCGCTCGTCGGCACGAGCTACGCGGCAAGCAACAAGTTGAAGGTCGGCTCGAAGCTGACGCTGAACGAGACGACGTTCGTCGTCGTCGGACTCGTGCAACCGCCGCTCGGCGGCCAGACCGCCGACGTCTACCTCCCGCTGAAGCAGCTCCAGACGCTCGCGCACGAGCCCGGGCTCGCAAACGTCGCGCTCGTCCGCGCGTCGAGCGGCAGCTCCGTCGGCCAGGTCGAGAGCGAGATCAAGCAGAACCTCGGCGGGGCCTCCGTCGCAAGCGCGAAACAGGTGGCCGACCGCATCTCCGGCTCGCTCGTCGACGCATCGAATCTCGCGCACAACCTCGGCCTCGTCCTCGCCATCGTCGCGGCCGCGGCGGCGTTCCTCCTCGCCGTCGTGCTGACGCTCTCCTCCGTCGGCAAGCGCGTCCGCGAGCTGGGGACGCTGAAGGCGCTGGGCTGGACACAGCGGCTGGTCGTGCGGCAGGTGGTCGGCGAGTCGCTCGCGCAGGGAATCGCCGGCGGCCTGCTCGGGATCGTGATCGGCGTGGTCGCCGCAGCGCTGATCACCGCCTTCGGACCGACATTGACGGCGCACTCCGCGAGCGGCGGCACGTCGCTGTTCGGGCTCGGCTCCGTCGCGTCGCGCACGGCCTCGCGCGCGGTGCCGCTGCACACGCCGACGTCGGTCTCGCTGCTTCTCCTCGGACTCGCCATCGCCATCCTCGGCGGCCTGATCGCCGGCGCGGCGGGTGCGTTGCGGGCCTCGCGCCTGCGCCCCGCCGACGCGTTGAGGACGGTCGAGTAGTGGACGCGCCGCTCTACGAGGTCCGCGACGCGACGCGCTCGTTCCGCCGCGGCGCCACGACGATCATGGCCGTCGACGCCGTCGACCTGACCGTCGCCGCGGGCGAGTTCGTCGCCCTCGAAGGCCCGAGCGGCTCGGGCAAGACGACGCTGCTCCAGCTGCTCGGCGCGCTCGACCGCCCGTCGTCGGGCCAGGTCTTCTTCAACGGCCGCGACCTCGCGACGCTCGGCGACAGCGAACTGGCAGGGCTCCGGCTCCGCTCGTTCGGATTCGTCTTCCAGCAGTTCAACCTCATCCCGACGCTGAACGCCCTCGAGAACGTCGAGGCCCGGCTCGCGCCGACCGGCGTCGGCAAGGAGGAGCTGCGCGAGCGGTCGCTCGCCGTGCTCGGAGAGGTCGGGCTCGCGGACCGCGCGTTGCACCTTCCGGCGCACATGTCGGGCGGCGAGCAGCAGCGCGTCGCCATCGCACGCGCCCTCGTCACCGAGCCGTCGGTGGTTCTCGCCGACGAGCCGACCGGGAACCTCGACTCCCGCAGCGGCGCCGACGTCGTCGAACAGCTCGCGGGACTCGCGGCGCAACGCGGCGCGACCGTGATCGTCGCCACGCACGACGCCGACCTCGCGGCGCGCGCACCGCGCCGTCTCGGCATGCGCGACGGCCGGCTGACTCTCGCAGCTGCCGCGGTCTAGACGCGCGCCGGCGTCGGCGGCCGGTTGACGAACACGTTGTCGAGGGCGAAGCGCAGACCGACGGCGAGCGCGCCGCTGAGGACGGCCGCGTCGCCGAGGCTCGAGATCTCGACCCTCGGCGGGTACGGCAGCCATTGCGCCAGCAGCGGCCGGATCTCGTCGAGCAGCTGCGTGTTCGCGCCGATGCCGCCGCCGAGGACCACGAGGCCGACGTCGGTGACCGCGGCGACCGGGACGATATGCAGCGCGATCCGGCGCGCCTCCTCCGCGACGGCCGCGCGCGCGACCGCATCGCCCGCCTGCGCGGCCGCGAAGATCGCGCGCCCTTCGTACGGCGGCGTGAGCGTCGTGCTCGCACCCGCCGTCGACGCGAGCCGTTCGGCGACTGCGGAGAGCGCGGCCGCGCACGGGTCGATGTCCTGGTCGAGCCCGGCCGCGGCGTAGTCGAGCTCGCCGGCCGCGCCGTGGTGGCCGCGGTGCAGCTCGCCGCGCAGCACGAACCCGGCGCCGAGTCCTGTGCCGATCGAGAGGAAGACGAAGTCGTCGACGCCGTGGGCCGCGCCGCGCCAGCGTTCGCCGAGCGCCGCGAGGTTGATGTCGTTCCACACCGTGACGGGGAGTCCCAGCGCCTCGCCCAGCTCGCTCCCGTAGAGACGCCCCTCCAGGCCTGCGACGTTGGCGACGAGACGGACCCGGTCGCGGTCGGGCTCGACGGCGCCGGGAACGCCGACGACGACGCCGTCGATCGGCACCCCCTCGAGCTCGGCGGCGGTCACGAGCGAGTCGCGCAGGGCGGCGACGGAGGCGAGCACCGCGTCGGCGTCCGCCTCGCCGGAGCCGATGCTGCGCAGCTCGACGTCCTGCCGCGCGCGGATCACTCCGCGGAGGTCGCAAAGGGCCGCCCGCAGGAACCGCGCGCCGAGGTCGAGCCCGAGCACGAGCGCCGCCTCGGGAACCGGCTCGTAGAACACCGCGCCGTACGTCGGGCCGTCCAGGTTTGGCAGCGCCTCGCGCACGAGCCCCGCCTCGAGCAGGGCGAGCAGCGCGAGCGAGACGGTCGGCTTGGAGATGCCGGCGCGGCGGGCGATCTCGGCACGCGAGATGGGCGCGCCCTCGCGGATCGCCTCCAGCACCGTGCGCTCGTTCAGCCGCTTGAGCAGGGGCGGGGTCGCCCGTGTTGCCGTCATCTCGTAAGAGAGCTTAACCCTGGTGCCAGGCACCGGCAAGGAGAGATGCCGGGTTGACTCCGTTCCCGCAGAGGCGTATACGTCTGTGTCGTAAGGATCTCTAACGAGAGCGGTTTGGGCCGCTCCGTACGTAACTGTCTCGAGGAGGAGGGACGATGAGACGAATGTGGAGAGCGGCCGTCCTCGCCGGCGTGCTCGTGCTCGTAGCGGCGGGTGCCGCCGCCGGCTCGCGCACTGCGCCGGCCGGAAAGGCCACGAAGGCGGCGCCGACTCCGCTGACCATCTGGGTCGGCTGGAGCGCACGCGAGCTGAGCGTGTTCAAGAGCGTCGTCGCCGAGTACGACAAGAAGAATCCCAACGTCACCGTCAACGTCGTCGGCTCGATCAACGACAACAAGATCGTCGCGGCGATCCGGGCCGGTACCGCGCCCGACGTCGTCAGTTCCTTCAACTCCTACAACGTGGGCATCTACTGCGGGACTGGGGGTTGGATCAACCTCGCGCCGCTGATGGCGGCGAGCCACATCAGCGCGAGCATCTTCCCCGCGACGACGCAGTACTACACGCAGTACAACGGCGTCCGCTGCGCACTGCCGCTGCTCGCCGACACCTACGGTCTCTACTACAACAAGACCCTGTTCAAGGCGGCCGGGATCACGAGCCCGCCGAAGACGATGTCCCAGCTCGCAGCCGACGCGAAGAAGCTGACCGTGCGGAGCTCGAACGGCACGATCAAGGTGGCCGGGCTCGATCCGATCATCGGCTTCTACGAGAACACGCCCGAGCGGTGGATCACGTCGTTCGGCGGCAAGTGGCAGGACTCCAAGGGCCACGCCATCCTCGCGCAGGATCCCGCCTGGACGAAATGGCTCACGTTCCACAAGAGCCTCGTCGACTGGTACGGATACAACAACCTCGTGCGCTTCCAGGCCGGACTCGGTGACGAGTTCTCCGCGTCGAACGCGTTCGAGGCGGGCAAGCTGGCGATGAACTTCGACGGCGAGTGGCGCGTCGCGTTCATCCAGGCCGAGCACCCGAACCTGAACTACGCCACGGCGCCGATGCCCGTCGACGACGCGCATCCGGAGCTGTACGGGCAGGGCTACACGAACGGGACGATCATCGGCATCCCGAAGAACGGCAAGCACACGCCGCAGGCGTGGGCGCTCGTCAAGTACCTGACGACGAACAGCCACGCGCTCGCCGAGCTGTCCAACGGGCTCCGCAACGTGCCGACGACGACGGCCTCCGGGACGTCGAAGGAGATCAAGCCGGACGCGCACTTCGCGACGTTCATCAAGATCTTCAACAACCCGAAGTCGACGACATCGCCGATCACGGCGGCGGGGCAGTCGTACACGAACCTCGTACAGCAGTTCGCGACGAAGTGGCAGGCCGGCCAGGTGAAGAACCTGCAGTCGGGGCTGACCTCGCTCGACAATCAACTCGACGCTCTCGTCAACCAGGCAAAGGGGCCGGGAGTGCCGTGAGTCAGACCTCGGTCGCAGGCGGAACCATCCCCGCGGCCGCGCTGACGGTCGATCGCCGGCGAGCCAGGAGGAAGGCTGCGTGGCGGCGCCGCGGCCTCGTGCTCCTCTTCATGAGCCCCTGGCTCGTCGGCTTCACCATCTTCTTCGGGTACCCGCTCGTGATGAGCGCGTACCTCTCCTTCAACCACTACGACCTGCTCTCGCCGCCGCGCTGGGTCGGCTGGGCCAACTACCACTACCTCTTCCGCGAGGACCCGCAGGTCTGGACGGCGGTGAAGAACACGATCTGGCTGATCTGCGTGCTCGTTCCGCTGCAGGTGCTGTTCGCGTTCGGCCTCGCGGTGATGCTCACCCGCGCGCGGATGGGCGTCGGCGTGTTCCGCACCGTCTTCTACCTGCCGGCGCTCGCACCTCCGGTCGCCGCGACGCTCGGCTTCGTCTACATCCTCAACCCGGTGACGGGACCCGTGAACGTGATCCTGTCGCACCTCGGCATCCAGGGACCGCTCTGGTTCCAGGACCCGCACTGGGCGAAGCCGTCGCTCGTCGGGCTCGGCCTCTGGGGCGTCGGGACGGTGATGGTCATCTTCCTCGCCGCGGTGCTCGACGTGCCGAAGCAGCTGTACGAGTCGGCGGAGCTCGACGGCGCCGGCGGCTGGAACCGCATGCGCTACGTGACGCTGCCGACGATCAGTCCGGTGCTGCTGTTCGCGGTGATCCTCGGCGTCATCCAGGGGCTGCAGTACTTCACGCAGGCGTACGTCGCCGCCGGCGTCGCGGCCGGGCAGGCGTCGCAGGCCGCCGACGTGACCGCGGTGAGCCTCGGCTACCCGCTCGACTCGACGCTCTTCTACCCGGTGCTGCTGTACCAGCACGGGTTCGTCGACTTCCAGATGGGCTACGCCTCGGCGATGGCGATGCTCCTGCTCGGCGTCTCCTTCTGCGTGACGCTCGTGATCGTCGTCAACTCGCGCAAGTGGGTGCACTACGGCGGAGCGGCCCGATGAGCAGCGCTGCGACGAGCGCGACCGCGACCGAGTTCGTCCGGAGGAAGCCGCCGCCCGCCGTGCGCCGAAAGCGGCTGATCGCCACCGTCGCGGACCACACCATCCTCGTCGCGGCCGGGCTGCTGTTCCTCCTGCCGTTCCTCTTCATCACGCTCACGGCGCTGATGTCGAACGACCAGGCGCTGTCGGCGCGGCTCTGGCCGCACCCGTTCGAGTGGTCGAACTTCGTCGACGTCTTCACGAAGGCGCCGTTCATGACGTGGATCGGGAACACGCTCGAGTACTCGATCCTCGCGACGGTCGGCGTCGTCGTCTCGAGCATTCCCGTCGCGTACGCGTTCGCAAAGCTGCGCTGGCGCGGCCGGGACGCCGTGTTCATCGTCGTGCTCGTCGCGCTGATGCTGCCGCCGCAGGTGACGGTCGTCCCGCTGTACGTCATGTGGGCCAAGTTCCATCCGTTCGGCTTCAACTTCATCGGGACGCTCTGGCCCGTGATCATCCCGAACTGGTTCGGCGACGCGTTCACCATCTTCCTCCTGCGCCAGTTCTTCCTCACCATTCCGGACGAGTACCTCGACGCGGCGCGGGTCGACGGCTGCGGCGAGGTCAAGATCCTCTTCACCGTCGTCATCCGGCTCGCGAAGCCGGCGATCGCCGCGGTCGCGCTGTTCTCGTTCCTCTACACGTTCAACGACTTCTTCCTGCCGCTGCTGTACACGGGCGAGAACGCGAATCACTGGGTGCTGTCCATCGGCCTCTCGGAGTTCCGCTCGCTGCACCAGGTGCAGTGGAACCTGACGATGGCGGCGACGCTGCTCGTGATGGCGCCGGTGATCATCCTCTTCTTCCTCGCCCAGAAGGCGTTCGTCGAAGGTGTGACGCTGACCGGGGTGAAGGGATGAAGCTGGCGGTGATCGGCGCGGGGTCGACGTACACGCCGGAGCTCGTGTCGAGCCTGACGCGTGTACCCGTGACGGAGCTCGCGCTGATGGACGTCGACGCGGAGCGGCTCGACGTGGTCGGCGGCCTGGCGCGGCGGATGCTCGACAAAGCGGACTACAGCGGCGGGCTCACGCTCACCGGCGATCTCGACGCCGCCGTCGACGGGGCGCGGTTCGTGCTCTTGCAGATCCGCGTCGGCGGACAGGCGGCGCGGCTGCAGGACGAGACGGCGCCGCTCGCCTGCGGCTGCATCGGACAGGAGACGACCGGCGCGGGCGGCTTCGCCAAGGCGATGCGCACGGTTCCGGTCGTGCTCGACATCGCGTCGCGGGTTCGCGATCGAGCCGAGCCGGACGCGTGGATCGTCGACTTCACGAATCCCGTCGGGATCGTCACGCGCGCGTTGCTCGACGCGGGTCACCGCGCGCTCGGCCTGTGCAACGTCGCCATCGGCTTCCAGCGCTCGATCGCGCGGATGCTCGGAGTCGAGCCGGAGCGCGTGCTCGTCGACCAGATCGGCCTCAACCACCTGACGTGGATCCGCGCAGTTCACGTCGACGGCTCCGACGTGCTGCCGATGCTGCTCGCCGTGCACGGCGACGAGCTCGCCGAGCAGTCGGCGCTGCCGCGCACGTTGCTCGAGGAGCTGGGCGCGATCCCGTCCTATTACCTCCACTACTTCTACGCGCACGACCGCGTGCTCGCCGAGCAGCAGCACGAGACACCGCGCGCCGAGGTTGTCGCCCGCATCGAGCGCGAGCTGCTCGAGATGTACCGCGATCCGGAGCTGGCGGAGAAGCCGGCGCTGCTCGAGCAGCGCGGCGGCGCGTTCTACAGCGAGGCTGCGGTCGGGCTCGTCTCGTCGCTCGTCTCGGGCGACGGCGCCGTGCACGAGGTCGACATGCGGAACGGCGGCACGCTCGCCGGGCTCGCCGACGACGACGTCGTCGAGGTTCCCGCACGTGTGACCGCGAACGGCGCGGAGGCGCTGCCGCAGGCGCCGCTCGCACCCGAGCTGCTCGGTCTCGTGCAGCACGTCGCCGCGTACGAGCGGCTCGCGGCGGAGGCGGCGGTGACACGCGATCCGGCGGTCGCGCGCAAGGCACTGCTCGCGCATCCGCTGATCGGGCAGGTCGAGCTCGTGGACGGCCTGCTCGAGCGGCTGCTGCTTCCGGAGGCGGTTGCATGACCGGGCGGATCGTCCTCGCCGTCGACGGCGGCAACTCGAAGA
>Ga0265338_10004155_pt1 | contig 19784 bp, 19 predicted proteins | sample 42126metaG_FD_193579 | JGI IMG/M metagenome (GOLD analysis project Ga0265338, IMG submission 193579) | Rhizosphere microbial communities from Carex aquatilis grown in University of Washington, Seatle, WA, United States - 4-21-26 metaG | ecosystem: Host-associated > Plants > Roots > Rhizosphere...
TCGGCGAGCAGCCCTGCAAGCTGGTGGCAGGAACCAAGTCGCGCGAACTGTACGGCGCCGAGGAAATCTCCGAACGGCACCGGCACCGCTACGAATTCAACAACACCTACCGCGACCAATTGATGAAAGCGGGCCTCATCGTGGCGGGCCGATACACCAAACACGACCTCGTCGAGCTTATCGAACTGCGCGACCACCCCTGGTTCATCGCCTGCCAGTTCCATCCCGAATTTCTCTCGAAGCCTAACAAAGCCCACCCGCTCTTCCGCGGCTTCATCGCCGCGGCAATGAAGCTAAAGGCGGCCTGAGTCGAAGCGTTTGAGCTTGTGAAAAGATTCACAAACTGGTAGCATCCCCTCCTGCCGGATAGCGCATCGCCTTCAACCGACAGCAGCCAAAGGAGCGTATGAACGGCCAGAGAGTTTTGTGGACCGCGGTTCTCGTCTCGGCCCTTGTCTTACCCGCGCGCCTGGGCGTCTGTGCGACCTCTCCATTCCCCATTCAGAACATCCAGTTGACCGGGGACGGTGGATTTGCCCTCACGTGGGCCACACCGCCCGCGAAGAGTAACCAGGTGATGTATACTGATTCTCTCACCAATGCCTGGCAGGATCTGGCGGGCGGGTTGCTCGTTGCGGACACGAACGTTTACAGCCTTTCCTATACCGATTATCCGTCTGCTGGCACTCTCCAGCGCTTTTACCGGATCAAGACCAGTCAAGCCAACGTGGTTATGACGTTGGTGCTCGATCGTTCTACTTCCATGCGGACCAACGGCGGAGACACCGCCTTGGTACCAGCCGTTACCGACTTCCTCAGTTTCTTTGACGATACACAGGATCACGTTGCCATGGTCAGCTTCTCGTCCGCCGCCAGCACCGATGTCGTGATGGAACAGCCCTTCAAGGATGACATCACAAATGCCGCCAACGCTTTGGTCTTCGGCGGTTCCACATGCTCGGAGCGAGGACTGACGAATGCGCTCGCCCAAAACAACACCATCGCGTCTGGCCCGAACGTCGTTAAAGTCATGGTGTTCTTTACGGACGGCATAGCGAACACGTTCTATTATCCCAGCTTTCTCTGCGGGCCTCGGAATGTCGGAGTTGGGGCAAGAGACATGAATCCGTTCATTTATGATCCCGTCACCGGATATAATACGAGTTGCAGCTTGCCTTCGACGATACCGTCCATTGACGGTGTGGATACAGTTAACCTCAGTGGTGTGGACTGCGTTTCAATCCATCTAGAGGCTCAACGACGCGCGGAAGCGATCGCGTCACTGGCGCGCTCCTAAGGGAACATCATCTTTTGCATCGGTCTGGGGGATCCGAAGACAGTGAGTGAATGCGGTTTCCCGACATTAAATCCGACCTTTCTTAAGGACCTTGCCAATACCGTAGATAGCGACACGTACAACCCCACTCAGCCCAGCGGACTTTCCGTGATTGCCACCAACGCCAGCCAACTACAGGCCCTCTTTATGTCAATCGCTCAGCAGGTATCGGGGCACTGAGTCTTGCCAGCGACGGTCGTTCTGGTACACTGCCACAGTCAATGAAAACGATCCGCGTCGGAAAACTTACGTTCGGAGGCAAACGCGCCCCGCTGTTCGTCATTGCCGGGCCGTGCGTCATCGAGAACGAGAAGATGACGCTCCAGACCGCCGAGACGCTGGCCGACATTTGCTCGGAACTGCAGTTAGGGCTCATCTTCAAGGCCAGTTACGATAAGGCCAATCGCACCGCTCGCGACAGCTTTCGCGGCCCGGGCCTGAAACGCGGTCTCGCAGTTCTGGCGAAGGTGAAGCGCAAATTTGGCCTACCGATTCTGACCGATGTTCACGAAATCGCGCACTGCAAACCTGCTGCCGAAGTTGTGGACGTGCTACAAATCCCCGCGTTCCTCTGCCGCCAAACGGATTTGATACAGGCCGCCGCTCGCACGAAACGTTGCGTGAACGTGAAGAAGGGACAGTTTCTCGCGCCGTGGGACATGCGCAACGTGATCGAGAAAATCACCGCTGCTGGCGGGAGTAGCGTCATACTCACCGAGCGCGGGTCGTCTTTCGGATACAACAACCTCGTCGCAGACATGCGTTCGCTGGCCATCATGCGCGAGTTTGGCTGGCCGGTCGTGTTCGACGCCACGCACAGCGTCCAAATGCCCGGTGCCGGGCCGGGCGGCAAAGTCACCGGCGGCGACCGTCGAATGGCGGTCGTGCTCGCGCGGGCCGCCGTGGCCGCGGGATGCGATGGCATCTTTCTGGAAACGCATCCGAATCCCAACCGCGCCCTCAGCGACGCCGCCAATCAGTTGCCGCTCCGTGAAGTGAAATCGTTATTGCGAACGCTGCGCGATATCCACGGCGTCGCAGCCTGATCGCTCGTTCTTTCGGTACATGACCGGCTTGATTGTAAGGATGATTCGGGCTAAGAAAACAGCGTATGAAAAAGTTGCTGTGGAAAATTGTCGCGGTCTTGGTTGGCCTGTTGGTGATCCTGTTCCTCGCCCGCAACGTCATTGCGCGCCTGTCTGTTGAGTATGGCGCGAAGAAAATCACCGGCTTCCCGCTGACCATTGGCTCCATCGATTTGGGCCTGTTCTCCAGCAAGGTGGACGTGCACGATCTCAAGTTGATGAATCCGTCGGAGTATTCCGAAAAAACCTTTGTCGATATGCCGCAGCTCTACATCGACTACCGGCTGGGCTCGATGATGAGCGGTGCACCGCACGTCAATGAAATGCGCATCAACATCAAGCAGCTCATCGTCGTCAAGAACGACAAGGGCGAGACGAATGCCCAAAAGCTCAAGAGCGTCGTCTCTTCCGGCAAAAGCTCAAGCAAGTACTACGTCGACAGCCTGCGCATCCACGTCGGCACGGTCACGATCAAGGACTACAGCCGCGCCAAGCCGACCGAGCGCAATGTCCCGTTGAATATCGACGCGACCTACAAGAACATCAGCGACTCCACGGACATTACCCGTCTCGTACTCCTGACGGTCATGAGCCAGGTCCACCTGCCGGACATCGACATCAATACCGACGAGTTGAAGAAGAATCTCGGGGACGTCAAGAACCAGGCAGGACAAGCGCTGCAAGGCGCCGCAGAAACTGTCGGCGGTTTTTTCGACGGCATCAAGAAGAGCATCGACCAACCGAACAAAAAGTGACACCGGCTGCTCCCGAATTTGCCTCGAAAGCAGCGGATGGCACGAATCAGAAGCCTTTCACCTGTCGCACCGCCTCGTAGAGCACGATAGCGACCGCCGTCGCCAGATTGAGGCTCCGCGCCTGCGGATTGAACATCGGAATCGTAATCGTCGTTCCAGAATTCGCGTCAAGAAGTGTCTTCGGTAACCCCGCCGTCTCCCGTCCAAACACGAGGTAATCGCCCGATTTGTACTGCGGCGCGGTGTAGGGGCGTTTCGATTTCGTTGTCACATAATAAAAGTTTGGAGGGCTAGGCTCCTGCCGAGCCGCATCGTACAATTGTTGCAGTGATTCCCAACACTTCCATGTCACGTGTTTCCAGTAATCCATCCCCGCCCGTTTCAGTGTCTTGTCGTCGAGCCGGAAGCCGAGCGGCCCAACCAAATGCAGCGTCGCCCCCGTCGCCGCGCACAATCGCGCCACGTTTCCCGTGTTCGGCGGTATCTCCGGCTCGACCAAGATGACATTCATCGTACCCGGAAGGCTAATTTGTCATTCCCAACCTGTCGAGGAATCTCTTTGCTCTCAGTCAACGCCTGGAATCAGATTGACCACCCATTTCCCTCGGCATAGCCTCCCTCCACAAAGTCTAGTGCAGACGAAGGGATCCATCTGAGCACCATCGCCGTAAGAAAAATCACGGTTCTTCAATTTGCTATATGCGTGGTTTTGGGTACAGCCATCTGGGCGGTGCCATTCATTGCCGGTAAGGCAGAGGCATGGGACAGTTGGCAGTATTACTTGGGCGGGCTCCTGATTTCAGGCTTCGTCGGCGGATTTCTCGACCCTCCACGATGTTGGGTTGCCGCTGTGGGTGTTCTGGCCGGCCAGGTTCTGCCTTTCATGATCTGCGTTCTGATTTCGAGGCGTCCTGGCCCGTTGTGGCCGGTCGGACTATTCGTCATCCTGCCCCTCTATAGCCTTGTGAGCTTATTCGGAGCGTGCCTTGGCGCCGGAGGAGGGATATTGGCTTGTGCGGTTCTTCGCAAGATACGAGATGCCTGACCACATAGTTGCTCTCCGCGATGCTTCAGTAATCCACCTTCCACAGAAATAATCCGTGCGCAGGTGCGGTCTCGACCAAGACTACACGTTTCTTCGATTTCATCTGAGCGTGTAACTCTTCGACTGTCAGCTTCCCCTCGCCCACTTTCACGAGCGCACCAACAATCGACCGCACCATCTTGTAAAGAAATCCGTTCGCGCGCACGGAAATCGTCAGGAGATTGCCTTGCTTCGTCACAGTCAGCTTCGAGATCGTCCGCACGGTTGTCTCAACTGCCCGCATCGGGTTCGCCGATACTGCCGAGAAGTCATGCCGTCCGCGCAGCAGTCGTGACGCCCGGCGCATCGCCGCGACGTCCAGCGGTCTCGGGTGGTGCCAGGCGTAGGCGCGCAGGAAAGGATCGGCAACCACTCCACAGTCGATCTGGTAGCGGTATTCCTTGCCTCTCGCGGAGAACCGCGCGTGAAACTTTGGACCGACCTCCTGCACTCTCAGCACACGTACATCTTCGGGAAGATTCGCATTCAACGCTCGCAGCAGGGTTGCGACCTTGTGTTGAGTGTGGAACGAGCAATTCGCCACCTGCCCTCTCGCGTGCACTCCCGCATCCGTCCGGCCCGAACCATGGATTCGCACTGCGCGACCGGCAATCTTCGTCAACGCGCTCTCCAGCACTTCCTGGATGGTCGTCCCGTTCGGCTGCAACTGCCAGCCGCCGTACTGCGTCCCATCGTAGGCGACAGTCAGCTTAAAGTGTCTGGTCTTCGGCTGGAGGCGGGTTCGTGGCATCGAGGTAACTTTGGAGCATGATTTGCGCGGCCAGCTTGTCGATGTTCTCTTTCCGCTCACTGCGGCGCATGTTTCCTTCCAGCAACACGCGTTCGGCTTGCACGCTCGTCAGCCGCTCGTCCCATTTCGCCACGGGAAGCGTTGTCGTGCGCTGCAACTCCGCGATGAACGCCAGCGTGCGCTCCGTTTGCTCGCTGGGCGTGCCATCCAACCGCAGGGGAACACCTACGACGATCTTGCCGACCTTGCGTTCGTCGCAGATGCGGGCAACCTCGTAGCTGACGACGGCTAGTCCGCCGCCGTCGATGTAATTAAGCGGTTGCGCAATCGTGCCGCTCTCATCGCTGAGCGCCAGTCCGACGCGTTTATGTCCAAAATCGACGCCAAGGAAACGCATTTCATCACAACAGTCGTTTGTATTTTTTCTCCGTCGCGAGTTTCTTCGCAATCTCGCGCACCTTTTGCGCATCGTTCTTGTGGCACACGAGCGTGGCATCCGCCGTGTGCACGATCACGAGGTCCCGTACGCCGACCGCCGCGATAAGATGCTTCGAATCCCCCATGATGATACAGTCGGAGGCATCGAGCCCCACGAATTCCCCGCGGGCGACGTTGCCGTGTTCGTCCTTCTCGTAATGGCGGCCAATGGCCGGCCAATCACCGACATCGTCCCAGTCGAACTCGCCATTGGCGACCACCACGTTGTCGGCCTTCTCCATGATCGCGTAGTCGACTGCGATTTTTTCCAACTTCGGATAAATCCGCTTGAGCGACCGCGCGTTGGTGATCTTCCGGATCTCAGCCCACATGGCCGGCTGATACTTCTGGAATGCCTTTTGGATCGTCTGGACGTGCCACACGAACATTCCCGCATTCCACCGATATTTGCCGCTCGCATAAAACTTTCTGGCAGTCGCGGCGTCGGGCTTCTCGACGAACCGATCCACTTTCCAAAACCTTACGCCGTGACGAATGAATCCCCGCCCCAGTTTGATATAGCCATACCCCGTGTGGGGCGACGTTGGCTTGATACCGATGGTTACCAGGACATCCTGCGAGGCGGCCAATTTCAACGCTCCACCGACCACACTTCGATACCGCTTGGCGTCACGAATATACGAGTCGGCGGGCAGAACCGCCATCACCGCATCCGGGTCTTTCTTTGCAATGATCGCTGCGGCGAGCCCGATGCACGGCGCCGTGTTTCGCCCCAATGGCTCGGCAATGACGTGTTTCACCCGTGGAAGCTGCCGACGCACCAGCGCGGCCTGTTCGTGATTCGTCACCACCACAATCCGCGAGTCGCTCACCAATGGACGCACGCGTTCAACGGTCTGTTGAATCATCGTCTTGTCGCCGACAATCGGCAATAGTTGTTTCGGCTGCCGACGACGGCTCCTCGGCCAGAACCGTTCGCCGTACCCACCCGCCATGATCACTGCCCAGTTCATTTCGGCCACTGTATCTCGATATGCGTGTTGTTGAAATCCGGGTCGTCCAGACTACCCGCCTGGTGACAGGTCATCCCCGGCGGAAGCGATTCCACCTTGATCGGCAATCCCTCGGCTATCACCCGGCCAAAGGCTTCGGCTTCTACCAGTTGGTTCAATAACTCAATCACGGCGCCCTGATATTGCGTCGGCACGTTGTGAATGCTCACATCGGGACGGGCAAACTTTCGCATGCCCCGCGTGTGAAACCAATAAACGCCCTTGCCGGGCGCGTCCTTTTCCTCTGAGAAGAGAACGATGGCGTGGTGCGTGGGAACCGGACCATTTGGTTCAAACACCCTCGTCCGCCATTTCTCGCGATCGTACCACGTGAGAGTTTGTGGATCCAACACCGCCACGGCGCCGTTGTCAAAGAACCAGGTCACCAGTCCAACGACATCCCGCAAATAGTCGAGGTTCGGGGAATCCGGCACCACACCGCGGATGGTCGTGCAATCAGGTGCGGCTTCGACCGCGGCGGCAAGTTTCGGAAATTCACGGTGCAGCCCCGCCACAATGAAAGGTTGTTTCAAGAAACTTGTTGCTGCCTCTTCATGATCGGCACGCGTATGATTACTCACCTCAATGCCCGACGGGACGCCGCTGCAGCGATACGCGGCCTGGCTGATCTCAATGGTGTCAGGAAATTGGCCGTACACCAGATACCACACCAACGCTTTCGCATCGGTAGGCTGATAGAATTCACGCGGCCAGGAAGCCGGAGGGGGGCCGTGTTGCGCGCCGGACTTGCCAGCTTCCTGGCGCTGACAACCTCCAGCCATCAGGACGCCGAACCCCAGTATCGTTGCCAGTATCCGTTTCATAATCTAAACCGCCTTCACCGCCTTGACCATCGCCCCGACAAACCGACCAACTCTTTCGGCGACCCTGCAGTCACTGCCCGACTTCGCAATCTGGTTTACAATCGCGCTACCCACCACCACTGCGTCGGCCGCTTGCGACGCCCTCCGGGCCTGCGACGGATTCGAAATGCCAAAACCAATCGCCACCGGTAATTTCGAATGCTTGCGAATCATGGCCACGTGCGCCGTGACTGCCGGCGCCTGTTTCTTTTGCATTCCCGTTACGCCTTCCCGCGACACGTAATAGATGAAGCCACTCGCGTGTCTGGCGATCTTATGGACGCGGGCCGCCGGCGTCGTCGGCGCGATCAGATAAATCGGATGCAGGCCCGCCTGCTTCATGGACACTTCATACGGTCCCGCCTCTTCCGGTGGCAGGTCCAGCACCAGCACCCCGTCCACACCCGCCGCCGCGGCGTCTCGTACAAACATCTTCAAACCATAATGGTGCAGCACGTTGTAGTAGACGTACAAAACAATCGGAACGCCGCACCCGCTCCGCCGCAAGCTCGCCACCGTCTTCAATACACCGGCCAGTGTTGTGCCGGCCCGTAGCGCGCGCTCAGCCGCAAGCTGGTTCACCACCCCGTCGGCCAGCGGATCGCTGAACGGGACGCCCAGTTCAACCACGTCCACACCCGCGCGTTCAAACACCCGCGTCAACTCCGCCGTCGTCCGCAGGTTCGGATCGCCGGCGCAGATGTACGCCACAAAGCCTTTCCGGCCGGCTTTCCGTAACGCGCGAAATCTGGCATCGATGCGATTCATTATGATGGTCGGCCGCCCGAGTTTCAGGCGGCACGGTTGCGCAGGTAGATAAACCGCAGGCCTTCGAGGGTCAACAACGGATTTACGTGGTCAATTTCAGAGATCTTCCCGGCCATCAGTTCGCCGTAGCCACCGGTCGCCACCACCACTGCCCGTTTCATGCCGCGTTCGCGCTTCAGGGCGTGCAGGATCTCCTTCACGAGCCCTCGATACCCGATGACCGCGCCCACCCGCATCGCGTCCACCGTGCTCTTGCCAATCACAGAGCGCGGTTCGGCCAGCGTGATGCGCGGCAACAATGCCGTGCGTTGATAAAGGTAATCGGTGACCGACGCCAACCCCGGCGCGATGACCCCGCCAACATACTCGCTCCGCGCGTTCACAATGTCGAAGGTGACTGCCGTGCCGAAATCCACCACGATGGCCGGCGTGCCGTAAAGCTTCACGACCGCCGCCGCATTTGCCAGTCGATCCGCTCCGATCTGCTTCTTGCTCGGATAACGTACGCCGACTCCCAAATCAATGTCAGCATTTACGATCAGCGGCCGCATCGGCAGCATGCGCCGGATTCGTTTCGTCATGACCGGTACCACCGAGGCGAGCACGGCTCCTGAAATCGCAGCATCCGCCAATGGGACTTTCGCGACCGACGCCGTCGGCACCTTCACGACCCGGATCACGCGTTTTGAATTCGCCAACGCAAAACTCGTGTTCGTGTTGTTAATGTTGACCAACAAGAATGGCCGTTCCTTCTTCATGCGCGCTCCACAATCACATCGCCGCCCAGGATTCGCTCGAATTGTCCGCTGTCACGCCGCAACAACAACGCCCCGTCGCTGTCCAGCGCCTGTGCGAAACCCTCGATACGGCGTTGGCCCATCGTGACGACTATCTGCCTGCCCAGCGTCGTGGAAAGCTTTGCCCATTCGTCCGCTACTGTCTCGAAATCCGTGAGCGCCGCCCGATACCATTCATCCAACGCGGCCAGTACGCACGCCGCCAACGCCACCCGATCATGCTCCCGGCCCGTTTCCAATTCTAAGGACGTCGCGATGCCACTCAGGGCATCTTGAAAATCCTCTCGACCACAGTTCACGTCGATCCCGATGCCGAGAATCGCCAGGAAAATCTCGTCGGCTTCGGCGCGCAACTCGGTCAGGACACCCGCCAATTTTTTCCCGTTCACCATCACGTCATTCGGCCATTTGATGCGCGCATCCACGCCGCAACTTTCCCGGATGGCGCGCGCCACCGCCACGCTCGCCGCCACGGTAATGCGGCTCGCGGCCGTCGGCGGCAACGTAGGCCGCAGTAAAACGGAAAACCACAGCCCCTTCCCACGCGGCGACACCCAGGTACGCCCACGCCGTCCGCGTCCGCGTGTTTGTGATTCCGCAAACACAACCAACCCCTCGCGCCCACCGGATTTCGCGAGATGCTCGATCACGTCGTTCGTCGAGGCTGTTTCCTCGAACACGAGGATCTCCGCGCCGATCACTTTCGACTTGAGCCGGGCCTTGATGTCATCGGTGGTCAAACGATCAGGCGTGCCGAGCAACCGATATCCCAGATGCGGATGCGATTCGATCGTGTACCCGATATTTTCAAGTTCCGCCACCTCAGCCGACACGGTTGCCGTGGACAGTTTCAAGTGTCGCCCCAGATCATCGGCGCGGACAAACTGTCCCGCCGCCTGATAAAACGCCTCCAGAATCGCCGTACCCGCCTTCATCACCGCCCAACTGTAGCGACGTATCGCGTTAGACGCCAGATAATAGGAGTGAAACGACATGACGCGCTTCCAGCCGAATCGCTCGTACGACTTCTGCGCCACGATGTTATCCACCGCGGGCTCCAGAATCCGTCCCCTCACCTTCGTCTCAACCGCTTATCTTTCATACGTAACGGGAAGAACATAGGGGACGAGGACAGACAGCAGAGAGATTAAAACACAACAGTACACACGCCCCTTTAATAGGAAACCAGTGACAACATGGTTCTTGCTAAAGACGGCTACAGCCAAAAGTAGATAGCCGTAAGCCAGATATGAGAGAGCGAACACCAGCATCGCGAGAGTCGCAGCCATCAAGGCGTTGGCTTCGTGTTCGGTTCGCTGGACCATCCACACGAATGCCCAAGCGAAAAGAAAATGCATAAGCCAGTAAAGTGAAACCACCGGCCTCAATACCAGCGGCACCCGGGGATGTCGTAGTGCCATCGTCGCACCTAACGATTCCAGGCCAGATCGGGCTATGGAGGCGACGAGCAGAAAAATATACAGGGGTTCAAGTGTGCAAATGAGCAGCAGCGCAACGATTGACAATACCCTCGTCGGTCCCTCCGGCTCACGCAGATTATCTGGAACGATCAGGAATACTGAAACAAGGATACTCACCGAGAGAACTACACCAAGAGCTGCACCGCCAACCGACTCAAGTCTCATAAGTATTTTAGTGGACATGGATTACTCACCGGTTACGCGATCGGTCTAGTTCTATTAATCCTCCATGATCTCATTGTAACTCCAGTGATAAATCCACCGCCCGCGCCGAGTGCGTGAGCGCGCCGACGGAGATGTAGTCCACACCCGTGGCAGCGATGGTGCGGACAGTATTCAGTGTGACACCACCGCTGGCTTCAGTCTTGGCGCGGCCTTCGACGACCGTCACAGCTCCGCGCAACTCGTCGGGTGTCATGTTGTCGAGCAGGATGTGATTGGCACCGGCCGCCAGGGCTTCTTCCACTTGCTCCAGTGTGTCCGCTTCGACAATGACCGGTGCGTTTGGGTGATTCTTGCGGGCTGAAGCGACCGCGTCGCCCAGCGCTTTCGTGCCGAGCCGGGCGAGGATCGCGCGGTGGTTGTCCTTGATCATCACGGCGTCGTAAAGGCCCATGCGATGATTGGTGCCACCACCGACGGCGACTGCGTATTTCTCCAGGATCCGAAGCGTCGGCGTGGTCTTGCGCGTATCCAGAATCCTGGCTTTCGTGCCTGCAATCTCGTCAACAAACCGCCGCGTCAATGTCGCGATTCCCGAGAGCCGCTGCAGGAAATTCAGCGCTGTCCGCTCTCCGGTCAGGATTCCGCGCGCCGAGCCGCTCAGAGCACACACGCGCGCCCCTTCCTCCGCGACATCCCCTTCGTCGATCAACGGTTTCACGAAGACCGTCCGATCAATCTGCATAAAAACCTCCCTGACCAATTGCAGCCCTGCCACGACGCATGGTTCTTTCGCGATGATACACGCCTCGGTCTGCTGGTCGGACGGGATCGCTGTCTCGGTGGTGATATCGCCTGCGCCGACGTCCTCGGCCAGCGCGGCGCGAACGAGGTTGCCGACAAGTTCTTGCGGAAGCGCGTTCATTGGATCTTCGCCGGACGGCTTCTCTTCACCACGTTGACCTTCAATTTGCGGTCATACTTCACTTGTCGCTTCACGGGTGGCGTGCCTTCGTGATCGGATTTCCCCTCCCCCTTTAATTCGGCAATCTGGTCGCGGAGGATCGCGGCTTTTTCAAACTGCAGGTTCTCGGCAGCTTCGATCATTTCCGCCTCCAACTCGCGCAACAACTCGACTGTCTGGTAGCTGCCGCCTGTTTCGCGGATCACTGACGCCTCGACTTCGCGCGCCTTCGTAAGTTCACCGATACTGAGCTGCAACTCGCGCTTCGTCGATTTCGGCGTGATGTTGTGTTCCTTGTTGTACGCGAGTTGCTTGGTCCGCCGGTACTCCGTCGTCTCGATAAATTTCTTGATCGAATTGGTCATCACGTCCGCGTACAGAATGACTTCGGCATTGACGTGGCGCGCAGCGCGGCCTGCGGTTTGTATCAGCGACGTCGCACTGCGCAAGAACCCTTCCTTGTCCGCATCGAGGATCGCCACCAGCGACACTTCGGGCAGGTCGAGTCCTTCCCGCAACAGATTGATGCCGACCAGCACGTCGAACTCCGACGCGCGCAAGCCGCGCAATACCTCGACGCGCTCGATGGCGTCGATTTCACTGTGCAGATACTTCACCCGAATGCCGACTTCTCGGAGATAGTCGGCAAGGTCTTCCGCGGTGCGCTTGGTCAATGTGGTCACCAGCACACGCTCGTGTTTCTCGGCGCGGGCGCGCGATTGTTCGATAAGATCGTCAATCTGGCCCTTGAGCGGCTTGATCGTCACGGGAGGATCGACCAGGCCTGTTGGACGGATGATCTGTTCGGCGACGACCGTGCTGCGTCCGAGTTCGTTCGGGCTGGGGGTCGCGGACATGTAGACACACTGATTGATCAGGCTTTCAAACTCCGTGATGTTTAACGGTCGATTGTCCAACGCCGAGGGCAGCCGGAAGCCATGTTCCACAAGTGTGGTCTTGCGCGAGCGGTCCCCGGCGTACATGCCGCCAATCTGCGGCAGCGTAACGTGTGACTCGTCCATGAGCAACAGGTAGTCTTTCGGGAAAAAATCCATCAACGTGAACGGCCGTTCGCCCGGCGCGCGGTTGCTGAGATGCCGCGAATAATTCTCGATGCCGCTGCAGAACCCCATCTCCTTGAGCATCTCGAGGTCGTATGTCGTCCGCGAATACATCCGTTGCGCCTCGACCAGTTTGTTCTGCGACTCGAGCCACGCCACGCGCTCTTTCATCTCCGCCTTGATCGCGTCCAATGCCCGCGCGATTTTCGAATAGGGAAGTACCCAGTGTTTGGCTGGGTAAATGGAGAATGTATTGACCGTCTCGATTTTGTGCCCTGTCAACGGATCGAACCGCGTGATCTGCTCGACCCGGTCACCCAGGAATTCGATCCGCACCGCCTCCTCAGAGTAACTCGGGCACACCTCGACCGTATCGCCGCGCACGCGAAAATTGCTGCGCGTAAACTCGACGTCATTACGGTTGTACTGCATGTCCACGAGCTTGCGCAGGAGATCATCGCGGGACATTTCGCTGCCAACCGTCAGCATCGCCATCATTTCAAAATAATCTTCAGGCGAACCCAATCCGTAGATGCACGAGACACTGGCGACAACGATCACGTCACGTCGCGACAACAGCGAGCTCGTGGCCGAGAGCCGCAGTTTCTCAATCTGCTCGTTGATGCTCGAGTCTTTCTCGATGTACGTGTCGGTCTGCGGGATGTACGCCTCGGGTTGGTAGTAATCGTAGTAGCTGACGAAATACTCGACCGCATTCTTCGGGAAGAACTGCTTGAACTCGCTGAACAACTGCGCCGCCAACGTCTTGTTGTGCGAAATAACCAGCGTCGGACGGTCCAATTGCCGGATGACGTTCGCCATCGTGAACGTCTTGCCACTGCCCGTCACGCCCAACAACGTCTGATAGCGGTTGCCCGCCAACAGCGATTCGGTCAGCGCCTTGATCGCTGACGGCTGGTCCCCGCGCGGCTTGTATTTGCTGACGAGTTGGAAAGACATCAACCGCGAATTTAGCACGCACCGGCGCATCATGCCAATTCGATATACTGCTCTTGACCTCGTTGGACGATAGAAGGCATCATACGAGCCGAGGCCAATCAGCGCGTGGAAGACGAGAATTACATCAGCTTTACCTGCCCGAATTGCGGCAACTCGGTCGAGTACCTGGAGCAGTATGCTGGCACTGCGCAAGTCTGCCCACATTGCACCGAAGACATCATCGTGCCCCAGAGCGGTGAGGAGCAGGGGGTGGCGCTACCTCTTCCAATCGAGACTTCCCGGCTTACCCTGCGCAAATTGACCACTGACGACTTCGACGACATGTTTGAGTTTCTTTCCGATGCCCAGACATTTCAGTTCGATGATCGGGGGCCCATGGATGAGGACGAGGTCAGACGTTGGCTCGACCGGGTCATAAAAGAAAAACTGTCTGACTCATCAGGAGAACTGACCTTGGGAATTGCTCGTAAGAGCGATGGCAAGGTCATCGGGCGCATTCACTTACAGTATCGCGATCCCAGTCGACAGCAAGCCTCGTTGAACGCGGTGATAAATGCGACTTTCCAACGCCAGGGATTTGCCTACGAATCTCTCTACGCGATGCTGAAGTTTGGTTTCTGCGACATCGGCCTCCATCGGTTGGTTGTGATGTGTGACAGCCAGAATGCTGCCGCCGTCGCCCTGCTCACAAAGCTTGGCATGCGTAAAGAGGCGGGATGCCTGCGAGATCGCTTCGTCAACGGTGAATGGTCTGACTCGCTTTGGTTTGCGATGCTTGAGGACGAATTTCCCGGCGGATAGTCAGACCGAACGCCACGTAACATCCTACTACATCGTCTCGCCAAGCCAATCCACCGTCTCGGTAAGAACGCGCCTTTCCCAGATGTGCTTGTTAAACGTATGGTCGGCGCCGGGGATGATGACTTTCTTGACCACGCGTTTATGGGCCTGCAAGATCCGTTCGTAGGCGTCGGCGTGGTCGGCGGGAACCGTCTCGTCTTTCGAACCGTGAATGATGAGCACGGGACAGTTCGACTTGACCACCTCGCGCAGCGGTTTCATGTCGGCGAATTGCCGCACGAATGCCACACCCACCAGATTGCCTCCGTGATCGGTCAGGCCCGTCTCCGCCAGCGAGGAAACCGCGTCGGGCGTGGACAGGTCGTCGAGGATGCCCGCGCCTTCGGCGACCGGCGCCCAGAGCACCAGCGATTTCACGCGGGATTTCTCGCGCGCCACGACATGCGCCGCAATCGTGCCACCCATGCTCATGCCGATCAACGCCAAACGGCGTGAGTTGATCTGCTTGTGGTTCGCCATGAATCTGATCGCTTCCTGCGCGTCGGCCACCTCGGAGCGGATCGTCAGATCTTCAGAATCCCCCGCGCTATCGCCCGAACCACGGAAGTCAAATCGCAAACTGGCGATCCCATGGCTGGCCAGTTGCCGCGACAGTTTGACGAACATGCGATGCGTTTCGGTCTTCGTGGCCATAAACCCGTGGAGCAACAGTGCCGCGGGGAAACGTCCCCGACCTTCCGGCAAATGCAACATGCCGACGACCTGCTGGCCCTTGGAATCAAACACAATCGGTGTTTCCATGCGGCGCGCATAGTAGAAGCCGCCAAAGTCGTTGTCAACGCGGCGCTCTGCCCGTACAGTGGGTCGCCATGTCGATTCAATGCGACTATCACATGCACACGCCGTTGTGCAAACACGCCGCGGGGCCAATGGAGGATTACGTTCAACGGGGTATCGACCTCGGATTGCGCGAAATCGGGTTCGCCGACCACAATCCCCTTCCCGGCGGCCGTAGCGCCAACGTGCGCATGGACGAATCCGAACTCGACTACTACGTCGAGCGCGTCACCGAACTGCGCTTTCGCTATCGCGGCCAGATCGACGTCATGCTCGGCTTGGAGATGGATTACGTCGAAGGGCTCGAAGATTACGTCGCCCAGCAACTCGCCCGGTATCCGTGGGATTACATCATCGGCTCCATCCATTTCCTCGACAAGGATTGCCGCGCGCCCTCCTGGCCGCGAAACTACGGCGGCGACCCGCACGCACTGTATGCCCGCTACTTCGAACTAATGAGACGCTTGGCACGTAGTGGCCTGTGCGACATCATCGCGCACTTCGATGTGGCGAAACGCTCGGGGTTCCTGCCCGGGGAACGCGAAGCCGAAGACATTGCCCGCACACTGCAGGAAATCAAGTCGGCAGGCATCAGCATGGAAATCAATACCTCGGGCTATCGCCATGCTGAACTTCTCGAGCCGCAACCATACCCGACCTTGGCGGTGGCGGAACAGGCGTTGACGCTCGGCATCCCGTTCACCGTGAACTCCGACGCGCATGCTCCCGATCAAGTCGGACTGAAGTTCGCGGAGATCGAGAAGTTTCTGCATCGGAAAGGCTGCCGTCAGTTGGCGAGGTTTGACCGTCGCAAACGGGAAATGTACAACCTGTAGCGACTAGGTCGCGGCGCGGCTCTTTTCCGCGGCAGCGGCGTTGCGCCAGCTCATGATGATGTACAGCCCCACCCCGACGCAGATCGCGCTGTCGGCCACGTTGAACGCCGGCCAATGGTATTCGCCCACGTAAAACGAAAGAAAGTCGATCACGGAACCGACGCGGATGCGATCGATAAGGTTGCCGACAATCCCGCCAGCGATCAGCCCCAACGCCACGCGCAGACTCGGACGGCTCAGCTGGAAGGAATGGCGAAACAGATAAAGCCCGAGCACGGTCAGCACCGAGATCACCGTCAATACCAGATTATAATCCCGAAAGATGCCCCACGCGGCGCCGGTATTGCGCACACTCACCAGGCTAAAGAATCCGCTAATGACCACACGGGTTTCTTCGGGGCTGACGGAGCGCACGATGAGCCATTTGCTGAGCTGATCGAGCGCGGCGATGATAACGGCGATGAGCGCGACCCATTGCATCGGGCGCTTCACAGGCTACTCTTCGGCTTCCTCCGCCTCGCCGCCTTCTTCGTCCGCGGCCTCGGTGAACGTCGGCCCTTGCGGCGCGGGACGGCGGCGGTCCTTTTCGATGGTCGATTGGCAGTTCACGCACAACCGCGCAAACGGGACGGCTTCCAGCCGCGCCTTCATGATCGGCTTCTCACAATTACCGCAGATCCCGTAGGTACTGTGTTCAAGCCGCTTGAGCGCCTCCTCAATCTCGTACAACGCCTCCTGCTCGTTCGACACCAGACTCAGCGCGAACTCGCGGTCGAAACTGTCAGTCCCCGCGTCTGCCATGTGCAGGCCGTAGCTGCTCAACTCGCCCGAGGCATCGCGTTGCGACCGCTTAAGATTGTCGGTCGCCAGGAAACTCACGCCGTCGATGAGATGGTCGCGTAGGTCGAGAAGCAGTTTCTTGAACTTCGTCCCGTCCTCCTTGGAAAGTTTCAACGTCTTCGGTGGGCGCTCCGGCTCCGGTTCCGCGGCGGCTTTCACAACCTTCTTCTTCTCGTCCAGCGGCGGCGCCTTCAGTTTCGTCGCGGCTTTGGCTTTGCTGACTGTCTTGGCTGTCCCCATGGTCCCCTTCCCTGAAATGGCTTTCGTTTTACCCGATTTCATTGTCTTGACCTGCTTCTTCATAGTAAGTCGGTCCGTTCACACCGCATATTCTAGGCCAGCGCCTTGACTACCTCCGTGCAGCGCCCACATAACTCGGGATGCACCGTGTCTCGGCCCACATCCTCCGTCCAGCGCCAACAACGCACGCACTTCTTCCCCGCAGCTGGACTTACCCGGACGCGCAATTCACTCCCGGTCGGTTGCCCGACCCGAACCTGCGACACAATCAACACGGTCTCCAGCATCGGCCCAAGTTTCTCGAGCAACTCGCGGGTGGCCTCGTTGTCCGGCTCGATCTCCACCTGCGCCTCCAGCGATTTGCCAATCGTCTTGGTCTGCCGCGCCTTTTCCAATTCCAGTGACGCCACCCGGCGCACATCCAACAACCGCCCCCAGCGCGCTTCCAGTTCCGCATCGCGCCGCGTCGCCTCGGCCACGGGAAACTTCGCCAGATGCACCGACTCCGTTTCGCGACCCGACAGAAAACTCCATACTTCGTCCGCCGTGAACGGCATCACGGGCGCGATCAATTTCGCCAACGTCGCCACCGTCTCGAAAATCGCGGTCTGCGACGAGCGCCGTTCCGGCGAATTGGCCGCAAGCGTATACAACGGGTCTTTCATTACGTCAACGTAAAATGACGAAATTTCCACCGCGCAAAACGCGTTCACCACATGGTACACGCGATGGAACTCCATGCTCTCGTACGCCTCGGTCAAATCAGCGACCAGCGCCTGCAACCGCGAGAGCAACCAGCGGTCGATCTCCGCCAGTTTCTCGTGCGGCACAGTGTGCTTCGCGGGATCAAAATCATGGAGGTTCGCCAGCAGGATGCGCAGTGTGTTGCGGACCTTCCGATACGTCTCGGAGACGCGCTCGAAGATCTCCTCCGAGAGCGGTACATCGGCCTGATAGTCTTCCGAGACGACCCATAGCCGCAGCACGTCCGCTCCGAACCGTTTCACGTAGTCCTCGGAATTCGCCGGCTTGCCCGCCGACTTCGAAATCTTCTGTTTCTTGCCAGTCTCCTCAGCCGTCACGACGATAAAACCGTGCGTCGCCACGCTTTTGAACGGCGCACGCTTCTCCGTTGCCATCGCCGTCAGCAGGGATGACTGAAACCAGCCGCGATGCTGGTCGCTCCCTTCGAGATAGACGTCCGCGGGATAAGCCAGTTCCGGCCGGGTTTTCAATACCGCCCGATGGCTTACGCCCGACTCGAACCACACGTCCACTATATCGGGGCTCTTCTCCAGGTTCTTCGAGCCGCATGCCGGGCACTTCACCTCGCCAAACAACTCTGCCACGTCGCGCTCAAACCAAATGTCGACTCCCTCTTTCACCACTTTCTCGCGGAACTTCAAGATAAGTGAACGGTCGAGGATCGACTCCTCGCAATCACGGCATTGCAGGAACGGTAACGGCACGCCCCAGGCGCGTTGCCGCGAAATACACCAATCGGGCCGCTGTTCGATCATCCCCGCGAACCGGTTCTCGCCCCACCTCGGCACCCACTTCACCTTGCGCACTTCGTCGAGTGCGCTTTTTCGTAGATCGTGATGGTCGAGCGCGATGAACCACTGTTTCATGGCGCGAAAGATGATCGGGTTCTTGCACCGCCAACAATGCGGATAGGAGTGCCTCACCTCGGCCAGCCCGGCCAGGGCGCTAATCGCCTGTAAATGATCGATGATGGACTTGTTCGCCTTGAATACGTATTGCCCGGCGAACTGGCCCGCGTCTTTCGTGAACACTCCCCCGTCATCCACGGGCGCGAGCACTTCGAGTCCGTACTTCTGGCCGATTTCGTAATCTTCTGCGCCATGCCCGGGCGCGGTATGGACCAATCCCGTGCCCTGCTCCAGGGTCACGTAGGGCGACAGGACAATCGGCGAATCGCGATCCATAAATGGATGACGTGTGACCAGTCCTTCGAGCTCGCTGCCGACGAGCTTCTGTTGCACGGTCAACTCGACAACACACGCCTGCGCGACCTGCTCGACGAGTCCCTCCGCGAGAATCCACGTCTCGCCGGTCGATGTCTTGGCGCGCACGTACGTCAAATCGGATTTGACCGCAATCGCAAGGTTCGCGGGCAATGTCCACGGCGTCGTCGTCCAGATGACCGCGAATTCTTTATCGCGGCCTTTCACGGGAAATTTCACGTACACGCTGTGTGAAACGTGGTCGGCGTATTCGACTTCCGCCTCGGCCAGCGCCGTGCGACATGTCGCGCACCAGTAAACAGGTTTCTTGCCGCGGTAGACGAATCCGTCGCCCACCATGTCGGCCAGCGCGCCGATGATCTCCGCCTCGTATGACGGGCTCATGGTGATGTAGGGATGCTCCCAATCACCAAACACGCCGAGCCGCTTGAATTGTTGTCGTTGGATGTCGACGAACTTCGCGGCGTACGCGCGGCAATGTTTGCGCAGTTCCGCTTGGGAAAGCTTCTCGCCTTCCTTGCCGAGTTCCTTCTTCACCTTGTACTCGATGGGCTGGCCATGGCAATCCCACCCCGGCACGTACGGCGCGCGAAAACCGCGCATCGTCTTGTATTTGATGACCATGTCCTTGAGGACCTTGTTGAGCACGTGACCGAGGTGCACATCGCCGTTGGCGAACGGTGGG
>Ga0265338_10004156_pt1 | contig 19774 bp, 17 predicted proteins | sample 42126metaG_FD_193579 | JGI IMG/M metagenome (GOLD analysis project Ga0265338, IMG submission 193579) | Rhizosphere microbial communities from Carex aquatilis grown in University of Washington, Seatle, WA, United States - 4-21-26 metaG | ecosystem: Host-associated > Plants > Roots > Rhizosphere...
GGACGCGGTGGGCGCCTGGTACCAGTCCCGGGGCCTGCCTGCCATGATCGTGATCCCGGGGCCGCTGCGGGCGGCTGGCGCGGCGTCGCCAGCCCCCCCGTGGGGCCCGCTGGATGACCTGCTCGCCGCGCGGGGCTGGGCCATCCGGTCCGGTCCGGCGGTGGTGATGACGGCGGCCATCGCGGATCTGCCCCGGCCACCCGCCGGGGTGCCGGTGGCGATGGCAGCAGAGCCGGACAGCGACTGGCTCGCGCTACACCGCTACCGGGGGCAGCCGCTGCCGGCCGACGCGCGCCGCCTGCTGCTGTCGGCGCCCTGGCAAGCCTTCGGCACGGTGCGCCGGGACGGGCAGGCGGCCGCGGTGGGCCGGGTCTCCGTCGCGGCGGGCTGGGCGGCCATCACGGCGGTCGAGGTCGCCGCGGCGCACCGGCGCGGCGGCCTGGGCACCACGGTGACCTCGGCACTGGCGCAGGAGGCCGGGCGGCGCGGTGCGGACCGCGTCTTCTTGCAGGTCGAGGACGGCAACACCGCGGCGCGGGCGCTGTACGCCCGATGCGGCTTCCGCGATGCGCACGGCTACCACTACCGGGTGGCGTCGGCCGCCCCGCGGTAGCGGACCAGACGGCGGAGCACAGGCTGGAAGTAGCCGAACGGCGGGACCCGGGCGGCCGGGTCCTTGGCCGCGTCGTCCCAGCGGCGCAACCGCAGCGCCGCCGCGGCCGCGGGCTCTGCTTCGAACGCGGCCGCCTCGCGGGCGTTCATCGGCCCACCCTGGATGCGCAGCGTGTGCACCGAGGCCGCCGACAGGGTCTCGAAGTAGCCGGGCTCGACGGCGCACAGGTAGCGTTTCGCCGCGACGTGCAGCCGGACCGGTTCGGTGACATCCTCGCCGAACCACTGGGCCAGCCAGTCCGCGCCGGCGTCACCGTGCCGGTTGTCGGTGCCCCGCATCAGGTCGTGCCCGCTGACCACCCCGGTGAAGTGCCCGACGTCATGCAGCAAGGCCGCGGCGATCAGGGCCGGGCCGACGCCGGCCGCCTCGGCGAGGGCCGCCGCCTGCAGCATGTGCGCCGCCTGGCTGACCGGTTCGCCGAGGTAGTCGCTGGTCCCGACGGTGGCGAACAGCCTTGCGATATCCCGGACGGGATCGGTCGGCGTCACAGGCCCTCCGTGTCGTCGTTGGTCGGCTTGGGTCTTTTGTCCCGGTACGGGCCCGCAGCCCGGGCTCCGGGCAGTTGTTCCTCTCAGCCTGGGCCCTGCGCTGGTCACTGCCAATGGCGGCCGTCCATTCTTCGCGGTCCGGCTGGCTCCGGGACCGCCACTGTTCACCCGGAGGCCGGTCACGCTGGGCGACACGCGCTCTGCGGTCGTTTGGTCGTGCGGGCTTCCTCGCTACTGTGGGAGCATGGCTACCCGTGTCCCCAAAGGCACCGCCCGGTCGCGGAGCGGAGCATCGGGGACCGCGCGCTCACCAGGCAATACAGGACGACCCCGGACCCGGGCCAACGCGCAGCCGGCCCGGTCGGCCCGGGGTGGCTCCGGTGGCCAGCGAAATGGCCGGCCCCAAGGCAAGGGCGGCCCGGGTAAAGGCAGGCAGCCGCCCCGGCCCCAGCCGAAAACCGACCCGATCCTGATCCTGCTCGGCTGGACCGCGCACGTGCTGAGCGCTGGGTGGATGGTGGTCGCGCACGCGGTCGGATTCGCGGCGCGTGCGCTCGGCAAGAGCACCAGGGAACTCGACCCGCTGCACCGCAGAGACGGAGTCGGGCTGGCCTGCCTGGGCGCGGCGATCATCCTCGCCGCCACCACCTGGTGGAGTATGGGGAACCTCGTCGGCCGGGCGATGACGGCAGCGGTCCGTGGCACGTTCGGCTCGATGTCCTGGACGCTGCCCGTCCTCCTGGGCCTGCTCGCCTGGCGGTTCCTGCGCCACCCGGACCGCAACTCGGACACGGGCCGGGTGGTGATCGGCTGGACGGCGCTGCTCGTCGGCGTGCTCGGCCTGGTGCACATAGCGAACGGCACACCTCAGCCATCTGACGGCGCGGCGAGCATGCGCGCGGCCGGCGGGCTGATCGGCTTCTTCGCGTCGGCTCCGCTGGTGGCCGCGCTGACCCCGTGGATCGCCGCGCCGTTGCTCGCGCTGGTGAGCGGATTCGGGTTGCTGGTGATCACCGGGACACCGCTGCACCGGGTGCCCGGCAGGCTGGCGGAACTCCGCGATTTCCGGGCCACCCTCGGCGAGCGTGCCGCTGATCCGGGCCAGCAGGCCGGGCCGCCGGCCCGCGCCGGGCGCAAGCGCCCGGCGGCGATCGAAGCGGGCGATCACGTCAAGCCCTACGACACGCCGATCCTGACCGGTGACGCCGCGTCCCGCAAAGCGGCCGCGGCCGCCGGCGCTGGGCTGGCGGGCCGGAAACCGAGCAGCGAGCCTCCGGCTGCGGCGGGGGCGGCCGCCAGGCCTGCTGCCGACGAGGACGAGTCCCTGCTTGACGCGCTCGGGTTCGGGCCGCCAACAACTCCCGGGCAGCACGTGCCAGCTGAGCCGGTGGCGCTGCCCCGCCGGGCTGAGCAGCTCACCCTGACCGGGGCCACCGACGCGAGCTACACGCTGCCCCCGCCCGCTCTGCTCCGGCCGGGATCGACGCCGAAGGCCCGGACCCGAGCCAACGACGTCGTGGTGGCGGCCCTGACCGCGGTGCTGGAGCAGTTCGAAGTGGACGCCCAGGTCACCGGCTTCAGCCGGGGGCCGACGGTGACCAGGTATGAGATCGAGATCGGCCCCGCGGTCAAGGTCGAGCGGGTCACCCAGTTGTCGAAGAACATCGCCTACGCGGTGAAGAGCGCGGACGTGCGGATCCTGTCCCCGATCCCGGGCAAGTCCGCGATCGGCGTGGAGATCCCGAACGCGGACCGGGAGATCGTCAGCCTGGGAGATGTGCTGCGCTCGCCGGTCGCGCTCGCCGATCACCATCCGATGGTGGTGGGCCTCGGCAAGGACGTGGAGGGGCGGACCGTCGTCGCCAACCTGGCCAAGATGCCTCATATGTTGATTGCCGGAGCTACCGGGGCTGGTAAATCTACCTGCGTAAATGGGCTGATCACCTCGATCCTGATGCGGGCCACCCAGGACGACGTGCGGATGATCCTGATCGATCCCAAGCGGGTGGAACTGGCGATCTACCAGGGAATTCCGCACCTGATCACGCCGATCATCACCAGCGCCAAGAAGGCTGCCGAGGCGCTGCAGTGGGTGGTCGGGGAGATGGACCGCCGCTACGACGACCTGGCCGCCTCCGGGTTCCGGCACGTCGACGACTTCAACAAGGCGGTGCGGGCGGGCAAGCTCACCCCGCCGCCGGGCAGCGAGCGCGTCTACACCCCGTATCCCTACCTGCTGGTGATCGTGGACGAGCTCGCCGACCTGATGATGATCGCCCCACGCGATGTGGAGGATGCTGTCGTCCGCATTACCCAGCTGGCCAGGGCGGCCGGGATCCACCTGGTGCTGGCCACCCAGCGACCCAGCGTGGACGTGGTCACCGGCCTGATCAAGGCCAACGTGCCGTCCCGGCTCGCCTTCGCCACGTCGAGCCTGACCGACAGCCGGGTCATCCTGGATCAGCCCGGTGCGGAGAAACTGGTCGGGCAGGGTGATTCGCTTTTCTTGCCGATGGGTGCGAGCAAACCGCTGCGGCTTCAGAACGCATTTGTCACCGAAAAGGAAATTCGCGAGGTAGTTGCCCATTGCACCAAGCAGGCGCAGCCTTCCTACCGGGACGATGTTGCCGTGCCGGAAGCCAAGCAGCGGGAGATTGACGACGATATCGGTGATGACCTCGAACTGCTCACCCAGGCTGCTGAGCTTGTCATTAGCACGCAGTTCGGCTCCACGTCGATGCTGCAGCGCAAACTGCGCGTCGGGTTCGCCAAGGCAGGCCGGCTGATGGACCTCCTGGAGAGCCGGAACATCGTCGGGCCGAGCGAAGGATCCAAGGCCAGGGACGTGCGGGTCAAGCCCGATGATCTGGCCGGCGTGATTGACTCGCTGCGGGGCGGGCAGGATACCTAGCAGGACCCGTTGGCCTTCGGCGGGTGTCGTGGGATGTCTACACTTGGCTATTGGTCCTGCACTCTGGCCCATACGCATCCGGTTACTGCTCCCGCACCCGGGGCGGCAAGCCGCGTGAGAAGGCAGTGGGAGGCGCGGTGTGAGTATTGGTGACGCCTTGGCGGAGGCGCGAAGCCGGGCCGGTCTCACCATTACGCAGGTCAGCCAGAAGACCTGCATCAGAGAAACGATCATCCGGGGCATAGAGCGCAGTGACTTCTCGGCCTGTGGGGGCGATTTTTACGCCCGGGGTCATATCCGCAGCATCGCCAAGGCCATCGGGACCGATGACGGCGAATTGATCAGGGAGTACGACGCCGTGCACGGCGCGCCGACGGCGATCAGGGCCGCGGATGTCTTCGAGCCGGCCACCCCGATCAGGCTCAGGGAACGCCGCTCACCCAACTGGACCCTGGCCATGGCCGTGGTGCTCGTCGCCGTCCTCGGCTACGGCGCCTACCTGGCCGTGAGCGCGGCCACCTCGGGCCGCCCGGTGGCCGGACGGGGCGCGCCAGCCGCCACCACGTCGCACCGGCCCCCGGCGAAATCCTCAGCGGCGCCGTCCTCGCCGGCCCAGGTGGTGCAGAGCAACGTGGTGATCCACCTCAGCGCCATCGAAGACTGCTGGGTCGAGTTCACCAGTCCAAGCGGCCAGTTCCTCTCCCAGGCCTACGTGGTGGGGGGCGACTCGAGAAGCTGGACCTTCCAGCAGCAAGTGAACATGCAGATCGGCAATCCCGGCGGGATCGTGCTGACGGTCAACGGCAAGAAGGTGGGCTCGCCCGGCTCGTCCGGACAGCCCGTCACGCTGAGCCTCGGGCCGAGCCGGCGGGTCTCCAACTAGGCCGTGTCTAACCTGCGGCGGGCCGCCGCACGGCCTCGCTTACCGTAGTCTGCCGGTGTGTCATCCAGTCAGGAAAGCCCGCAGGCCGCGGCCCGTACGGTCAGCCTCGTGACGCTCGGCTGCGCACGGAATGAGGTTGATTCCGAGGAACTCGCGGCCAGGCTCGAGGAGGCTGGCTGGACCCTCGCGGAGGGCGACGCCAGCGTCGTGCTCGTCAACACCTGCGGGTTCATCGAAGCGGCCAAGCAGGAGTCCATCGACGAACTGCTGGAGGCCGCGTCGTCCGGTGCCAAGGTCGTGGCCGCGGGATGCCTGGCCGAGCGGTACGGGGCCGGGCTGGCCGAGGCACTGCCCGAGGCGCAGGTGCTGGGCTTCGACGACTACGGCGACATCGCCGCGCGGCTTGACGCCGTGCTGGCGGGCCAGCGCCAGCCTGCGCACCAGCCCCGGGACCGCCGCCGGCTGCTGCCGCTCGCCCCCGCGGGCCGTCCGGCGGAATCCGGGGTACACACCCCTGGGCACGGGATGGCCCGCGGCGCCATCCCCGACCTGCCGCCGGGGACCGCTCCGGCATCCGGGCCGCGGACGCTGCGGCGCCGGCTGGCCGGTGGCCCCATGGCGCCGCTGAAGATCGCGTCAGGGTGCGACCGGCGGTGCAGTTTCTGCGCGATCCCGGCGTTCCGCGGCGCTTTCCTGTCGCGCCCTCCGGAGGACCTCATCGCCGAGGCGGCCTGGCTGGCCAGCCAGGGAGTGCGGGAACTCCTGCTGGTGAGCGAGAACTCGACCTCCTACGGGAAGGACCTGGGGAATCTGAGGCTGCTGGAGGAACTGCTTCCCGCGCTGGCGGCGGTGCCCAGCATCGACCGGGTCCGGGTCAGTTACCTGCAGCCCGCGGAGCTTCGCCCGGGCCTGATCGAGGTGATGACCTCCACGCCAGGTGTGGCCCCCTACTTCGACCTCTCGTTCCAGCACGCCAGCGGGAGCGTGCTGCGGGCCATGCGGCGCTTCGGTGACCGGGAGCGGTTCTGCGAGCTGCTATCCCAGATCAGGCGGGCCAGCCCCGAGGCGGGCGTCCGCTCCAACTTCATCGTGGGGTTCCCCGGTGAGACCGAGGACGACCTCGCGGAACTGCAGCGCTTTCTGTCCGATGCCGCGCTGGACGCGATCGGCGTTTTCGGCTACTCGGACGAGGACGGGACAGAAGCGGCCACCCTCGGCGGGCAGCTTGACCCCGGCGAGGTCGCCCGCCGGGTCGGTGATCTCGCGGATCTTGCCGATGAGGTCATGACGCAGCGCGCGGCGGCCCGGATCGGCGAGACCGCCGAAGTCCTCATCGAGGAGAGCCTCGGCCACGGCCGCTACGTCGGCCGTGCCGCGCACCAGGCGCCCGAGGTGGATGGGAGCACCACGGTGCGGGCGAAGGCCCGGCTGGCCCCCGGCGATATGGTCACGGTGCGCGTCACCGGGTCAGACGGGGTGGATCTGGCCGCTGACGCCCTCGCCGACCAGCGAGCAGAGCGTCCCGCCGGGAAACACTGAGCCAGCCCGCGGCGGGGCTGTGGGTGCCACAGGCAGGGGGAAGATGCCGTCCTCGGAGCCGCAGCAGGCTGCTCTGTCGCCGCCGGGCGTGCTGAACATCGCCAACGCGCTGACCGCGTTGCGCCTCGGGCTCGTCCCCGTTTTCGTCGCCGCGCTGCTGGCCGGTGGCACGGGCTGGCGGATCACGGCTTTCGCGGTGTTCCTCGCCGCGTCACTGACCGACCTGCTTGACGGCAAGATCGCCCGTCAGCGCGGCCTCATCACGGATTTCGGCAAGATCGCAGACCCCATCGCGGACAAGGCGCTCACCGGGGCCGCCCTGGTGACGCTGTCCGCCCAGGGGGCGCTGGCCTGGTGGGTGACCTGCGTGATCCTCATCCGCGAGGTAGCCGTCACCGCGCTGCGCTTCTGGGTGATCCACCGCGGGGTCATCGCGGCGAGCCGTGGTGGCAAGGCCAAGACGCTGCTCCAGGTGATCGCGATCGCGCTGTTCGTGCTGCCCGGGCCGCCGGAGATAGCGCGGGACCTGGTGATGGGGGCCGCGGTCGCGGTCACCCTGGTGACGGGCGTCGACTACGGCGTCCGCGCGATCCGGCTGCGGCGCCGGCCCATGCCCGCCGGGGGAGCCGGGCAGTGAGCGCCGGGGGAGCCGGGCAGTGAGCGCCGGGGGAGCCGGGCAGTGAGCGCTGGCGGAGCCGGGCAGTGAGCGCTGGCGGAGCGGCCCAGAGTGCCGGGGATGTGCATTCCTCGGGGAGTCACGAGGCCGCCGCGCACGTCGTTTCCGGGGCCATCATCGCCCGGCTGACCGCGCGCGGGCAGACCGTCGCGGTGGCCGAATCGCTCACCGGCGGGCTGGTCGCCGCGGCGCTGACCGCTATCCCCGGGGCCTCCGCGGCCTTCCGCGGCGGCGTGGTCGCATATGCGACCAGCCTGAAGGCGGCGCTGCTGGATGTACCGCGGCCCATGCTCGATGCCCGGGGGGCGGTTTCACCCGAAGTGGCCGCAGCCATGGCCGAGGGTGTGCGGGGGCGCCTCGGCGCCACGTTCGGCGCGGCGACCACCGGGGTGGCAGGCCCTGACCCGGCGGAAGGCAAGCCCGTGGGTACCGTGCACATCGCCGTGAGCGCCGCTGGGGGCACCACCGTGCGCAGTCTCGCCCTGGCCGGGACCAGGGACGATATCCGGCAGCGCACCGTCGAGGAGGTCCTGCGCCTGCTCCAGCGCCGGATTCGGGAAGAGGTCTGCTGATTACAGCGTTACGTCAGCAGCGAACACGGCTCGATGTGGTCTCCCCTACCGTCGGTTAGGGCGGGTACCGTGGAGTCGACACACCCACTTCGCGAAGGGAGCGCGACGATGGTCCTGCTTCGTCACTTGCTTGGTGACGTGTTGCGGCGACTGCGCCTTCGGCAGGGTCGCACCCTCCGCGAGGTTTCGGCCGCCGCACGCGTGTCACTGGGATACCTGTCCGAGGTCGAACGCGGGCAGAAAGAAGCATCCTCCGAGTTGCTGGCCGCCATCTGCACGGCGCTGGGCACCCCGCTATCGCATGTCCTGGGGGAAGTGTCCGACAGCTTCGCCCTCGCTGAGCTGCAAAATGAGCCTGTGCTGGCCGGGGTCGGGGAGCGCACCGCCGGGCGTGGCCTGGACGCCGGTGAGCGCGGCCTGGACGCTGCGGTGGCCCAGTCCTTCAGCGGGGCCGGCCAGCCGGAACTGCGAGTTCCGGCCGGGCACACCCGCGGCATGGACTCCGAACAGGTACTGCGTCCGGTCGCCCTCGACTCGGGGCACCCGGCATTCGATGAGGTCGCGCGGCGGGTGCGGGACGTCACCGACATGGTGCCCGTCTGACCGCCCGCCGCACGTACGCCCGCAGGATGTAAGAGCCGGGCCCAGCCCGCAGGTCGGGGGGGCCCGGCTTTTCCGTGGGTTCAGGCCGAGCGCGGTGGGTCAGGCCCAGGCGCGCGGATCGTCGGTGAGCTGGACGACGCGCTCAGGGAGCTCACCTGACACGATGTGCGCGAGCGTGACCTCTTCCAGGATGGCGCGCTCGTTGGCGCGCAGCGCGATCCAGACGCTTTGCAGAGGCTCAGCAGCCCCGATGTAGCCGATGTTCTCCGGCCGCTCGCCCCGGACGCCGACCAGCTGGCCGTCGATGGCCCGGATGATGTCGGCCAGCGAGATCTCCTCGGCCGGCCGGGCCAGCCAGAAACCGCCCTCGGGGCCCCGCTGGCTGCGGACCAGGCCCGCGCGGCGCAGCTGGGTGAGGATCGCTTCGAGGAACTTGCCTGGGATGTGCTGTGCCCGCGCCAGTTGCTCGGCGGTGACATGGCTGCCGCCCGCCGTGGCAAGCTCGATCGCGGCACGGAGCGCGTAGTCGGCGCGCGCGGACAACCTCATATCCAGCATTATGCCGGGTGCGGAGGCCCCGCATGGGTCAGCCAGCCAAGGATGGCCGTGAATTAGCCACAAAGCGATCGGAAAACAGGAGATGGCTGGCCGGGGCGGGGATCGGCGGCACGGGTCTCACCGGGCAGCGCGGCCAGAATCTCACCGGGGGTGCGGCCGGGTCTCACGGGGGGCGGCCCAGAATCTCACCGGGGTGCGGCCGGGTCTGACCGGGTGAGGCCAGAATCTCAGCGCGCGGTGAGGCCCAGGATCTCGGCGGCCGCCCGCGCGTTGGTGTGCGCCGCGCCGTAGGTGGCCAGATGCCGCCCGGCGGGGGGCCGCCACAGCGGCAGGCCCATCTCCACGATGACCGCGTCCGGCCGGGCCTGGAGAATCCGGGTCGCCACGTCGCGGGCCACCTGATACCGGTGCGCGTCACGGACCACGACAATCAGCGATCGCCCGGCCGCCCGGGCGAGGGCCGCATCGACGAGCGCGGGCACGGCGGAGGCCGCCAGGCTCGCGGGGACCCGCTGGATCGCGTCCTCCGGCAGCCACGGGCTCAATCCCCACGGCACGCCCCCGACGGCGACATTCTCCCGCGCGGAGACTTCAAGCACGACGGGATTGGTGAGCGGGCGTACCGGGCCGGAGATCCGCGCCGCCCGGCGCGCCGCGCGCAATCCGACCTGCGCGCCCCAGCCGGCCGCAGCCAGATGCCCGGCCAGACGCTCCGCCAGCCCCCCGACTGGGTGTCCGGCTGGCTGGCCCGCCGGGGGTCCGGCGTGGCCGAGCCAGGCGCGCAGGTCGGCCACCCGGCCGGCGGCTTCTTCCAGCCGCGCGGCCGGCAGCCTGCCCGCGGCGACCGCGTCACACAGGGCGCGGCGGACCGCCAGATAGCCGTCCTCGCTCTGGTCACGGCCGAGGCACAGCAGGTCGGTGCCTGCCGCGGCGGCCAGTACCGCTGCTTCCGGAATGCCGTACGGCCTGCTGACCGCCCGCATCTCCAGCGCATCGGAGATGATCACCCCGGAGAATCCCAGTTCGCCCCGGAGCAGCCCGGTCAGCGCGGCCGGGGACAGCGTCGCGGGCAGGTCACCGGTGAGTTCGGGTACCCGGAGGTGTCCCGGCATCACGCAGTGCACGCCGGCCTTGATGGCCGCGGTGAACGGCGGCAGATCCCGCCGGGCCAGCAGGTCAAGATCGGCATCGACGGTGACCAGCGTGTCGTGGGTGTCCAGCCGGGTGCTGCCATGCCCCGGGAAGTGCTTCGCGCAGGCGGCCACCCCGGCCGCCTGCAGCCCGGTGACCGCGGCCGCGGCGTGCCTGGACACCAGGCTGGTGTCGGCGCCGAACGACCTGGTGCCGATCACCGGGTTGTCCGCGGCGGTGTTCACGTCCACCGATGGCGCCAGGTCCACGGTAATGCCGAGGGCCGCGAGGTCGGTGCCGAGGGCCCGGTAGACCTCCGCGGTGAGGGCAGTGTCGTCCACCGCGCCAAGCGCGGCGTTTCCCGGGTACGGGCTGCCGGTCAGCTGGGCGATCCTGGTGACGTCGCCGCCTTCCTCGTCGATGGCGATGAGCGGCGACCCGCCGGCCGACCGCAGTTCGGCGGTGAGCGCCTCGATCTGGCCAGGGTCGGCGATGTTCGGGCCGAACACGGTCACCCCGGCCAGCCCGCGCTCCAGCGCGGCGAGCAGCCAGCGTGGCGGTTTGTGCCCGGGAAAGGGCGGGATCAAGATCGCGTCGGCGAGCCGCGCCAGGGTGGGATCGGCCGACCGGTTGCCGCTCACCCCTTCACCGCCCCGGCGACCAGCCCGCTGGCCATCCGCCGCTGGACCAGCAGGAAGAAGAGCACGACCGGGATCGTGTACAGGGTGGAGGCGGCCATGATCGGTCCCCACTCCGCGCCGCCCCGGCCGAAGAAGTACGTCACGTAGATCGGCAGGGTGTAGTCCGAATGGGCCTGGCCGAGGAAAGTGAGCGCCACGATGAACTCGTTGTAGGCGGTGATGAAGGAGAAGATGCTGGTCGCTACCAGGCCGGGGGCGACCAGGGGGAACATGATGCGCCAGAAGATGCGCATCGGGCCTGCCCCGTCGATGGCGGCCGCTTCCTCCAACTCCCTGGGCACCGTCGCGACGAAGTTCCGCAGCATCCAGATGGAGACGGGCAGCGCCTGCGCCGCGTAGACCAGCACCAGGCCGCCGAGGTTCTGCAGCAGGCCGAGCCGGTCGAAGTCGAGGAACAGCGCGATGATCAGTGCCTGGCCCGGGATCATCTGCACGATCAGCAGCATGATCAGGTACGAGGCGCGGAACCGGAACCGGAACCTGGCCACCGCCACCGAGGCGAGCAACGAGACCAGCGAGGCCAGCACGACGGTGGCGAGCGTCACCGCCAGGCTGTTGCGGAAGAACAGCCAGAACGAGCCGATTCCCGACGCCTGCCCGCTCATCACCTGCGAGAAATTCCCCAGGGTGGGATGGGCGGGCAGCAGGTGCGGGGTCAGTGAGTAAATCTCCTGGGACGGCTTGAACGCGGTGGAGATCATCCAGAAGATCGGGAACAGCGTGAGCAGCGCGACCAGCAGCCCGGAGGCGTTAAGGAAGGTGGTTCTGGTTTTTCTGGCCGTCTTCGGGCTGATCCGTGGCCGTGGCAGGGCTCGCGGTGCGCCGGTCGTGCCCGTGCTTGTCATGCCCGTGCTTGTCATGCCCGTGCTTGTCATGCCCGTGCTTGTCATGACAGCGCCCCCTGGCGGACGGACGCACGGACGTAGCCGACCGTGACGACGAGCAGGATGATGGTGAGGATCAGCGCCAGCGCGCCGCTCAGTCCGTAGCTGGGCGGGAACGTGAACGCCTTGTCATAGAGGTAGAGCGACAGGTTGTACTCGTCGCGATTGCCCAGGTTCCCGGTGAGCAGGTAGGTCTGGGTGAACACGTTGAAATCCCAGATCACCGAGAGCAGCAGGAGCACCAGGAAGATCGGCTTGAGCAGCGGGTAGGTGACTTTCCAGAAGCCCTGCCAGGCCCCGGCGCCGTCCACCCGGGCCGCCTCATGCAATTCGGCGGGTACCGTCTTGAGCCCGGCCAGCACGGTGACGGCGATGAACGGGAACGACTGCCAGACCACCAGCAGGGTGGCCACGGTGTAGGCCGGCAGCGCGCCGGTCGTGGTCCAGTTGAATCCGGCCCAGTCGGTGCTGCCGACCAGCCAGTGCGGCATCCGGGCCAGCGCCCAGTCGACCAGGCCGCCATCCGGGTTGAACAGCCAGTAGAACAGCACGCTGGCCGAGACCGGGGGGGTGGCCCAGGCCAGCAGCGCCGCGGTGCTCACGAAGACGGACATGACCCGGCCGAGCGCGTTCAGCAGCAGGCCCACCAGGGTGCCGGTGACCAGGGTGATCGTCACGGCGGCCAGCGCGAACAGCACCGTGATCCGCAGCGAGAGCCAGAATTCAGGGTCGGCGAACGTGGCCCGGAAGTTACCCAGCCCGATCCACTGGGCGGGAGCGGCGCCGGTGGTCTGCGGCAAGCCGTAGTTCTGGAACGAATACAGCGCCACCTGGACCACCGGCCAGAGCAGAACCAGGCCGATCGCCGCCACGGACGGCAGCAGGAGCAGGTACGGCGCGAGCCGGTACCGGCGGACCAGGACGGAGACACGGGCCCGCCGGTGGCCGGCCGGCCGGGCGGCGGGCGCCCGCCGCTGGCGCTGGGCGGTATCCACCATGAGTCAGGGTTCTCCTCGTGCAGCGTCCCGGCCAGGCGGCCACCGGGGGGGTGGCGGCCACCGGGCCGGGACGGCTCTGGGGCGGCTAGCTGGACGGCGATCCGGTGTTGAGGACGTTTTGCAGCTGAGTGTTGGCCTTGCTCACGGTGGCGCTGAAGTTCGCGCCCTGCATGAGCGCCTTCATCATCGTCGGGATGATGGCGTCGGTCGCGTCGGCGGTCGCCCAGTTTTTCGAGTTCAGCGGCGAGATCTGGGTGTAGGCGGCGGCCTTGGCGAATCCGGCCATGACCGGGTTGCCCGCGTACGCGCCGCCGCTGAGCTGCGCGGTGAACTCAGGGAAGAAGCCCTGCGCATTCGCGAACGTGGTGGCCTGCGCCGGGCTGTCCATCGTCGACACCAGGTCCCAGTCGGCCTGGGTGTACTTGCTCTTCACCCAGACGCCCAGGTCTGAGCCACCGGAGAAGGCCGGGGCCGGGTTCGGGCCGTTCTCGCTCGGGATGGGGAACGAGGCCCAGTCCGCCGCGTACTTCTTGCTGACCGCGGTCAGTTCCGACTGGGCCCACGGGCCGTCGAGGTACATGTCCAGTTTGCCGAGGGCGAAGTCCTCGTTGGAGCCACCGGAGGTGGCGCCGGGGGCGCCGAGCTCGGTCTGGCCGATGTACTTCGACGGCGACACCTTCTGGGTGCGGTACAGGTCGGCGTAGAACTTGATGCCCGCCTCGGACTGCGGCGAGGTCAGCTGGGCGACCCATTTGCCGCCCTGCTGCACCGCGACCTGGCCGCCCGCGCCCCAGATGAAGCTGACGATGCCGTTGGTGTAATTGCTCGGCGCGCCCAGGCCGTACGTGCCCGGGTAGGCCTTCATCAACGCCTTCGCATCAGTGATCAACTGGGCCCAGGTGGTCGGCGGCGAGCTGATGCCGGCCTTGGCGAACTGGTCCTTGCGGTACCAGATGCCGCGTACCCCGCCGAACCACGGCACCGCGTACACGTTGCCGCTCACAGTGTCGTTAGCCAGGTTGCCCGCGATGATCCCGGAGCCATTGGACCACGAGTGCACGTTGCTGGTGATGTTGGCCAGCGCGCCCTGCGAGGCAATGCCAGGCGTGTCGGTGTTGCCCAGCTCGGTGATGTCAGGGCCGCCCTTTCCGCTGGTCAGGGCGTTGGTCCAGTCGGTGACCCGGTTTCCCCAGGGGATCCAGTCGACCACGACCTTGGTCTTCTTGTATTGCGGGAACTGCGAGTGGAACCGGGCGACGACCCCGTTCATCCAGGTGACCTGGGAGGGCACGGATGATCCCATCCGCCATACGGTAAGTTTCGCGGGTACCGCCGCCGCGGGCGCTGCCCCGCCGCTGCTCCCCGAGCCGCACCCCGCGGCGGCCCCGGCGAGTGCGACGACCGCTCCGATCGCGGCGGCCGATCTGGTGAACTTCACTGGTGGATCTCCTTTCCCGGCTTCGTTGTTGTCTGGTCCGGCGGCAGGTGGTTGGCTGGCCGGGACGTGGGCGCCCCGGGGAGATTTATGCCAGTGAAACTAACAGGAAAGTTTCCTATCAGATAGAGTCTGTTGCCAGATTGAGACAGAATTTGTCCCTGATAGATCCACATCGGGGCACACTGCGCAGGTCGCCCGCGGCGGCCTGGCAGCCTGGTGGGCAACGAGGGACACTGTGCAGGAGGGGGGACAGATGGAGCGACGGCCTGGAACGCCGAGGCTGCTGCGGGAACTGAACGACCGCGCGGCGCTTGAGCTGCTGCTCACCGGCGGCCCGATGACCAGGGCGCAGGTCGGCGAGCGCACCGGCCTGTCCAAGGTCACCGCCTCGCAGCTGCTGACCCGGCTGGAGGGGCGCGGCCTGGTCGAGGCCGTGGGCGAGCAGGCGGGCGGGCCGGGCCCGAACGCGGCGCTGTACGCGGTCGTGCCGTCCAGCGCGTACGTGGCCGGACTGCACGTCGAGCATGACGAGGTCAGTGCCGGGGTAGCCGACGTGACCGGGCGGGTGGTCACCGAGGTCACCGTGGACCCGAACGGGACCGGGAACCCGGTGGAACTGGTCCGCGGGGCCGTCGCCGCGGCCTGCGTCTCGGCCGGGGTTGAGTTGTCCCGGCTGCGCGCGCTCGTCATCGGTACCCCCGGGGTGCTTGACCCGCACACCGGCGACCCGCGGCTGGCGGTGAACCTGCCCGCCTGGCACGAGGGCGTCCTTGACGCGCTCCGCAAGGACCTGCGCAGGCCGGTCACCATCGAGAACGACGTCAACCTGGCGGCGATGGCGGAACGAGCGGTGGGCGTCGCGCAAGACGTGGATGATTTCGTGCTCATGTGGATCGGCGTGGGCCTCGGCCTCGCCACCGTGCTTGGCGGCCGGCTGCACCGGGGCGTGGCCGGGGCCGCAGGGGAGATCGGCTACCTCCCGGTGCCCGGCGTGCCGCTGCCACAGGACATCACCCACCCCGCGACCGGCGCTTTCCAGTCTCTGGTGGGGGCGCAGGCGGTCGGGCCGCTCGCCGCCGGATACGGCTTCACCGGCACCCCCGCGGCCGCGGTCCGGGCGGCCGTGGCCGCGGCTGATGCGGGCGACGAGCGCGGGCGCGCGTTCCTCAGCGAGCTGGCGGGCCGGGTGGCGACCGGAGTGGCGTCGGTCTGCGTGGTGCTCGACCCGGGGCTCGTCGTGCTCGGCGGCGAGATCGGCCAGGCCGGCGGGGTCGCCCTGGCCGAGCGGGTCGCGGCCGAGGTCAGCCGGATCTGCCCGGCCCGGCCGCGGATCGTCCCCACCGGCGTTTCCGGCGGCCCGGTGCTGCGCGGCGCCATCCTGGCTGCCGTCGATCAGGCCCGCAAGGAACTGCTCGCGTCGGTGGCTGGCCCGTAGCCGCGCACGCCGTCCTCAGGCAACCTCCGGTCCCGCTGCTTCGTCCTTGGCGGGCAACGGAAGGAGGCGGTGCTTGTGAACCAGCACCGGAGGAGGCGATGTCGTGTTCCGCGACCCGCGAGATAACCCGCCGGCCGAGGCGCTTGAACAGGTCCTCGCTGACCGGGGTGACCGGCTGATGGCCATCGCGGTCGCGCTGAGCGGCAGCCGCGTGGACGCCGAGGACCTGCTGCAGGCGGCCCTGGAGCGGCTGCTGCGCCACCGGCATGGCGTCACCGACACGGAGGCGTACTTACGGCGAACCCTGTACAACCTGGCCGCCGACGGGTGGCGGCGCCGGGGCGCCTGGCGGCGCAAGATCCCGCTGCTGCGCGCCGAGCACCGGAGCGGCGCGGATGCCGCCGCTGACCGCGAGGCCGCCGTGGATCTGCGGGACATGCTGGTGCGGCTGCTGCGCCAGCTGCCCCCCCGGCAGCGGGCCGTCATCGTGCTCAGGTACTGGGAACAGCTGACCGAGGCCGAGGCGGCCGCGGTACTCGGCTGCTCGGAGGGCACGGTCAAGTCGGCCGCCTCCCGCGGGCTGCAGCGGCTGCGGGAACTGGCCGGTGCATGGCCGGACACGGGGGCCCGGCCAGCACCAGACGCAGGACAGGGGCCCGCACCCGGCGCGGGGGCCGGGCCGGCGCGTGACGCCGGGACCGGGACAAGGCAGCGCGCGATGATCGCGCCCGCGCAGGAACTGATCGATGTAGCGAAGGAGACGTCATGAACGGGGATGTTGAGCAGGTGGTGCGCGACGGCCTGGACCGGCTTACCGCCGACGCCCAGGTGCCCGCCGGGCTGGCCGACCGGGCCCGCCGGCACCGGCGCAGCAGGCGGCTCGCCGTCGGTTCCGCGGTAGCGGGCGCGACCGCGGCGGTCACCGCGGCCGCCGTCATCGCGACCGGTGCTGCGGCCGGCCCGGGTACCAGCGCCGGCCCGCGCATGCAGACGGCCGCCTATGTGGTGCGGCACGTGCAGAGCGCGCTGGCCAACGAGAATCTGGTCATGCGCGCCCAATCGACCGAGACCTACGCTCTGTCCCAATTTCCCGGCCAGACCTTCCCGGAGGGAACGACTGTCTCCTGGGCTTACGGCTCTCGGAGCCGGTTTGAGGAATTCACCGGGAGCAGGTGCGGCCACGTCGGGCCGGACGGAACGTGTACCCACCGTGGCGGATCTGAGCGCTACCTCGCTGACGGAACCGCACTCGTGAACGGGAAGCTGACCAGCGCCTACGTCACGTATTTCGACCATAAGTTCAGCCTGGCCCGGTTGGCCGCGCCGGCCCGGGCGTGCTCGAGGACAGCCAGGCTCGAGATGGGCGCCCCCCAGACCGGGATCTCCGACTGGCGGACCTTCATCAAGACGACGCTGGCCTGCGGAGCCGGCACGGTGACCGGGCATGTGCGGATCGACGGCGTCGAGGCCACCGAGATCAGCGGGTCACTGACAGTCACGCTGCCGAAGGATTATGCCAAAACCATCCATGAGACACGGGTGCGCGTCCGGTACACCCTGTGGGTGAACCCCGCGACCTATCTCCCGGTGCGGGTATTCGGCTCGTCGGCGGCATACGGCGGCTCGGGCGGCCGCACCGTCACCTCGAGCGTGACTGACATGCAGTGGCTGCCGCCGAGCTCGGCCAACCGGGCCCAGACGCTGGTGACCATTCCCCCCGGGTACCAGCAAGTCAAATCGCCGGCCGACCAGTAGCCGTCGCAGTCTGGCGGGCCCCGGGCGCAGGCCCGGGGCCCGTGGCGGGCCCCGGACGGGCCGCGCAGTAGCGTCGGCAGCGTGCCCGGCCCGCCTGAGAACCAGCCGCCTGAGAACCAGCCGCCTGAGAACCAGCCGCCCGGGAACCAGCCGCCCGTGCCCCCGGCGCCCGGCCGCCGGTTCCCGCTGGGCGCGGCGGTGACCGTCGCCCAGCTCGAGGACGATCCGCATCCGGTGCTCGGCATGCTCAGGGAACGGGAGCCGGTCTCCTGGCTGCCGGTCCTGGCGGGCTGGCTGGTGACCCGGCACGATCTCGCCGGGCAGGTGCTGCGGGACGCCGCGTCGTTCACCGTCGATGATCCGCGGTTCTCCACCGCGCGGGTCGTGGGCCCGAGCATGCTCTCGCTCGACGGGGCCGAGCATGACCGGCACCGTGGCCCGTTCAGCCACGGGTTCAGCCGCGGTGAGGTGCGGGCCCGGCTGGCGGGATACGTCGAAGCGGAAGCGGGCCGCCTGGTCACCCGGATGCGGCCAGCCGGGGCCGCTGATCTGCGCACCGGCCTGGCCGGCCCGCTGTCCGTGGCGGTCGTGGCCGAGGCGCTCGGGCTCGGCCAGGCCGAGCCCTCGCTGGTCCTGTCCTGGTACAGCGCCATCGTCGGTGCGGTGTCCGAGCTGGCCAGCGATGCTGACGCGGGGGTGAGCGCGGCGGGCAGCGCCGCCTTCGGGATGCTCAGCACCCGCCTGCGCGCCGTCATCGCCGCCGATGACCGGCCCACCCTGCTCGGCGAGGCGGCCTCGGGCGGGGCCGCCGCGGGCGGGGGCGCCCTCGACCCCGCGGAGGTGGTCTCGAACGCGGCGGTACTGATGTTCGGCGGGATCGAGACGACCGAGGGAATGATCACCAACGTGCTGCTGCACCTGCTGAGCCACCCCGATCAGCTCAGCCTCGTGCTCGGCGATCCCGGCCTGGTGCCCGGCGCGGTCGAGGAGTCACTGCGGCTGGAGCCTGCGGCGGCGGTCGTGGACCGGTACGCCACCCGCGACATCCGGCTCGGCGGCGCGGACATCCGGCGCGGCGACCTGGTCACCGTCTCGATCGCGGGGGCGGGGCGAGACCCCGCGGTCTTCGCCGACCCGGGCAGGTTCGATGTGCGCCGTCAGAACGCCCGGCGGCACCTGGCTTTCGCCCGCGGCCCGCACTTCTGCATCGGCGCGCATCTGGCTGGCCTGGAGGCACGCGCCGCGGTCCGCGCCGCGCTGACGCTACCCGGGCTGCGCCTCGATCCGGAGCAGCCGAGCGCGCCCCGCGGGCTGGTGTTCCGCAAGCCGCCCTCGCTCCGCGTGCGGTGGGAGCCCGTGGCCTGAGTCAGGGCCGCCAGCCGGACACCGCCGCCCACCGCTCCGCGTCATCGAGCGTGTCCAGGATGAACCCGGTCTTCGCCTCGGTGTAGGCGGTCCGGTCGTCGTGCCAGCGCTCGGCGAGTCGCTGCTTGAGCCCGGCGTACCCCGCGACGGCACCGGGACTCGCCCGCAGGTAGTCGCGGAACAGCAGGTGATCCCGCTCCCACGGGCCACCGGCCGGGCAGACATGCACATGCACCTCGCGGGGAGTTCCCGCGGGTGGCAGGAAGAACAGGTGGGAGTCATCCCTGCCGCGCAGGACGAGACCGGCCGACTCGGTGGGCGCGAGGTAGCTCCGCTCGTCGCCGAGGTCGGAGACGCTGACCTGGACGTCGATCACCGGCTTGGCGGCCAGCCTGGGCACCGACGTGGAGCCGACATGCTCGATCCGCACCGCGACCGGGCCCAGCGCCGCGGTCAGCCGCCGCCGCCACCGGCCGAACACGTGCGGCCATCCCGGGTCATAGAGCACGACATCCACGCTCTCGCCGGCCCGGTGGGTGCCGGGGGCTTGGCTGAATCCCGGGTAGATCACCGCCATGGCCGCGGCCTTCATCCGCATCCGGTCCGCGGCGGGCAGTGCCTCCAGGGCGACTGCCTGGCGGGCCGCCTCCAGCTGGTACAGATCGATCAGGGTTGACCGTCGCCCGTAGTGCTCCCGCAACTGGAGCCATATCTCCCATGGGCTGTTCCCATTCCCGAACGGAGCGTCCGGGTCGATCCCCACGACGCGCAGCCGCGCTGCGAGCGCTCTGCTCAGGGCATCGGTCATGACCGGGGGCCGGCCGGGCCCGCTAGGGCAGCACCTGGATCTTGCGGCCCTCGCCGCGCTTGAACCGGGCCAGCGCCTCGGCGTAGTCCTCCAGCGGGAGGCGGTCACTGATGAAGACATCGGGATCCAGCACGCCGGTCGCGAACAGTTCCGCTGCCCGCTCGAAGCTGTGCAGCACCGCCATGGAGCCGGTGATGGTGATTTCCTTGTTGTAGATCCGGTAGGGCTCAATGGTGACCCTGGTGTCGTACGAGGCGACCCCGAACTGGAGGAAGGTGCCGCCCGGTGCGACCCGGGACAGCCCGTCCTGGATGGCCGGGCCGGCCCCGGTAGCGTCGATCACGAGTTCCCATCCC